>OJSL01002144.1_pt1 | contig 13034 bp, 10 predicted proteins | sample 1599451 | NCBI WGS metagenome assembly OJSL01 (sample SAMN04168657, study PRJEB22393) | human gut metagenome | biome: human gut microbiome; feature: stool | host: Homo sapiens | collected 2014-03-20
CTGAACTCCAGTCACCCGTCCCGACCTCGTATGCCGTCTTCTGCTTGAAAAAAAACAAGATCGGGACCGGATGCCGTCGCCAGGCCGATGATGGCGCTGCCGCGCTCGCTCATGACGGTCTTCAAATCTTCAAAGTCGACATTGATCGTGCCGGGCGTATGAATGATTTCCGCGATGCCGACGCAGGCTTTGTAGAGCACTTCGTTGGAGGTTTCAAAGCATTCTTTCATCGTGGCGTTCGGCGGGCATTCTTCTTCGAGCTTCTCGTTCAGAATGACGATCATCGAATCGACTTTGCTCTTGAGATTTTCAATGCCTTGTTCGGCCGTACGCATACGGCGAGCGCCTTCAAAACTGAAGGGCTTCGTCACCACGGCCACCGTGAGAATGCCCAATTCCTTCGCAATCTCAGCAATCACCGGCGCAGCGCCCGTTCCCGTACCGCCGCCCATGCCGGCCGTAATAAAGAGCAGATTGGCTCCGCGGATCGCTTCCGCCACCTGTTCGCGCTTTTCCTGTGCGGCAGCCGCACCGATTTCCGGACGCGCTCCCGCACCCAGTCCGGTGCTGCCGAGCTGGATGTTGACGTGAGCCTTGGAGCGCTGCAGTGCCTGATGGTCCGTATTGGCAGCGATGAACTCAATGCTCTTGGCGCCGTGGGTAATCATGTGCTCGACGGCATTTCCGCCGCCGCCGCCCACGCCGATCACCTTGATCACGGTTTTGAGCGGGTCAAATTCAGGAAGAACTTCAAAAGGCATGTCAACCTCGTTAATGGAATTGGTGAATTATCCGTTCTTTTTGGCCATTCTGCGGACAGAGAAAGCGTTGGACACGTCAATAGTCGCCAATGAAGAATGTCTTCAGGCGCTCACGGAATCCCTGCCGACGCCTGACGCCCCATGCATTCTCTACACCGAGCGCACCGGCGTCGATAGCACACTGCACTAAGCCAGCAGCCACTACCGAATCAGGCCGCTGCAGCAGCGCCGACTCGCCTTCTGCGCGCCGTGGCAGTCCAATACGCACACGTTTGCCCATTTCCGCCGCAGCCGCATCAGCGATGCCCGGGAGCATGGCTCCGCCGCCGGTGAGCACCACGAGTTCAACATGGTCAAAGGCCCTTGCATCAATAAGCAGCTGTCGGTAGAGATGGAAATATTCTTGTGCGCGCGCCGCAAGAGTCTTCACGAGCAGATCCCGGGAATAAAGGCGTGAAAGCGCACCGTGAGATTCAAACTGTACAACTTCACCGGCAATAACCTGCGACAGACGGCACTCCCCCGAATTGCGCTTTAATTCCTCGGCTTCCTCAAGACTGATGCCGAGAACCATAGCCAAATCGCGGGTGAAAATTTCAGCGCCCCAAGGACGCACGTCAGTGAACTGTACGCGTCCCTCAGCCATCACAATGATTGATGTCGTCTGCGCACCGATATCGATTACCGCTGCGCCGCATGTTTTTTCGGTTTCGGAGAGAACGGCCTGAGCCGCTGCCCAGGGATGCGGCTCATAGTTGATGACCTCCACTCCGGCGCGCTGAATACAGCGCTTCAGATTGTCGGCATTGGTTTTGGAGCCGTAAAGTGCATGCACATAAGCCTCAAGCTTAGGCCCCACCAATCCGATGGGACGGGCAGTCATCACGTCGCCGCAGCGGAACCCCTGCGGAATCAGTTTGATGACAGTGCTGCCTTTGCCTTCGCGCATGGCGGCGAGCCGAGCATTTGATTCGGCCTGTTCAACGTCTTCCCGAGAAACCTCTTGCCCGCGAAGCACCGTTTGTCCAACACAGTTGGCACTCTGCAGGTACTTGCCGCCGATGGCCGCCCACACACCGGAAAGCTGAACTTCGGCCGTGTACTGCGCTTCCTGCACAGCCTTGCGAATCGATTGAACAGCTTCTTGTACATCAACGACGCACCCTTCCTGTACGCCCGAAGAGCGTGCATTCCCCATGCCGATCACCCGCATGGAACCCGGTTCTGCGCCAGGTCGCGCGACGATGCAAAGCACTTTATCCGTGCCGATGTCGAGGGCGGCAAAGAACTCGCGGCCGTGATCCTGAGACTTCATGAGAGCAATGGATGGGAAAGGAAGGATTCGAAAGAAGGATATTGTAGGACGTCATATGACGCAGTGAGCATTTAGCGGGCAGCTGCACCGCCTTCAGTCTCATGCGACTCGCTCGATGCCGCATCCGCGGCATCATCCGCAGCCGATGCTGCCTCAATATCGTCCACTGAGTCTTTGCTTGATGACGCTTCCGCTTCTGCCGCCGCATCCGCCGCGCCATCGGCATCCCCAAGCGATGGACGAGCACTGCTCTGAGCGGACACAGCCTGCACGGATGCCAAATATTCCGCCACCTGTTCGCGATTGACCTTACCGGCTGCAATCGCCCGACGATAGCGGGCATCGAGCGAGGCCGGCGGTCCGCCCATAATTTCCACAATTCGCGGATACGCTTCCACCACCTGACGCAGACGCTCCTCAACGGCTGCGCCGTTAGCATCGCGTCCGAGTTCAATCTTTGTGGGGGGAATCGTCGGACTTTCTATCGTAAGCGTCCAGCTGCCTCGGTCTGAAAGCTCCAGTTCGGTAATCTTGGCGGGAATATGTTCCGTCAGTCCGCTGAATCGGCGCCAGCGGCGAAGCATTTCCGGTACGGCCTGAGCCTCCCCGCGAAACGTTGGAGCCCCGGCCGTTTCCGATCCTTCATCAGGATTGGCCGAAAAAAGCTGACCTTCACCGCTGACGAGCCGGCCGTCTTCATAGACAGCCGCGGCTTCGTATACCGTCACATCAATCATCAGCGCGTCGGGCCAAACACGGCGCACTGCGGCGTACTGCACCCAGGGCACCGTTTCGGCGGCATCTCTGACGGCCTTCAAATCAACCGTAAAAAAGGTTTTACCTGCAGCAGCGGGCTCCACTGCTTCCTTTAACCTCGCCAACGGCACCTTCTGGACGTCCCCGGTCATCTCCAGCCGCTGAAGCATGAAGATCCGCCCATCAGCGGCCTCTCGCACGACAAGCGCGCCCAGTAGGAGCACAGCCAGGAGTCCCGCCACTCGCGCCGCAGGAAGCCCCCATCGCCGAAGACCGTAACGCATGCGTTCGGCCGCACCGAGACGTTCGCGCGGCACAGGAGGAAGTTCATCCGCAAATTCAGGCGTGCGGCTCCCTACATGCAGATTGTCCGCAGCAGCCCGCTTTCCTCTGGCAGCAAGCGTCGGCTCCTGCCGCCCCAGACTGTCCTGAGGCAGGGGGATCTGTCGCAAAGGATTGCCGGCAGCGTCGGTCCGTTCAGTTTGCGGTACGTCCATCTTCGGTCAAAGCGCAGATCAGATCAAGCAATGTCCGTGCGGGCGAGTCCGAGCACTCTGAGGCAGAGGTCGGCATAGGACAGCCCTACAGCACGAGCCGCCATCGGCACGAGCGAGTGCGGGGTCATGCCCGGCGACGTATTGATTTCGAGCAGTGCAAATGTTCCGTCAGCACGTTCAAGCGCGTCGACTCTCGACCATCCGCGGCAGCCGAGCACTGCGAAGGCTTTCTCGCAAGCAGCAGCAAGCGCTTTCGCCGAAGCCTCTGGAAGCTTTGCCGGACACTCGTAGCGCACCACATCCGTGTAGTACTTATTCTGAAAATCGTAACTGCCTTCAGGAGCACAGATCTCAATCACGGGGAGCGCCTTGCCATCCAGAATGGCCACCGTAAACTCGCGCCCGTGAATGTACTCCTCCACCAACACCTCTGCGGCATCACGCTCAGCAGCTGCATTGAGCGCAGCTCGCAGCGAATGAAGGGAAAGCGCATCGCGATCGAGCTTGGTAACACCAATCGAGGAGCCGTCATGACCGGGCTTAACGACAACGCCGTCAGCACCAAACTCGGCAATGGCACGCTCGAGCTCAGCATCCGATGCGGCTGCCGTCAAACGCACGCCCGCAGGCACGGAAATGCCGTTGGCACGCCAAATGTTCTTCGTAAGCTCCTTATCCATCGCAATCGCCGAAGCCGTCACGCCAGGACCGGTATAGGGAAGACCTATGCAATTGAGGAGTCCCTGTACGGAGCCGTCCTCGCCCAAGGTCCCGTGAAGCGCAATAAAGGCGGCATCATATGCGCCCTCTTCCAGACCGCCCACGCTGTCAACAGCCGGATCCCAGCTTTCAACCTCCAGGCCCTTTGAAGCCAGCGCCTCCTTTACGCCGCGCCCCGATAGAAGCGAAACCTCACGCTCAGAGGAAATGCCTCCCTCGAGCACTACAACGCGTTCAAGACGCGGTTCTTCTGCTTGGGTCATTTGCAGACTCCTATTTTTTATTCCATCAGAGACGACCGGCGAGTTTCGGCGCCGCACGGCCAATTGAGCCCGCACCCATCGTTACGACAACGTCACCGGGCTCTACGAGCGAGCGCACGGCATCGGGCACTTGATCAACATCCACCACAACGGGTTCACTGCGGCCAGAGGCTTTGATGGCCTCGGCAAGATGGTGACTGTCTGCACCGGGGATGGGGGCTTCCCCCGCAGGATAAACATTGGCCAACACGACGCCGTCGACATCCTCAAGGACCTTCACAAAATCATTGAAGCAGTCGCGCGTACGAGTGTAGCGGTGCGGCTGGAAAGCAACGACAATGCGGCGGCCGGGCCACGCACCGCGTACTGCCGCGAGGGTTGCCGCCATTTCGTGCGGATGATGACCATAGTCATCAATCAGTGTGAAGGTTCCCGTGATGCGGCCATCCGCATCCTGAATAGGAATATCACCCCACTGTGCAAAGCGCCGGCCTACGCCCTTAAATTCTGCCAAGCCGCGCTTGATGTCTTCGTCCTTAACGCCCGCCAAGGTCGCGATTGCGACCGCCGCCAAGGCATTGCGCACATTATGTACGCCCGGCAGGTTCAGTACGACGGGCAGCGGCGGATGATCAGGGCGTAGAACCGTAAAACGCATGCGCGTGCCATCGGCCGTCACATCAATTGCGCGAACGGTAGCGTCATGAGAAAGACCGTACCCAATCACGGGTTTCGTTACGCGCGGACGAATCGAGCGAACGTTATCGTCGTCCATGCAGAGCACGGCTACGCCGTAAAAAGGCAGACGTCCGAGAAAGTCCACAAAAGCACTCTTTAGTTTCTCAAAGTCGTGCCCATAGGTATCCATGTGGTCTTCGTCAATGTTGGTAACGGCAGCAATAACCGGCGTGAGATTCAGAAACGACGCATCAGATTCATCGGCTTCGGCCACCAGAAATTCGCCCGTTCCCAAGCGAGCATTCGCGCCTGCGCTATTGAGTTTTCCGCCGATGACAAAAGTCGGATCCAGTCCGCCTGCGGCGAGCAGTGATGCGGTAAGCGAGGTGGTCGTCGTTTTCCCATGAGCGCCTGCAATTGCAATGCCGCGGCGCAGCCGCATTAATTCAGCAAGCATCACCGCGCGCGGGACGACTGGAATATCGAGTTCACGAGCAGCGGTAACTTCTGGGTTGTCAGCCTTTACGGCCGAAGAAACGATCACTGCATCCGCGCCGCGGATGTTCTTCTTGTCGTGTCCGAGCGAAATGCGCGCCCCCAAAGACTGCAGACGTTCAGTCACGGGCGACGCAGCGATATCCGAGCCGCTGACGACATAACCTAAATTGAGGAGCACTTCGGCGATGCCGCTCATGCCAGCACCGCCGATCCCGACGAAATGCAGATGATTGACCAGAAACTTCAAGGTGGTTCTCCGTAAAAGGGGCAAATATTCGCGTGCGAGCGTCAGGCCTTCGGGATCTTCGGCGCCCGACGTGCGACGACTTCTTCAATCAAGTCAGCGACTTTAGCCGCCGCATCCGGCGCGGCAATGGCGCGTGCTGCTTGAGCATGCTCGAGCAGCGACTCACGCGTCATGCCTGAAATGAGCTTGGCCACAGCCTGCGGGGTAAAGTCCGCTTGATTCACCAACCAGGCCGCCCCCCGATCCGCAAGATATTTGGCATTGCCGAGCTGGTGCTTAGTGGTTTTGGCAATAAAAGGCACCAACACTGCAGCGGCGCCCGCTGCGCACAATTCCGAACAGCTCGTTGCACCCGATCGGCACAGCACCAGGTCACTTTCGCGGTAGCGCGCTGCCATATCGTCAATGAAAGGCACGACTTCAGCCGCAACGCCTGCCTTGGCATACGCTTCGCGCACAGCCGCATCACGATCGCGCCCAGTCTGATGAAGGACAATAGGACGCTCACTCTCAGGAATCATTGCCAAAGCCTGCGGCAGCACGTCGTTGAGTACCTGAGCGCCCAGCGAACCGCCGAAAATAAAGAGTTTTAGCGGCCCCGTACGCCCGGCAAAACGCTCTGCGGGCGCCGGCAGCGCCGCGATTTCGGCGCGCACGGGATTCCCTGTCGTATGCCCTTTGATGCCTGCAAACGTGCGGGCACCGCCCGCAAACCCGCAGGCCAGCGCATCGCAAAAAGGCAGCACAGTATTGGTGGACATCAAGAGGTCAGCGTCGCAATTCATCAGCACAATGGGACGCTTGAGATTCTGCGCCGCAAAGCATACCGGCACAGCGATGTAGCCGCCCGTGGAAAACACTGCCGTCGGACGAAGTTTTTTAAGCAGCTTGCGGGCATCCCAGATAGCCTTGAGCATCTTGATGCCGCCCGTAATCATCCCTGTAATGCCGCGTCCGCGCATGCCTTGGAAGTTAAGCGGATGGAATTCGATCCCCTGACGCTCTACAAGCCCTTTTTCCATGCCGGTGGTCGTGCCAATCCAAACGATCTTCCATCCTCGATCGGCCATTACGCGAGCGACGGCCAGACCAGGCATCACATGTCCGCCAGTCCCTGCAGCGGCGATGACGAGCGTGCGGCCGTCGGCCGCAGTTTGTTGTTTGTTGTCAGCGGTCACACCTGACCTCCTCGCATCAAAATTTTGTTTTCTCGGTCTACTCTTAAAAGCAGTCCAATGGCGATCATGGATGAGAGCATGGAGGATCCCCCAAAGCTCACAAACGGAAGCGTGAGCCCTTTCGTCGGAAACGCCCCGGAAGCTACGCCAATATTGATAATCGCCTGAACTCCGAACCAAAGTCCCACACCTTGCGCCAGCAAGCCCGGGAAAAAGCGCTCCAGCTTGATCGCCTGCCGACCGATTTCGAATGTGCGGCGAATGAGCCAGTAAAAAATAAAGAGGATGAGGATAACACCGACCAGTCCGGTTTCCTCCGCCACTACAGCCATGATGAAGTCGGTATGAGCCTCGGGCAGGTAGTTGAGCTTCTCGACGGAACCGCCGAGCCCTACGCCGAAGAGTTCACCGCGGCCGAAGGCGATGAGCGAATGTGAAAGCTGGTAGGCCTGCCCCAGAACATACTCATCGGACCATGGATCCAAATACGCCAATACGCGCGAGAGGCGCCACGGCGTCATAAAAATCATCAGTGCCACGAAAGCGACGATCACCGTGCCGACGGCAAGAAAGATCTTCATCGACAGACCGCCCAGAAAGAGCACGCCCATGATGACTACCGATACCACCACCGTCGCCCCTAGGTCGGGCTGCTGCATCAGCATGAAGGCGATGATCACCATGACAATCGCCATGGGGAAGAACCCCTTTGAAAAGGAGTGCATGTACTCCTGACGCTTCACGGTAAAGGCTGCGGCATAAATCAGAGCGCAGAGCTTCACCATTTCCGAAGCCTGAATCGAAAGGGGCCCGAGCTGCAGCCATCGGCGAGCGCCGTTGACGCTCTTGCCGATAACGGGAAGAAACACACTGGCAAGGAGCAGCAAACCGACCGGCAGCAGCCAGGTGGAGTGACGATACCAAAAGTTCATCGGCACGCGGTAAACCACCGCTGCGGCGCATAGCGCAAGGAGAATGCTCATCAAGTGGCGCTTGACTTCGCCGAAATTGGCAGAATCTCCCAACCCGCCCGCGCCCATGGAGGACGTGGCCGAAAAGACCATGACCGTTCCAAAACAGACGAGCGCGGTGGTACAGATGATCACTTCCCAGTTAAGGCCGGGCGATGAACGTTGATCTGCACCCCAGTCGGAATCTAAACGCCTCACAGAAAACCTCTCTTACGCCATCAGCCCTGTACGGCTTCATCGGCCTTCGGAACAACATGATCCGCGATTTTGGCGGCCTCAGCCTTGAATCGTTCACTGCGTTCGGCATAGTCACGGAACATATCCCATGAAGCGCAAGCCGGTGACAAAAGTATCTGATCACCCGGACGGCTCTTTTCCCAAAGCCAGTCCTCCGCGGCCTCAAGCGTCTTAAAAGTTTCTGTTGCAACACCGGCGGGCGAAACGGCTTCGCGGATTTTGGCTGCATCACGCCCAATCAAGGCCGCAAACGCCACTCGCCCTTTAAGCTCTTTGGCAAGCGGCGTGAAGTCCTGCCCTTTGCCGTCGCCGCCCATCAAAATCAGAATTCGGCGTCCCTGAGCAGCAAGTCCGCACACGGCGGCAGCCACTGCGCCGACATTGGTCCCCTTGGAATCGTCAATGAAATCGCGGCCTTCAATCGTGCGTACGAGTTCCACACGATGCGGCTCCCCTCGATAAGTACGGAGCACGCCAATCGCAGGCCGAGTTTCAATGCCGGCGCCTGTAATAAGTCCCAAAGCTGCGAGTGCGTTCATGGCATTGTGCCGGCCGCGGATGAGGAGCTCGAATTCCGGCAGAAACAGCACGTCGACCTCCATCTGATCGCGAAGTCCCAGCCAGTAGCCCTGTGAGGCATGGGCCGCCATCATCAGACCAAGTTCACCCTCTTTCTGCGGCTTCGTCGCGCCGAATGTGAAGCATCGAGCCGCTGAGTGCTCACGATCATCCACTTTTTCAAGTTCAGCCATGACGAGCGGATCTTCACGATTGACGACGCGTACGGTATCGGGTGCAAAAATACGCCCTTTGGCGTGCGCATAGGCCTCTATAGAACCGTGCCAGTCAAGGTGATCCTCGGTGATGTTCAAAAGGGCAGCTGACGTACAGTTGAGCGTATGCGTTGTTTCCAGCTGAAAGCTCGAGAGCTCAAGCACCCAAATGTCAGGGAGCGCTCCGGCCGCTTCGGCTTTACTGAGCTCCGCGACGGCATTAGGTCCGATGTTGCCCGCAGCAACTGCGTACAGTCCTGCTGCCGCAGCCATTTTGGTGGTAAGCGTTGTCGTCGTCGTTTTGCCGTTTGTGCCGGTAATGCCGATGACTTTGGGAGCATATCCCTGCGTACGCTTCAGATAGGCGAGCTCCTGCGCAAAAAGCTCAATCTCGCCGACGATAGGAATGCCCGCTTTGCGCGCTGAAGCACAGACGGAGGCTGCCGCACCAAAGTAAGGCGAAACGCCCGGCGACATCACCACAAGTTCTACGCCGGGCGCCGTCGTTTCAGGAAAGCCGCCCAGCGTCATCTCGCAGCCCGGAACCGCCTTGCAAAAAGCGTCAAGGCCCGCAGGCGCCTCACGCGTATCAAAAGCATGAACGCGCCAACCATGGTCATTGAGGTATTGAGCGGCAGCACGTCCAGAAGCGCCAAGCCCGAGTACCCAGGCACTGCGGCCAGCCCCTTCGGCGGCATTCAATGTAATGAAGGATTTGTCTTCAGCTTCAAGCATTTTTTGACTAACCTGCGAAAACCGCTGTTTTTCAGCGAACGTCTCACTCAGTGAAGCGCAAGCACCGAAAGACCAAGCGCTGTCAGAATAAAAGTAATGATCCAGAATCGAACCACGACCTGAGTTTCCTGCCACCCCTTGAGTTCAAAGTGATGATGAATGGGCGCCATCAGAAAAATTCGCTTGCCGTGAGAAAAACGGAAATAGGTCGTCTGAATCATGACGGAAAGCGTCTCCACCACGAAAATACCGCCCATAACGGCGAGGATAAGCTCCACCCGCGCGACAACCGCCATCGTGCCCAAACAGCCGCCAAGCGCAAGAGCTCCCACGTCGCCCATAAAAACTTGTGCCGGATGAGCGTTGAACCACAGAAAGGCCAGTCCCGCGCCAGCCAAAGCCGCCGCAAGAACTGCAAGTTCTTCAGCGCCAGGAATATGAGGCGCAGCCGCTGCATAGGCAGCGCCGGCAAAATCAGGATTACCCGCCGCATAGGCATAGAGCCCGAGCGCAGAGCCGACCAGCACCGTGGGCAGAATGGCCAGGCCATCCAACCCATCGGTGAGGTTCACCGCATTGCTCGATCCGACGATCACGATGTAGACGAAGACAATGAAGCCGATCAGCCCCAGCGGGAAAGCCCAGTCAGTCCAAAGCGGCAAGTAGAGGTGAATATTGGCCGTTACGTCCAGCGGAAAACGAGCGTCGTACCAAGCGCCAATCGCTTCAGCAAATGTTCCGCCTGGCTCAACGGCAAGCGCCAAGGCAAGATAAAAAGCTGCCGCCAAACCAATCACGGACTGCCAGGAGAACTTTTCACGAGCGCTCATACCGTGTGGATCGTGGTGCACGATCTTGCGGTAATCATCGATCCAGCCAATGGCGCCGTAGCCCAACGTAACAAAAAGCACCACCCAAATAAAGCGATTCCCAAGATCTGCCCAGCAAAGCGTTGAAAGGGTGATGGCAGCAAGAATCAGTGCCCCGCCCATTGTCGGCGTACCGTCCTTAGCCAGATGCGTTTTAGGACCGTCCGTGCGAACGGCCTGACCGAAATGAAGCTTCTTTAGTTCTCTAATGAGGGCTGGACCGCAGGCCAGTCCAATCACGAGTGCTGTCAAAAACGCCAAAAGTGCGCGCAGCGCCAGCGAATCGGCAGGAGAAGAAAAAAGGAAGTTGAGCATGATGCGAAAAGTCGGGCAGAAGCTCGTGAAAAAAAAGAAAAAAAGAAAAATCAGAACGCTGGGAAATGCTTCAGCGTCTCAACAACCTTCCCAAAGCCTGACGAGTGGCTTGCTTTGACGGCCACCGTTGCGCCTTTGAGCGGCAGTTCTGGCAGATGCGCAATCAATTCATCCCGATCGGCAAACCACCGTCCTCTAACGCCGTCAATGCCGAACGCTTCTGCCGCGTGCTTAGAGAGCGGTCCTGCCGCCCAGAAATAGTCGATGCCCAGCGTCTTCGCGGCACCGCCCACTTCAGCATGCCAAAGCTCAGCATCACGACCGAGCTCACCCATGTCGCCAAAAAGGAAAATGCGTGCGGGCTTTTCCTCTGCGAGCATCGCGATCGACGCGATAGCACTGTCGGGATTGCAGTTGTATGCATCATCAATCAGCGTGAAGCCCGCAGGAGACGCCATGCGGGCTCCTCGCCCGGGGAGCGCCTTAAAGGCGGCCAGACCTTCGGCGATGGCGTCGACATCAATTTGCTGCGCCAGTGCAGCAGCAGCTGCGCCTACGGCGTTGTGAATGTTGTGCGCGCCTTGAACCTGCAGCCCGATGACACGGTCAATGCCGTAGGCAAGAAGCCGCAGCCCCTTGCCCGGCACCAGTTCGCCGCGGACATCGGCCGCCACCCCTTCAGCGGTAGCGTAGGTAAGCGTACGCACACCGCGGGCAAGCGCATAGGAAGCCCAGACGTCGGCACAGGGATCGTCAGCGGGATACACTGCAACCCCGTCGTTCGGGAGCGCAGCAATTAAAAGGCCGTTTTCAAAAGCCGCTTCAGCCACAGTTTCTAAATACGCCTGATGCTCGCGCTGCGCATTAGTCATCAGCACGACCGTCGGGCGAATCCAGTCAGCCAGCCGGGCCATTTCACCGCGGTGATTCATCCCGGCTTCCACAACGGCAGCCCGACAGCCGCAATGAAGACCGAGCAGCGTATGCGGCACGCCGACGTCGTTGTTGAAATTGCCTTCCGTAGCATGGATGTTTTGCACACCCCAATGAGCTGCGAGAATCGCCTTCATCATCTGCGTGGTCGTTGTTTTGCCGTTGCTGCCGCCCACCGCTGTGAGCGCAATACCGAAACGGCGGCGCCAAGCCCGTGCAATCAGTCCGTAAGCCCGACGGCTGTTTTCCACCACAAGCTGAGGAACGTTCAGTCCAGTCTCTACGTGTTCGACCACCAAGCAGAATGCGCCTGACTCGGCAGCCTGTAAAAGATAGCGGTGCCCGTCGGTGCGCTCTCCAGAGAGCGCGACAAAAACATCGCCCGCTCGGACGATGCGGCTGTCGGTAACGACACGGATCCACGATGCGTCTTCATTCGCGGGATCTCCGTGAACTTCAACCAATTCGTCGCACAAGGCTTCAAGAAGCCACTTAAAGGACTCGTGTTCGGACGGGATTACTTCGGTTTCTGCCTGCATGGTTTCTATTGTTTGTCATCAAGAAGCAAAGTGTCTGACTGACCTTTAGGCCAGAACGCCTTTGCAATCAATTGGGTATTTCTTTTTACTTCCGGCTGCGGACTGCGCGGCATTCATTAAAAGCCTCGCGAAGCACCTCTCCGTCAACGAAATGGTGCGGCCCGTCATTGAGGATCTGTTCGCATTCATGCCCTTTGCCGGCAACGAGGATGATGTCTTTAGCGTCAGCGGCAAAAACGGCACGATGAATCGCCTCGCGGCGGTCAACAACGGCCATTGTCCGCTGATCAGCACCCGGTACAGCCTGTACGCCCTGCATGATCGCATCGACAATTGCCTGAGGATTTTCCGTCCGAGGATTGTCACTCGTAACGATGACTTGATCGGAAAGCCGTGCGGCAATTTCGCCCATGATCGGCCGCTTGCCGGCATCGCGGTCACCGCCGCAGCCGAAAACCGTCCATAGCCGTCCGCCCCGAGCACGCGCATTGGGAATGAGGCACTCAATGGCCTTTTCCAACGCATCCGGCGTGTGGCCGAAATCCACAACTCCGAGCGGCATTCCATCGGACTCAAAAATCTGCATGCGGCCTGGAGGCGGAGTGAGGGCTTCCAAAGCCCGCACGACTTTTTCGATGGGATGGCCGCAAGCGGCTGCAGCCGCAGCCGCTTCAAGCGCATTATCAACATTGAAAGTGCCAGATCGGAAGAGCGTCGTGTAGGGAAAGAGTGTAGATCTCGGTGGTCGC
>OJSL01002149.1_pt1 | contig 13007 bp, 10 predicted proteins | sample 1599451 | NCBI WGS metagenome assembly OJSL01 (sample SAMN04168657, study PRJEB22393) | human gut metagenome | biome: human gut microbiome; feature: stool | host: Homo sapiens | collected 2014-03-20
ACTTTTGCCGTATTAACAAGCGAAATATTTCCAAAAAGATGCGCAAAGTATACTACATCTATAATCCACAGACCCAGACTTATGATCGAATTTACCCTACCGTACGGCAGCGTGCGCTTAGTATCCTGCGTCGGCTTTTCTATGGAATGGGGTTGGGAGCAGGTTGCTTTATTGTATTGCTTTTGATTTTTGGTTCTCCGTCGGAGAAGGAATTAAGAATTGAAAACAGCCGTCTTTTGGCGCAGTACAATGTGCTTTCCCGGCGTTTGGATGACGCTATGGGGGTGCTTCAGGATATTCAGCAACGTGACGATAATCTGTATCGGGTGATTTTACAGGCAGATCCTGTTTCTCCGGCTATTCGTCAGGCTGGTTATGGCGGGACGAACCGTTACGAAGAACTGATGGATTTGGCGAATGCCAAGCTGGTGGTGAACACGACTCAAAAGTTGGATGTGCTTTCCAAAAGGCTTTATATCCAGTCGAAATCTTTCGATGATGTGATTGATATGTGTAAGAACCATGATGAGATGCTGAAATGTATTCCGGCCATACAGCCTATTTCGAATAAAGATCTTCGTCAGACAGCATCCGGTTATGGTACACGTATTGACCCTATTTATGGTACGACAAAGTTCCATGCAGGCATGGACTTCTCTGCTCATCCGGGAACGGATGTATATGCTACCGGAAACGGAACAGTGGTGAAAGTGGGATGGGAAACCGGATACGGTAATACCATTGAGATAGATCATGGTTTCGGGTATCTCACTCGGTATGCTCACTTGCAGGGATTTAATACGAAAGTCGGAAAGAAAGTGGTACGTGGTGAGATTATCGGGAAAGTGGGTAGTACAGGAAAAAGTACCGGTCCGCATTTGCATTATGAAGTGTACGTGAAAGGGCAGGTAGTAAATCCGGTCAATTATTATTTCATGGATTTGAGTGCCGAAGATTATGAAAAGATGATTCAGTTGGCAGCCAATCATGGTAAAGTATTTGATTAAAATCTTAAAACAGGAGTGTTATGCTTAATACAGACAAAGAATTGAAGCTATATTATTCAATAGGAGAGGTTGCCGATATGTTCGGAGTCAATCCGTCATTGCTCCGTTTTTGGGAAAAGGAATTTCCGCAAATCTCTCCTAAGACAGCGGGAAGAGGAATACGTCAGTACCGCAAAGAAGATGTAGAAACGATCGGACTTATCTACCATTTGGTAAAAGAAAAAGGCATGACACTTCCCGGTGCCCGGCAACGTTTGAAGGATAATAAAGAAGCTACGGTTCGTAATTATGAGATTGTAAATAAGCTGAAAGCGATAAAAGAAGAGCTTTTGGCTATTAAACGCGAATTGGATGGGCGGGAGTAGAATAACGTTGATCGATAACGAATGTGTCGATCAACGTTATTCTTCTACGCGGCTCACCTGTTTGATATTCTGTATTTTCTTCAGATTGTTACAGATGGTTTTCACATCATCCACGTCATGTACCCATAACTGAATTTTTCCTTCAAAGATACCATCTTCGGTCTCGATGGTCAGCTTACGGATATTTACATTGAGCTGTCTAGAGATAACTTGGGTGACTTCATTCAAAAGTCCCATGCTGTCTATACCTTTTATATATATATATACCAGGAAAGATAGTTCTTTGTGTGTATCCCATTCTGTCGCTAATATACGGTTGCCATAACTGCTCTTCAGTTTGGCGGCAACAGGACATTGGCGTTTGTGGATAATGATCCGGTCGTTTTCATCCACATATCCCAATACGTCATCACCGGGAATAGGATGGCAACATTCGGCCATGATATATTTCTTCTGCAAACTTTCTTCTGTCAGCTTGAGCACTTGCTTCGGATTGATCTTTTCTTTTTCTTGCGGCTCTTTTTCTTCTTGCTTCTCTTTATTGTTGCCGAAAGAGAAAGTCAGATATTTCTTCCAGTTACTGGTTTGCTTTTCTTTCAGTTCATTCTTGTCCGCTTCTCCCAAAACGATTGCTTTACTGCCAATGGCAGCCAGCAGTTCTTCCTCATTCTTGGCATTATGCAGTTTGCGTAGCTTTTCGATAACAGCTTCTTCCGGACGGACTTCCTCCTTTTTCAGAAACTCACTAAGGATTTCTTCTCCTATCTTCTGATTTGCTTTACGCTCTTTGCGGAGAATGGCTGCTATCTTGGCGCGGGCACGGGCAGTGGTTGCAAAAACTTCCCATTGCGGTTGTACGCGTTGCGATTTTGAAGTAAGGATTTCAACTTGGTCACCACTTTGCAATTTGTGGCTCAACGGCACTAATTTATGATTGACTTTGGCGCCAATACAATGGCTACCAATATCCGTGTGCAGGGAAAATGCAAAGTCAAGAGCCGTAGAGTTCTGCGGCATAGTCTTCAGTTCGCCTTTAGGAGTGAACACGAATATTTCAGAAGCAAATAAATTTAGCTTAATGGTATCCAGAAAGTCAATGGCATCCGGTTGCGGATCATCTAATATCTCCTTAATCGTTCTTAACCATTTTTCCAATTCACCTTCATCCTCGCTGCCTCCTCCTTCTTTGTATTTCCAGTGGGCTGCGAAACCTTGTTCGGCAACGTCATTCATCCGTTCACTACGAATCTGGACTTCAATCCATTGTCCGTTGTTACCCATCAGGGTAACATGCAGTGCCTGATATCCATTGGCTTTAGGATGGCTAACCCAGTCGCGCAGGCGGTCTGGATGAGGTTTATATATTTTGGAGATAGATACATATATATCAAAACAGTCATTTAGCTCTTCTTCCGGATTTCTGGGTTCAAAGATTATACGTACAGCAAGCAGATCGTATATTTCTTCAAAAGGAACATGCTTGGTTTGCATCTTATTCCAAATAGAATAAATGGATTTGACGCGTGCCAATATGCGATATTTTAATCCCATCTTATCCAGTTGCTCTCGGATAGGTGCAGTGAAATCATTGAATACCTTATCTCGTTCTGCGGCAGTGGCATTCAGCTTTTCTTCAATTTCCAAATATTCTTCAGGATGTTCATACTTGAAGCTGAGATTCTCCAGTTCTGTTTTTATCTTATACAATCCCAGACGATTGGCCAAAGGGGCATAGATGTAAAGCGTTTCTCCTGCTATTTTATATTGCTTGTTGGGCAACATGGAACCCAGTGTACGCATATTATGCAGACGGTCGGCAATCTTAATCAGAATTACACGAATATCGTCTGACATGGTGAGCAATAACTTCTTAAAGTTTTCCGCCTGAGCCGATGCACGATCACCAAATATCCCACCGGATATTTTGGTCAGTCCATCTACGATTTGTGCAATCTTAGGACCAAAGATGTTCTCAATGTCTTCTACTGTATAATCTGTATCCTCTACGACATCATGAAGTAAGGCTGCGCAGATAGAAGTTGAACCCAAGCCTATCTCGTTACATACAATTTTAGCAACAGCTATCGGGTGCATAATATAAGGTTCACCGGAACGGCGTTTAATACCTTTATGTGCCTGATTGGCGAAATTGAATGCTTTTGTTATAATCTCAACACGTTTGCGATGCTTGGTTGCAAGATAATCGTTCAGTAGTTCCTGGAACGCTTGATCGATCATCTCTTCTTCTGCCAGTTCTTTTGGGGGTATATTAGTATCCATAAATGTCATCTTTTCATTGCTTTCTGCAAAAATAAGCAATTTTCAACTCGATGCAAGCAAAGATGTATTTATTTGTATATTTTCAGTTGTTTTCCTGCTGCAATCTTGGTATTTCGTAATCCGTTCCAGCTTTGGATATCTTTTATGCGAACTCCATATTTTGCTGCAATGGTTCCCAGTGTTTCCCCGCTTTTTATTTTGTGGTAGGTTGGCGTTCCTTTTCCAACAGAAGCTTTGGCCCTTGTATTGCTCGGCGGAGTATTATCATTGATAGCAATCGTTTTCCGGTTTCTGAATAACTCATCAGCCCGGTGAGCATAAATTGTATCTTGCTGATCGATAAATATACTAATGTGGCTTTGTGGCAGGCGAAGCGTGTAGGATTTGCTATCTCCCGGGATTATGTTCTTTTTATATTGGGGATTAAGACTTTTTATCTGGTCGATATTAACTCCACAGATGTCTGCGATCTGTTCAAAGTGCAGATTCTTATTTACTTGAACCGTATCTGTACTGGCAGGAATATTTGTTTCCATCGGGCAAATATTATGATCGCAGTAGTAGGTCATTACATAGTTGGCTGCAATAAAAGCCGGTACATATCCGCGGGTTTCTTTGGGCAGGAGATTGTATATATCCCAATAATCCGTTTTACCGTTTGCGCGGCGTATGGCCTTGTTAATTGTTCCCGGGCCGCAGTTGTAAGCTGCAATAACAAGGTTCCAGTCGCCATATATGGCGTATAGCTCTTTCAGATAACGTGCTGCCGCCCAGGTTGCCTTAATCGGGTCACGGCGTTCGTCCACAAGACTATTTGAGTCAAGCCCATACATCTTACCTGTAGCCAGCATAAATTGCCACAGCCCAGAAGCTCCTGCACGGGATACGGCAGAAGGATTTAAAGCTGATTCAATGATAGGCAGATATTTGAGTTCCAGTGGGAGGTTGTAGGCATCGAGTGCTTCTTCAAAAATAGGCATGTAAAAATTACAGGCACTCAACATAAAAGAGACCTGATTGCGCAGACGTCCTGCATACATATCAATAAATTTGCGTACAATTTCATTATACGGCATTTCCATGATAGCGGGGATGCGCGAAAGACGGTCGATATAGACAGAGTCACTGAACAGTGGATTCACTTCAGAAGTACTGCAATCTTTGCCTAAATCAATATAGTTTTTAGCTTTCCAGTCATTAAGCAGACTGTCAAGCGGATAAGTCATACTTTTCGGAAGGTCGATACTTTCCTGGCGCTCGGTTCCGTTTTCTTTGATAATTACGTCTACACTTTGTGCTTTTACCTGTGTGCTTGCTAACAGGAAAAAGAGAATAAAGGGGTAATAGTTTTTTAGTTTTTTCATTCTTAGTTGTTGATCTTCAGTTGTTTTTAAAACCTAAAGCTACATTGTACACCTACCGATTTATTCATCGGGCGGAATTGGTCGTTAATAATTGTTGGCTCAACCCGCAGACTTAAATCCGGGGTAATATCAAAATTCGATAATTCTGCATCAACATAAGCGTCGATTACAGAGATCAGATATACACCGATAAAAGCGAATATACTAAGATCTCGATAGCGACGGAACATATCTTTACGTTTTCGTAAAACTTCTTTGGCCTGGCTGTCTGAATAACCTGTAGGAGGTAAAATGTCAAGATGACTATTAGTTGTAGGGTCACTATCCATTATATCCAGATAAGCTTGCGAGTAATCTTTATACATCTTCCCGTTCCAGCTTAGTGCATAAGCACATCCGGCAAATCCTCCATAAATAATGGGAAGTTTCCAGAACTTACGATTGTAAATTTGTCCTCCTCCCGGGAAAACGATTGCCAGCCAGGTGGCCTTTGTCGGATTAGGAGTCCAGATTTTCTCTGGAATGGCAGGAGGCACAGTATCTTTGGGTTGGGGCAGGATTACAGCTGTCTCTATCTCTTTGAGATTTTTCTTATTGACCTTATCCAAACTGTCAGCTACTATAGGAGCTACCGCCTGTATTTGGGTACTGTCTATTTTAAGTGCAGTGATACTATCTCTACTGAGCAGAGCTCTGTTTGTGCCCAAAGAATCTTTCTCTGCCGGACTATTGGTCTCACGATGCCGGCGCGCACGTGCTTTAGGAGCTTCACGTACTGTTACGGAGTCGTGTGGTGTAACCTTGACAGGTTCTTGTGCATACACATCAATCCCTGCCACCTGTAGAAAACAGAGAAGCAGGGTGATGATATATGGTTTGTATATCTTATATTTCCTTGTCATTTACTTCTTTAACGTGTCGAAGATTTCCATGATACGTTCCAGATCTTCTTCGTTGTTGAAGGGGATGCTGATTTTACCTTTTCCTTTCTCAGAACAGGTCAACTGTACCTTGGTATTGAAAAATCCCGAAAGATGTTGCTTTAGCATGTTGAATTCTTCCGGTAGTTTGGAACGCTTTGGTGTGATTTTGCGTGTTCCGCTTTTTACGGTTTCTCCTTCGCTCAGTGATTTTACAATCTCTTCTACTTTGCGTACGGAGTAATCGTGCTCCAATATCTCTTCGAATATTTTTACTTGCAGTTTAGGGTCTCCCAACGTAATTAATGCGCGGGCATGTCCCATATCAATTTGTTTGTTTTGCAATGCCATCTGAATTGGTGCCGGTAACTTCAACAAGCGCAAATAGTTGGCAATAGTAGTACGTTTCTTACCTACTCGTTCGCTGAGACGTTCCTGCGTCAATTCATATTGTTCCAGCAAATGTTGATAGGCAAGGGCTATTTCTACTGCGTTAAGATCTTCACGCTGAATATTTTCAATCAGCGCCATTTCCATTACGTTTTCATCATCGGCTGTGCGGATATAGGCTGGGATTGTTTTTAACCCCGCTTTAAGTGAGGCTCTGTAACGGCGTTCTCCAGCTATAATCTGATATTCATCCTCCGTAAGCTTACGCAATGTGATAGGTTGGATAATACCGATTTCAGAGATAGAATCTGCCAGTTCCTGCAATGCCGTTTCGTCGAATTCCCGACGTGGCTGATTCGGATTAACAGAGATTTGTGACAACTCTATCTCATTAATAGACGAAGAACCTTCGGTCTTTACTTCATCCATTGAAAGCAGAGCGTCTAACCCGCGGCCTAATGCATTTCTTCTTTGTGTTGCCATATACCTCGTTTATTTACTATTTCTGTTGATAATTTCTTGTGCTAATGCCATATGATTTTTGGCTCCGGTTGATTCTACATCATATAAGATGGTTGGTATACCGTAACTGGGAGCTTCGCTTAGTTTGACATTACGCTGTATTACAGTCTTAAATACCAATTCCTGAAAATGGCGTTTTACCTCATCGTATATCTGATTGGCCTGACGCAGGCGTGAGTCATACATTGTCAGTAAGAATCCTTCTATTTCCAGTGCCGGGTTAAGTTTGGATTTTATAATTTTAATGGTATTCAATAATTTACTGATTCCTTCGAGAGCGAAGTATTCAGCCTGCACAGGGATGATTACAGAATCAGCAGCGGTCAGTGCGTTAATAGTGATGAGCCCCAGCGAAGGCGAACAGTCTATTAATATATAATCATATTCTTCCTTCAGAGGGGTTAACACTTCTTTCAATATCTTTTCGCGGTTCTTCAGATTTAGCATTTCTATTTCTGCTCCTACCAGATTGATATGTGAAGAGATGACTTTCAGTGATTCAATTTCTGTGTCATGGATAGCATCCTGTACATCAGCTCTATCTATAATACATTCATAGATTGTACACTCTGATTGCTTAATATCAACTCCCAGACCGGATGAAGCATTTGCCTGTGGGTCTGCGTCAACCACCAGTACTTTTTTTTCGAGTGTAGCGAGTGAGGCTGCGAGATTGATCGTAGTCGTTGTTTTACCTACACCGCCTTTTTGATTGGCCAAAGCAATTATTTTTCCCATATTATCTAATTTTATCGGCTGCGAAATAAGTGATAATAACTCAGAGCACCTACGAAAAAAGAGAAACTTTGCTGATTCTGTTGATAAGTCATCTGTTTTGTTAATAACTGAACAATGAAATCTTTATGTATTCCTTTTCCTGGCCTGCAAATATACATATTTATATTAAATAACGGGTTGCTTTTTTACTCACTTGCAGAAGATTAAGATTTGTAAACGCCTGCAAATGATTATGCGGGAAAGTAAATAATAACTCCTGTACCTTCTCAGAATACATATAACTAAATATCTTCAAAGTCTGGATGAAGGTTTAAAAAAGGGGAGAGTTGGTGATAAACGTTCTTTTTGCTACTTTTGTACTGAATTATAAAGACTAAGGAGATTATTATGGAAAATAAGCGACCTTTGATACTCATCTCTAATGATGATGGTGTCATGGCAAAAGGCATAAGTGAACTTATAAAGTTTCTTCGTCCGTTAGGCGAAATTGTAGTTATGGCGCCCGATACTGCCCGTTCGGGTAGTGGATGTGCTATTACCGTGACTCAACCTGTACATTATCAGTTAGTTCGTAAAGAGGTGGGATTGACCGTATACAAATGTTCGGGTACACCGGCTGATTGTATTAAACTGGCTTGGAATACAGTACTTGATCGGAAACCCGATTTGGTGGTAGGAGGTGTTAATCATGGTGATAATTCGGCAACGAATGTCCATTACTCCGGTACGATGGGAATTGTAATTGAGGGGTGTCTGAATGGGATTCCTTCTATTGGCTTTTCTCTTTGCAGTCATGATCCCGGAGCCGATTTTGAGTCAGCAGGCCCGTATATCCGTCAAATAGCTTCTCAGGTATTAGAAAAAGGATTACCTTTATTAACTTGTCTGAATGTAAATTTCCCTGATACAAAGGATATTAAGGGAATTAAAGTCTGTGAACAGGCTAAGGGGCGATGGACCAATGAATGGGAAGCTTGTCCCCGAAAGGGAGATAGCAATTATTTCTGGCTGATAGGAGAGTTTACAGATGATGAACCGGAGAATGAGAAGAATGATCATTGGGCACTTGCTAATGGTTACGTTGCCATTACTCCGACCAAAGTGGATGTGACGGATTATGAGTTTATGAACGAACTGAATAAATGGTTTGAATAATGAAATATTATCTCATTGTTGGCGAAGCTTCCGGTGATCTGCATGCCTCTCATCTGATGGCTGCATTGAAAGAAGAGGATCCGCAGGCCGATTTTCGTTTCTTTGGCGGTGACTTGATGGCTGCTGTTGGAGGGACGATGGTGAAGCATTATAAAGAATTAGCTTATATGGGATTTATTCCTGTATTGTTGCATTTGCGCACTATCTTTGCCAATATGAGGTGTTGTAAAGAAGATATAGTATCCTGGAATCCGGATGTTGTTATTCTGGTAGATTATCCAGGTTTCAATCTGAATATTGCAAAGTTTATTCACTCTCATACTCAAATACCTGTCTATTATTATATTTCGCCAAAGATATGGGCTTGGAAGGAATATCGGATAAAGAACATTAAACGTGATGTTGATGAGCTTTTTTCCATTCTTCCCTTTGAAGTTGAGTTTTTTGAAAAGAAGCACGGCTATCCGATACACTATGTTGGCAATCCTACGGTGGATGAGGTGACTGCTTTTTGTCATTCTCATTCGGAGAGTTTTGGAGATTTTATTCGCGACAATAATCTGGAGGATAAACCGGTTATTGCTCTTCTTGCCGGAAGTCGGAAGCAAGAGATAAAAGACAATCTTCCCGGTATGTTAAAAGCAGCTTCTGCTTTTCCTGATTATCAGTTGGTGCTGGCGGGAGCCCCTTCTATTACTCCTGAATATTATCAGCAATATGTAGGCGATGTGCAAGTGAAGATTATTTTCAATCAGACTTACCGGCTTTTGCAACACTCTGATGTGGCCCTGGTTACCTCTGGTACAGCAACATTGGAAACAGCACTTTTCCGGATTCCTCAAGTTGTATGTTATTATTTGGCATGTGGCAAGTTTGTGTCTTTTTTGCGTAAGCATATTCTGAAAGTAAAGTTTATTTCTCTTGTTAATTTGATAGCCGATCGTGAAGTTGTAAAGGAACTTGTTGCTGATACAATGACGGTTGAGAATATGAAAATAGAGTTGGAACGACTTTTGTTTAATAAGGAGTACCGCCGGAAAATGTTGGATGAATATGAATTAATGGCTCAACGTCTTGGTCCAGCTGGAGCTCCCCGGCATGCTGCTCGTGAAATGATGAAATTGCTTAAAAAATAAGCTATCTTTTGATAATAAATCTAAAGCCGGTGCAGTAAATGCCCGGCTTTTTTATTTATCTGATAGAAACAAAAAAGAAAGGAATACATATATGAAAAAGTTGAATTGTTTTTTCTTAGTGTTGTTATTGGTATTAATTCCTACTTTGCAATCATGTGATGAGAGTGATGGATATTCTATCGGACAACGTGGAGGGAGTTGGGCTACAGTTCGTGTAGTGAGTGGTGATACGTATTATTTAGAGTCCGATAATTATGGGAGTCTTTGGCCGGCTGCAACAAATGTTTATGGATTTAAACCGGTAGACGGTAAACGTATGCTTGTTGTTTTCAATCCTTTGTATGATAACTATGGGGAGTATGATATGGCTATTAAGGTTGAGAACCTATTTCCTGTTACAACGAAGCAGGTGGAAGACTTAACCTCAGAGAATGAAGAAGAGATAGGCAATGATCCGGTCTCTATTCTTAAAGGTGATATCTGGATTGCTAATGGATATCTGAATCTTATATTCGAACAGAACAGACCTGTTTATGGGCCACACCGGGTTAGTCTGGTGCGTAATACGATAGAGGAAGCAGAAGATGATGGATATATCCATTTAGAATATCGTTATAATACGCATAACGATCTGTCCGGTTGGTTTGGTTATGAACCCGTTTCATTTAATTTGAATTCTCTGGACTTTGAAGGAAAGAAGGGGTTGAAGTTGAAACTGAACTCATCCGTAAATGGCAAAATTGAGTTGACATTTAACGTGAAAGAAACGACGTCTGTCCCCAAAATAGCTCTAAACCTTGATTATAACACACTGGAAGCAGGTAAGACGGAATAGTGTTTTGCCGGGCTTTCAATTAAAACGGGCCTGTCTTTGCTGTTGGAGACAGGCCCGTTTCTGTATATGAATCTTTTTTAAATCCATGTCAATGCGTACAGATAAACTACTGCTGCAGGTATCGCCATCAATGCACTATCAAACCGGTCTAACATACCACCATGTCCAGGAAGAATAGACCCGGAGTCTTTGATGTGAAGTTGGCGTTTTAATAATGATTCTGTAAGATCCCCCCAGGTACCAAAAACTACTACTACCAATGCGAGTCCCGCCCATTCTGCTACGCTCATAATCGGGAAGAAATGAGCAAATACAAAAGACGAAGCTATTGATACCATGCCTCCTCCAATAGAACCTTCCCACGATTTTTTAGGGGAGATACGTTCAAAAAGACGATGCTTTCCTATTAATGAACCTACACAATAAGCTCCTGTGTCACTCAACCAGATGAAGACGAAAATAGATAACGGCAATATCCGGTTGTAGCTTACAGAGGAATCTTCCGGATTATTGTGAAAAGCCAATGCACTCAATAAAGCGAAGGGTAATGCAATGTATAGTTGACTCAACATAGAGAAAGCCCAATTGAGCACAGGGCTTTCCTTCTTCAGATACAGTTCGCTAATCATCATGTAGAGAAGCAAAAGTAAATAAGGAAGGAATATTTTAGAGTCTGATGCATCAATGCAGAATCCCATTATAGCCAGAAACAGATAAGCTCCGCCCAACATGATGATGTTCTTATTGACGCTGACACCTTCTATATGATTGACCAGGCTACCAAATTCCCGTATTGTTAGAGCACTGATTACTATAAAAAGTGCTCCGAAACTGAATGGGTGATAGAGAATGCATCCTACCAATATGGCTACAAATAGTACCCCTGTGATCGCTCTTTGTATAAAATTGTTTTTCAACGTGTTTAGATTTTAATTTTGTAATTCGGTAACCGGTGTTTCTGCTGAGGCTTCAGCTTCCTTTTTGGCTTCCTTCTCTTCGTTCATTTTCTTTTCAAGAGCTTTCTCTGCATCTGCAGCGTCTTTACTTTCTTTAGCTGCCATGATTTCTTCAGAGCGTGATGCCCATGGACGTTTACCAAAGATACGTTCTACATCCTCCGCAAAGATAACTTCTTTGTCTATTAACAATTGAGCCAATTGATTATGTCCGTCTTTATGTTCGGATAGAATCTGTTTAGCCCGTTCGTATTGTTCGTTGACCATCTTTTTTACTTCCTCGTCAATTAATTCAGCTGTCTTTTCACTATAAGGACGATTGAAAGAATATTCATCATTGTTATAGTAACACAGATTAGGCAGTCTGTCGCTCATACCAAGATAAGCAATCATACCGTATGATTGTTTGGTGACGCGTTCCAAGTCGTTCATTGCTCCGGTTGAGATTCTTCCAAGGAATAAATCTTCTGCGGCACGTCCACCTAAAGTGGCACACATTTCATCAAGCATTTGCTCTTTGGTGGTGATTTGACGTTCTTCCGGCAAATACCAGGCAGCGCCTAATGCACGACCACGCGGTACAATGGTTACCTTTATCAATGGATTGGCATATTCAAGTAGCCAGGAAATGGCTGCATGACCTGCTTCGTGCAGCGCAATGGAACGGCGTTCAGCTTCGGTGGTTATTTTGGTTTTCTTTTCCAGACCACCAATGATACGGTCTACTGCATCCAGAAAATCTTGTTTACCAACAAAGCTCTTTCCATGGCGGGCTGCAATCAAGGCAGCTTCATTACATACATTGGCTATGTCTGCTCCTGAGAATCCTGGTGTCTGGCGAGCCAGTAAATCTACATCTACACTATCATCTATTTTAATAGGACGCAGGTGTACACCAAATACTTCTTTACGTTCATTTAAGTCGGGCAGGTCTACATGGATTTGACGGTCGAAACGTCCGGCACGCAAAAGGGCTTTATCCAATACGTCTACACGATTGGTAGCGGCAAGGATAATAACGCCACTGTTAGAACCGAAACCATCCATTTCTGTCAAGAGTTGGTTCAATGTATTTTCGCGTTCATCATTTCCTCCCATTGCCGGGTTTTTACCACGGGCACGTCCTACTGCGTCAATTTCATCAATAAAAATGATACAGGGAGCTTTCTCTTTTGCCTGGCGAAAGAGGTCGCGAACTCGGGAAGCACCTACACCAACAAACATTTCAACAAAGTCTGAACCTGCCAGAGAGAAAAACGGTACATTCGCTTCACCGGCCACCGCTTTGGCAAGCAGGGTTTTACCTGTTCCCGGAGGACCTACCAACAACGCACCTTTA
>OJSL01002158.1_pt1 | contig 12914 bp, 8 predicted proteins | sample 1599451 | NCBI WGS metagenome assembly OJSL01 (sample SAMN04168657, study PRJEB22393) | human gut metagenome | biome: human gut microbiome; feature: stool | host: Homo sapiens | collected 2014-03-20
AGTATTTCTGGTAGTTGCCGCTGGTGATGTGCTCCATCCACTCCTCGTGGTCGAGATACCAGTCGATGGTCAGGACGATGCCCTTCTCGAACGGGGTCTCGGGGTACCAGCCCAGATCGTTCTTGATCTTGGTGGGGTCGATGCCGTAGCGGCGGTCGTGGCCCAGACGGTCAGCAACGTGCTTGATCAGATCCTCGCTGATGCCGTCGTCCTTCAGGCGGTCGTGCAGCTGCGCGATGATGGTCTTGACGATGAAGATGTTGGGGCGCTCGTTGTGGCCGCCCACATTGTAGACCTCGCCGATCTTGCCGCCGTTGCAGACCATATCGATGGCCTTGCAGTGATCCTCAACGTACAGCCAGTCACGGATCTGCATACCGTCACCGTAGACAGGCAGCTGCTTGTGGTGTTTGACATTGTTGATCATCAGGGGGATCAGCTTCTCGGGGAACTGATAGGGACCGTAGTTGTTGGAGCAGCGGGTAATGTTGATGGGCATACCATAGGTATCGTGGAATGCCATAACGAACATATCAGCGCTGGCCTTGGAGGAGGAGTAGGGGCTGTGGGGGCACAGCGGGGTGGTCTCCATGAAGTAGCCCTCGGCACCCAGAGCGCCGTAGACCTCATCGGTGGAGACCTGCAGGTACTTCTTGCCTTCCTTCCAGGTCTTGGCATCGGCATCGTACCAGGCTTCCTTTGCACGCTGCAGCAGGTTCACGGTGCCCATGACGTTGCTCTGGACAAAGATCTCGGGGTTCTTGATGGAGCGGTCCACATGGCTCTCAGCGGCAAAGTTGATGACATAATCGAAATCGTACTTTGCAAACAGGCTCTCCACCAGCTCCTTGTCGCAGATGTCGCCCTGCACGAACACATGGCGGGGGTCGCCCTCCACATCCTTCAGGTTCTCCAGATTGCCCGCGTAGGTCAGCTTATCCAGGTTGACCAGCAGGATCTCGGGGTACTTCTTGAGCATATAGTGGACAAAGTTGGAGCCGATAAAACCGGCGCAGCCGGTGATCAGATATTTTTTCATAGGTTTATTCTACCTCAATTTTCAGGTTTTATCTTCTTGGGGAAACTTTTTCTCTGTACAACCTCTCAGTCTCGCATCCGCTCGACAGCTCCCCTAGTAGGGGAGCCCTTGGCAGGCCGTCGCGTTTTCGTGGTCTAACGTTTCGCTCCTATTTGCTCTGCTGGCGCAAAGCCTTCACCCTTACGGCAGATGCCGGTTTTGGAGCCGATAGGCGATCATTGCGAAAAAGAACCCCTATGCCAAGGCCTCTCCTACTAGGAGAGGCCTTGGCATTGCGTTAGCAATGACGGAGAGGTTTAATTCGTTTTCATCCCATTCTCGCCGTCCCAGTGGGCGAAGAAGCAGGCCAGGGCCTCTTTCCAGTCCCGCACATCGTTGCCTACGGTGCAGCGGAGCATCCGGTTGTCCAGTGCGCTCCACTTGGGGCGGTCAGCACTTTCGGGATGCTTGGCCTTGTACTCCTCGCTGGTGCAGGGAGCCACAGAGGCATCCACACCAGACAGGCGGATGATCTCGGAAGCAAAATCGTACCAGGAGCAGATGCCCTCACCGGTGCAGTGATACAGGCCGTACTCATGGGTCACGCAGAGCTGCAGCAGCTCATGGGCCAGGTCAACCGCGTTGGTGGGGTTGCCGCACTGGTCGTTGACCACCTCCAGCTTGCCGAATTTCCGGCCGGCGTTGACGATGGTCTTGACGAAGTTCTTGCCGTAGTAGCTGTACAGCCATGCCGTGCGGACGATGAAGTGGCGGTGGCAGAACTGCTCCACATACTTTTCGCCCATGAGCTTGGTGGAGCCGTAGGCGCTGATGGGGCCGGGAATGGTGGCCTCGTCCTGTGCAATGCCGCCGTTCTCACGGCCGGAGAACACATAGTCCGTGGAGACATGCACCAGGCGGGCACCGGTCTTTTCGGCGGCCTGTGCCAGATTGCGGGGGCCCAGAGCGTTTGCCTTGAAGGCTGCGTCGTGGTTCACCTCGCAGCCGTCCACGTTGGTGTAGGCGGCGCAGTTGATGATGACATCCGGGCGCTGGCGGCGGATGAAGTCATCCACCATCTTATAGTTGGAGATGTCCAGCTCCGGCAGGTCCACCGGGATCACGGTGGCATTCATCAGCTTTTCGGGAATGGGGCCGATCTCGCTGCGGCCCTCCCGCAGCTGCTTGATGATCTCGGTGCCAAGCTGGCCCTTGCAGCCGGTGACGATGATTTTCATGGGTGATTCCCCTCCTGCATCAATATCTCAGTTTTCCATCGGCCACGTTCTTGAGGTGCTGGCCGTAGGGGCTCTTACCATAACGGGAAGCGCTCTCCAGCAGGGTCTCGCGGTCGATCCAGCCGTACTTGAAGGCGATCTCTTCGGGGGCGCTGATCTTGATACCCTGACGCTTCTCGACCATGCGGACGAAGTCGGCGGCATCCACCAGGCTCTCCATCGTGCCGGTATCCAGCCATGCAAAACCGCGGCCCAGCAGCTGGACATCCAGCTCGTCCTTCTTCAGGTACATATCGTTCAGGGTCGTGATCTCCAGCTCACCGCGGGCAGAGGGCTTGACCTGCTTTGCCATCTGGACCACTTCCTTGTTGTAGAAGTACAGGCCGGTGATGGCGTAATTGCTCTTCGGGTACTCGGGCTTTTCTTCCACGCTCAGCACCTTGCCGTTCTGGTCAAATTCCACGATGCCGAAACGCTCGGGGTCCTGCACATAGTAGCCGAACACGGTGCAGCGGCCCTTGGTCTCTGCATTGGCGGCGGCAGTCTTGAGGATCTTGGAGAAGCCGTTGCCGTAGAAGATGTTGTCGCCCAGGATCATGGCGCAGCAGTCGTCGCCGATGAACTCTTCGCCCAGAATAAAGGCCTGTGCCAGACCATCGGGAGAGGGCTGGACCTTATATTGCAGATGGATGCCGTACTGGCTGCCATCGCCCAGCAGCGCCTCGAAGCGGGGCGTGTCGGTGGGGGTCGAGATGATGAGGATGTCCTGGATGCCCGCCAGCATGAGGGTGGACAGAGGATAATAGATCATCGGCTTGTCGTAGACGGGCAGCAGCTGTTTGCTGGTGACCATCGTCAGCGGATAAAGCCGGGTGCCGGCACCGCCGGCCAGAATAATGCCTTTCATAATTTGTGCACTCCTTTATTTGTATTGAAAAAGTTGTGCAGCTATACGGGGTGAAACGCTCACCTCGTAATATTCAAAGCGGAGCTGCGTCCGCTGTCAACAAAGTTACAGGGTAAAAGTTCCGGCCGCGCGGGGCGGCATCAGATAGTTTTACACCTTATTCTACTCTCAAATCGAAAAAAAAGCAAGAAAAAACGGCCTGTTCCAGAATTTTTTCCGAAACAGGCCGTCAAACAGAACCGTTCAGCCGCCCACGGCGGCAGCATATTGCGATGGCAGAGCGTTTCTTACCACTTGAAGCCCCACTTATGGAAATACTTCAGCAGGTTTCCCGTCTGCCAGAGGGCGGGCTTGAGATCCCGGTGGGCAGCGCGGTGCCAGGCGTGGATGGCGGTATACTGGGGCACCAGATACACCTTGCCCCGGGTGCGCATCTTCTGGGTGAGGTCCGCATCCTCCACATACATGAAGTAGCTCTCGTCAAAGCCGCCCACCGCCTTGAAGGTGCTGGTGCGCACACCGGAAAAGCTGCCGGTGCAGAACTCGATCTCGATGGGTCTGGTCAGGTCCTCATCCAGCATCAGGTAGTGGTCGTTCTGGCCTTTCCAGAAGCTGAGCCGGGGCAGCTGGCGGTAGAGCATGGGCCGCAGGGCGCACCGGCGCAGGGGCAGCTGCTGGGGCTTGCCGTCCGGAAACACCAGCGAGGGCCGGGCCATCACGGCATCCGGGTGGGCGGCCATCCAGTCGGCCAGATCACTCAGGGTATCAGCGGTCAGCTGGATATCCGGGTTGAGGATAAAATGGAAATCACTGTCCAGCTCGGGCAGGATCATATTGTGGCCGGTGCCAAAGCCGCCGTTCTCGGTGCGGCAGTGCACCACCACCTGCTGGCCCGGGCCTGCTGCCAGCAGGCCGTCCGCCACGGCCTGCTCCAGCTTTTTGCCGCTGCCGTCCGGGCTGGCATTGTCCACCAGATACAGGGTCACCGGGTAGCGGCGTGTGCAGTGCAGCACCGTCTGCGCCGCCTTCAGCGCCTCGTCATAGCCGTTATATACAACAATACAGGCTGATAGTTTCATCAATTCACTCCAAAGGCAGGATCTTCAGCGTGAAGTCCTCACGCTGGATATCAAAGTTGGGGTTGGTGCAGGGATCGCCCGCGGCCAGCAGGTCTCCCCAGCGGGCCTGGAAGCGGAGCACCTCGCCCTGGAAGCGCTTCTGCTTTTCGGGGTTGTCCTCGGTGCCGCGGCTCTTGCTCTCGTAGTGGTAGAGCTGGGCAAAGGGGGTAAACACGTTGGTGTAGCCCGCCTCCCGCACACGGACACAGAAATCCACATCGTTGAAGGCCACGGCATAGCTCTCGTCCAGGCCGTTCATCTCATCATAGATTTCTCTGCGGATGAGCAGACAGGCGGCGGTATCGCCGTAAACATCCTGCACATAGTTCAGCCGCCCCATGTAGCCATCGGACGCTGCCGGGAAATACTTGTGCAGGTGGCCCGCCACGCCGCCGATGCCAAAGCCGATGCCGGCGTGCTGAATGGTGTCATCGGGGTAGAGCAGCTTTGCACCCACACAGCCCACCCGCTTCTGCTGGGCGTACATGACCATCTCTTCCAGCCAGTTGGGGGTGATGACCTCGGTATCGTTGTTGAGCAGCAGCAGATATTCGCCGGTGGCATACTGCTCGCCAAAGTTGTTCAGGGCGCTGTAATTGAAGCCCTTGCCCTCCCAGGTCACGACCTTGAGGTTGTCCGGGTGTTCCTTCTGCATCCGCTCGTAGGCACGGAAGGTCTCGGGCTGCTTGCTGTTGTTCTCAATGAGGATGAGTTCAAAATCCGGGTAGGTGGTGCGGGCATAGATGGAATCCACGCAGAGCTCCAGATCCCGGATGTGGTCGCAGGTAGGGATGAGGATGCTCACCCGGCCCGGGTGCTCAATGGTGTAATCAGTCTTGTAATAGCCCGGGGTGCCGGGGATGAGGGCAACATCGTCCACAGCGATCCCGCAGCGGGCATAATGGGCCTTGAGGGCCGCAATGCCTGCGTCGATGCAGTAGGTCTTGGCAGAGATATCTGCCGCCGTGCTGCCGGGGCTGGAGCGCCAGTAATACAGGGCATGGGGAATGTGAACGATCTTCTCAGCCTGCTCCGTCAGGCGGAGGAACAGCTCGTAATCCTGGCTGCCGTTGTACTCCATCCGCTCACCGCCGCCGGCCCGCTCCATCAGGGCGCGGCTGAACACGGTCAGGTGGCAGATGTAGTTGTTGGAGCGGAGGTTGTCCAGCATGAAATCGGGCTTGAAGTGGTAGAGCACCACATGCTCCGGCTTCCCCTCAAAGGTCGCCTCGTCGGTGTAGATAAAGTCGGCCTTCTGCTCGGCAATGGCCCTGGCCGCATACCACAGGGCGCAGGGATGCAGCAGGTCATCGTGGTCCAGCAGGGCGATATACTCACCGGTGGCCATCTCAAAGCCCTTGTTGGTGTTGCCGGGGATCAGCTCATTCTTTTCCAGCTTCTGATACCGGATGCGTGCATCGGCCTTCGCACGGGCCTGCACATGCTGGCCTACGGCCTCGTCCTTACCGGCATCCACGCAGCAGAGCTCCCAGTTCTTGTAGGTCTGGTTCACCACGGAATCCAGCATCTCGTCCAGGAAATCCAGCGGGGTGTTGTACAGGGGCACCACGATGCTGATCTTGGGACCGGCAGGCTGATCGTTCGCCTGCCTGACCAGCAGCTCCACCGGGGCAAAGCGGTCAGCCCGCAGGAGGTTCCCCGGGAAGAGGGCGGCATATTCCCGCCTGGCGCGGGCGTGCTCCCGCACACCCGAGATGCCGTCCCGGCGCAGCTCGCCCAGCAGGACGAAAAGCGGGAAGGTGTGCCAGATTTGGCGGCTCTTGCTGACAACATACCGCATGGGCCAGGTCAGCTTCCAGAAGGTAGAGCTGGTCACCTCGTTCAGGGTCTTTTCCAGGTTCTTGGCATGGCTGCGGCTCAGGGAAAGATCGCTGCGGAGCCGCTCAATGAGGGCGGCTTCCTCGTTGCAGGTGCGCTCGGCACGCACCATCCGGTCACGCAGGAGATCCAACTCCTTCTCATAGCCCGCGATCATCTCGGCGGTGGCAGGCTGGACCGTGCAGTACAGAGCCGACTGCTGGGCACGGCCCCGGCTGCGCCAGCGGAAATCCCGGTAGTAGCCCCGGCGGGCCAGTTCCTCGGCCCAGCCCTCAGCCACGTTGCTGCCGGTAAACACCAGCAGCACCTGTCCGGGCAGCTGCGCGGGCATCTCCACCCAGGCGGGGTCCTCCACCACCAGCAGGTCTGCCTGCCGGGCAGCCACTGTAAAGGGGTTGGCATCCACGCCCGCCCGGTGCAGGGCCTTTTCCAGTGCCGGGGTCTCGGCGTTCAGCACCGCAGCTGTTGCCGGGGCCAGCTCCTCCGCAATGCGCTGTGCCAGCAGGCGGCAGCGCTCCATGTCCTGCTTTGTTTCCTTTGCTTTCTCCAACTGCATTCCGACTTCTCCACTTCACTGGGCCATTCCACCGCCCAGACGCATTTTTACAAACTATAATAGTATACCAGATTTCGTCCCGTTTGAGAAGCGCTTTTCCGCATTTCCTGCGCTTTCCGGTGCAAAATTTATTGCAGTCCCAGCAGGCTCCACAGCCAGCCGAACAGGCCGCCGTTCGAGCTGCCGCTGCCCACCGTGCCAAAGGACACGCCGGTATAGTAGTGGCGCAGGATGTCCCGGTAGCCCATGCCCTGCTCCTGCGCATAGCCCACCATGCCGCACTGGCTCATGCCCACACCGTGGCCGAAGCCATAGTAGTTCATGCAGGGGGTTCCGTTCTCGTCCGCGCTGAAATCAAAGCAGTAACGAGAGGAAACGAACTGGCCGATGTAGCGGTAGCTCTTTCCGTTCGAGACAAAGGTATTGTACTGGACAAAGCCGCCCAGATCCTTATGGGTGGTGTCGGCGCTCTCGTAGGGCTGGCCGGTCTTGCTGTCGTTATACTCGATGTAGCGGTAATCCTTGCCGATGATCCGGCGCATCAGGTTGTGATACTGCTCCTCGTAGGGGCTTTCCACGCTCTGCAGATAGGGCACATCGGTGCCCCAGGCATCCAGACCGGAGCAGGTGCCGTACACGCCGGTCTGGGTGTTGTACCCCGCGCTGGCCGACCACACTGCATCGATGACGCTGCCGTTGCAGGTCAGCACCTCGTCCTTGACCTCAGAGACTGCCCTGCGGATGGCGCTGCGGGCAGAGGAAGGGATCTGGTCCACGGGGGTGTACACCAGCGCGTTGGCCGAAGAGCCGTATTTCTTATGGTATTCCAGATAGGAGTGGATGGCCACCGCCTGCGCTTTCCACGCCTGCTGTGCCGCCGCGTCACTGACATAGCTGCCGATGGAGCCCAGCTCGGTGTAGGTGATGCCCACCAGACAGTCCTCAAGATCCAGGGTCACGTTCCGGCGCAGGCCCTGCCCCTTGACGTTCAGGTAGGGCATGGTGATGGTATCGCCGGAGCCGAAGAGCCAGCTCAGGCAGTTTTCCTCCTCGTCCGGGATCAGAGTAGTGTTGGCACCGCCCATGGTGGTGGCACCGGCGGGCAGGGTGTCCCCTTCCGCTGCAAAGGCGGCAGGCACTGCCATGCAGAGCAGCACCACCGCCAGCATCAGCGCCGCACACCGGCGCGCAAACTTCGATATCCGTTTCAAGTTCCTTGTCCTCCTGCGTTCTGTATTTTATTCAGTTTAGCACAGTGCAGGGCCGCGGGCAAGGACTTGAATCAAGAAAACGCCGCCGGGCAGAGCCAAAAGCTCCACCCGGCGGCGTTTCACTGTTTCTATCTTACGCTTCCTGTCAGCGGCTCTCCCCGCGCTGTGCAAGGCGGGAGAAGCGCTTATCCTTTTCGTCGTCCTTCTCGGCATCCTCAGCCGGGGCGGCGGGGGTCAGGCGCACCTCCGTCACGCGGCGCTTGGCGGTGCGGGTAACAACACCATCGTACTCGCCCAGGGTAAAGCGGTCGCCTACCTTGGGCAGATGGCAGGTCTTTTCCTGCACCAGACCGTTGACGGTATTGGAATCGATGTCCTCTTCCTCCGGCAGGTCGAGCTCCTCATACAGATCATCGACGCTGGCAGAGCCGGACACCAGCCAGCTGCCGTCCGACTGCTTGCGGAAGTTCTCAGTGACCTCGTCGTGCTCATCCCAGATCTCACCCACCAGCTCTTCCAGGATATCCTCCAGCGTGATGATACCCTCGGTGCCGCCGTATTCGTCCACAACAACGGCCAGGTGGTGGTGCTGCTCCCGGAGGGTGCGCAGCAGCTGGGAGATCTGCGTGGAGCCCGTGGTATACAGGGTGGGCACCACCAGATCATCGATCTTGGTCGCCTTTTTCAGGCGGGCGATATAGAAATCCTTTTCATGTACCACACCAATGATGTTATCAATGGTGCCGTGGTAGACAGGCAGACGGGAGTAACCGGACTCCGCAAAGGTCTGGGCCAGCTCCTCCAGCGGGATATCATCCTCCACAGCCACCACATCCACACGGGGGGTCAGGATCTCCTCCACCTCCACGTCATCGAACTCGATGGCGCTGCGGATGAGCTCGCTTTCCCGGTCGGTCAGTTCGCCGTCATTTTCAGCCTCGCTGACCATGGTCATCAGCTCACCTTCTGTGATGGTATCAGCCTCGCCGCTGTGGACAAAGTGGCCCAGCAGCTTTTTCCACTGGGTGAACAGCCAGGTCAGCGGGGTCATCAGGGCCATCAGAAGCACAAGGAAGGGCGAGACTGCCGTGGCCACCTTTTCCGGCATCTCCTTAGCCAGGCTCTTGGGGGTCACTTCGCCAAAGATCAGCACGATGATCGTCAGCACAATGGTAGACATCGTTGCGCCCCGCTCGGCACCCAGCATCTGGGTAAACAGGATGGTGCCGATGGAAGCGGCGGCGATGTTCACGATATTGTTGCCGATGAGGATGGTGGAAAGCAGCTTATCGTATTGCTCCGCCATGGCCAGCACCCGGGCGGCAGAGGAATCGCCGTCCTCGGCGCGGCTTTTCAGGCGGATCTGATTCAGGGAGGAAAATGCGGTCTCGGATGCGGAGAAAAAGGCGGAGAAACCCACCAGGATCACCAGTGCTACCCAGAGCGTCATACTGCCATCGTCCATAATAAAGGAAAATCACACTCAACTTTCTGTTTTTTATTAAAGAACGGACTCCCTCAGTCTGCTTCGCAGCCAGCTCCCTCAAAGAGAGAGCCTTGCCGCACGGTCAGCCTCCCTCACCGAGGGAGGTGGCATCGCGCAGCGATGACGGAAGGAGTTCTTTCCTAGGGATACAAAAATGTGCTTTCCACCGTGGCTGTTCCGCGATGAAAAGCACATCAATGTTACTTGTTATAATATCATATTCCGCACCCCCATGCAAGCATTACAGCCGGCACAGAGGTACAAAACTGGTAAAACTGTGGAAAATCATTTCAGCACAAGGGCAGTTCCGTCGTAATCCACGGTCAGGGTGCTGCCCTCGGCATAGCGGCCCTGAATGATCGCCTTGGCGATCAAAGTCTCCACCCGGCTCTGGATGAACCGCTTGATGGGGCGGGCACCATAGACGCTGTCGTAGGCAGAATCGATGATGTAGTCCTTGGCGGCGGTGGTCACGTCCAGATTCAGATGCTTGCCCTCGTCCATGCGGCTGCGCAGGTCTGCCAGCTGCAGATCCACGATCTTGCGCATCTCGTCCTTGGTCAGGCTCTTGTAGTAGACGATCTCGTCCAGACGGTTCAGGAACTCGGGGCGGAACTTGCTCCTCAGCAGCAGGTCGATCTGATGCTTTGCCTCGTCGCTGAGTTCGTTGGAACCCTGTGCCCGGCGCTGCTCCAGATCGTTCAGAATGATGTCACTGCCCAGATTCGAGGTCAGGATGATCACCGTGTTCTTGAAGTCCACGGTACGGCCCTGGCTGTCGGTGATGCGGCCATCGTCCAGCACCTGCAGCAGGATGTTGAACACATCGGGGTGGGCCTTTTCCACCTCATCGAACAGCACCACGCTGTAGGGCTTGCGGCGGACAGCCTCGGTCAGCTGGCCGCCCTCCTCATAACCCACGTATCCCGGAGGCGCACCGATCAGGCGGCTGACGCTGAACTTCTCCATATACTCCGTCATATCGATACGCACCATGTTGCGCTCATCGTCAAACAGAGCCTGTGCCAGCGCCTTAGCCAGCTCGGTCTTGCCCACACCGGTGGGGCCGAGGAACAGGAAGCTGCCGATGGGGCGGTTGGGGTTTGCGATCCCGGCGCGGCTACGCAGGATGGCCTCGCTCACCTTGGTCACGGCCTCGTCCTGACCGATGACTCTCTTGTGGAGCACATCGTCCAGATGCAGCAGCTTCTCGCGCTCACCCTCCACCAGCTTCTCCACGGGGATGCCGGTCCAGCGGGCCACGATGCGGGCGATCTCCTCGTCGGTCACACGGTCACGCAGCAGGCTGTCCTCTTTCTTCTCGTTGGCCAGCTTCTCTTCGGCTTCCAGCTGTTTCTGCAGCCCGGGCAGCTTGCCGTATTTCTGAAGCAGCTCATCCACTGTGTACTCAGGGTTGGCGGGAATATCAATTTTGCTGGATACCTTCTTGGCATAGATGAGCGCCGACAGGGTGGCTGGTATGGATACCAGAAGTCCTACCAGTATGGTCAGCCCCAGATCGGCTTCCAGGGTACCTGCCATGGCAATGGGGCCGGGAGTGGGAGGAACCAGACAGTGGGTTGCATATAAACCGCCTGACAGGGCAGTGGCCATAACGGCCAGGGATACATTACTCTGGCTGGCCAGGGCCCTTGATATAGGGCTTAAGATGACAAAGCCGGAGTCGCAGAATACAGGGATACCTGTCACATAGCCTGTGATGGCCATGGTCAGGACGCTGTTCTTTTTTCCGACCATTTTAAGGATGGTGTTGGCCATGGTCAGGGCAGCACCTGTTTTTTCAAGAATGGTTCCGATGATGGTTCCTGCCAGAATTACAATACCGATGCTGGCCAGTATGTTTCCGAAACCGCTTTTTACCGTGTTGATGACTTCCTCTGTGGGAATTCCGCAAACCAGGCCCACAGCAATGGCTATAACCGTAAGTACGATGAAGGGGTGCTGGTTAAACTTGGATATGGCCAATACCATACATACTACGGCCAGAAATATGACTAAGAATATAAATAAACCTGACATTGTAAAACCTCCTCAAATATGTTTAGGTGATATCATCTACCGGATGATACATGAAAATCAGACGAATCAGGAATTCCCTGGTAAAGGGAGTCTCATTTTCCAGGTCCAGCAGCTGGAACAGCCGTTTCATCCTGTAAAGAAGGGTGTTTTTGTGAAGATGAAGCCGCTCGGATGCCTTCTGCACACTGCCGTTCTCCTGGTAATATACCCTGGCAGTCACCAGAAGGACCTCGGCCTGCCTGGCATCCTGGCTGGCTGTCAGTTTCCGGTACAGCATTTCCGCGTACTTCGTACCGCCGTGAATCAGGGACTTGTAAATCAGATACTGAATTTTGACCTGACTGTCCTCCAGATTACGGACCGGCCCGCCCTCCATGGAAATCAGGGTGTTGGATTCCTTCATACCGCCCGGAATGTCCTCCAGCCGTGGGCAGGCGCCGCTGACAGCAATACAGAGCCCCTCCTCCCGGACCACCTGGGCTATGATTTTGTCCAGATCTTCGTCCTCTTTCCCATGTCTGGGAGCACTGTGAATGATGATGCAGTCATTGTTCTGGATGCCGAACACATCTCTTGAGCGGTCCAGGGTGCCCTGCCACATCATGTTCTGGAAGAGCTGGGTGTAATGGTTCATCTGCTCCCTGGTATTTTTCCGCTTGCCTGCCCGTATCATAATGACCTTTACAGGAAATGCCAGCTGGACCGGAATCAGGGCGGACAGCTGGTAAATGGTTTCCATCTGCCCGATGTCTCCCAGAAGCAGCAGGCTCAGAAGGCGGTTTCTGACCTCAGATTCCACGTTCTGTTTCTGGGCCATGGCCTGCTGGGCAAAATGCTGTGTCACATAGACCTTCAGAAGATTGGCCACGTTCAGCATCTGCTCCTCGCATCCGAAGATGCCCACCACTCCAATCAGTTCGTCCTTCAGAAAGATGGGCATGTTATAGCCCTCCTTTGCTCCGGGATACCGGGGCAGATCCTTTGTCTCAATAAGAACCGGTTTTCCCGTGGCAATGACCTCAGCCGCGCCCTGGTGGAAGGTACCGATGCGTTCCTGTTCCGTGGAGGCGATAATAGTACCTTCCCGGTCCATGATATTGATGGTGCGTCCTCCCACCAGGGAGGATGTGGCCTCCACGAAATCCTGTGCCATACTGGAAAATTCTAGCATACATTCCTCCTGCCGTGAGATACATTCCCGATGGTATCAAAGAAATTAAAAGTGCATCGGGTATCAGAGGAACAGGCAGTCGCCAGCGCCCAGATACACGGTGTTCAGTTCCGGATGTTCAGCCATCATGCTTTGCAGAAGTTCCCCGGAGCAGTGGTTAAAGCCCAGAAGTCCGATGCCCAGGTCCTTCATGGTACGCAGGGTCATATGTATGCGCTCCCGGTCAGCCTCCACCAGGTGGGTCCCTCCCACCACGGCACGTATGGGCTGGGAAAAGCGCTTACTTACAGTATCCAGGATGTTGAGTATGCCCGGATGGCTGCAGCCCAC
>OJSL01002178.1_pt1 | contig 12799 bp, 14 predicted proteins | sample 1599451 | NCBI WGS metagenome assembly OJSL01 (sample SAMN04168657, study PRJEB22393) | human gut metagenome | biome: human gut microbiome; feature: stool | host: Homo sapiens | collected 2014-03-20
CGACCACCGAGATCTACACTCTTTCCCTACACGACGCTCTTCCGATCTTGATGATACACACAGAAAGAAACTGATCCAGGAGCAGATGATCATTAATGAGCTGGATGATGCCCTTAAGGAAAAGCAGTTTAAGGCATTCTTTCAGCCAAAGTATGATATGTGTACTGACCGTGTCATCGGAGCGGAAGCGTTGGTTCGTTGGGAACATCCGGAAAAGGGACTGCTTCCTCCGGGAATCTTCATCCCTGTACTGGAGAAAAACGGATACATTGCAAAAGTAGATCTCTACATTTATGAAGAGACCTGTATTTTCCTGAAGAAATGTATGGATGAGGGTATTCCTCTGCATCCTGTGTCCGTAAATCTGTCCAGGGTTGGGTTCTATAATCCGAACCTGTTTCAGACCCTTTGCGAAATAGCAGAACGCTATCAGATTCCGAGAAAATATCTGGAACTGGAGATAACAGAAACTGCGTATGCCACTGACTCGGAAATGATCTTTTCAGTTGTGGAGAAGCTTCGCCAGGGAGGATTCCGTATTCTGATGGATGATTTTGGAAGTGGATATTCTTCCCTGAATATGCTGAAAGAAGCTCCTGTTAATGAGATTAAACTGGATATGCGTTTCTTAAGTGCAGCAGATCCTTATGGAAGAGCAGAAGAAATCCTGCACATGATCATTACTATGGGAAATCATATGAAGCTTTCCATTATTGCGGAAGGTGTGGAGACCGAACAGCAGAAGGTAATGCTTCAGGGGTTCGGCTGTAACAAGGCTCAGGGATATTTCTATGCCAGACCTATGAGGAAAGTAGAATATACAGAGCTGCTCAGAAAAGACAAAGCAGAAAATTAGATGTACAGAAGGTTGAATAAAGGGCTGTCCGGGAATCATCAAAACCGGCAGCTCTTTGTCATCAGAAGACCAATCATATAAAAACTAATCATATAAACAAAAAAAGGAGAAAATTAAAAGATGTATTATGTACCAGACGGCACGAAAGAGTGCGGATATTATGAATGTAAAAAATGCGGCAACCGTTTTCTGTCTATGCAGACGATGAAGAGGATTCCATGCCCGGACTGTGAGGCTGAAATCGACTATGAGATCGGTCCGGACGAGTCACTGGAGGATGTGCTGGATACAGCAGAACTGATCCAGAAGATTGAGGGTGAAGAAGAGGTAGAGAAGATGGACACACTTCTGAGCCTTGCTCTGACCGGCGGAGATTACAGCTGGATCTAGTACAGCGAATATTAAGTAACTGCTATAACCTGAGTCCATAACGAATCCTAAAAAATTTTTATAATCTTATTTATTGACAGAGGAAATTATCGGTGTTATTATGTTTATTATAAAACATACTAATTCGATAGGAATAATAGGTGTAAAGGAACTGACGATATGAAATATGATGTAGGTATCATTGGAAGCGGTCCGGCGGGTTTAAGTGCGGCAATCTATGCAAAGAGGGCTAATCTGTCAGCCGTAGTGATAGAAAAAGAATATGAAGGAACCGGACAGATCGCAGAAAGCGGACAGGTAGATAATTATCCGGGATTTCCGGGCATCAGCGGTTATGATCTGGGTGAGAACTTTCGGGAACATGCAGTGAAGCTTGGGGTATCCTTCATGGAACAGGAAGTAACAGAGATAAAGAAAGAAGCTTCATCAGATTTTGAACTTGTATTTGCAGATGGTTCGCAGGTGGAAGCGAAAACCGTAATCTATGCGGCGGGAGCCACACCGCGAAGAGCGAATATTCCGGGAGAACAGGAATATGCAGGAAAGGGTGTCTCTTACTGTGCAATCTGTGACGGATCATTTTACAGAGGTAAATCAGTCGCAGTTCTTGGTGGTGGAGATACAGCACTTGATGATGCTGTTTACCTGGCAGATGTGGCAGAGAAAGTATATGTGATCCACAGGAGAAAGGAATTCCGAGGAGCCGCTGTTACAGTGGCGAAACTGAGAGAGAAGGAAAACGTTATCTTCGTACTGGAGCATCAGGTAAAAGAGATCATCGGAGAGCAGAAAGTAACCGGAGTAGTTCTGGAAGATGCAGCTGTGATAGATGTGAACGGTGTATTTGTTGCTTACGGAGCAGTACCACAGACAGATCTTCTGAAAAAATTTGCAGTACTGGATGATTCAGGTTATGTCAGAGCAGGGGAGACAGGAGAAACCGCTCTGGAAGGGCTGTATGTGGCAGGAGATGCAAGAACAAAGAAACTGCGTCAGGTGGTAACTGCGGTTTCGGATGGTGCCAATGCAGCAACCGCAGTGGCAGAATATCTGAAATAGAAGAAACTGAGAGAGTATTACGATAATTCAACCGGCTGTAAGGATACCGGACAGTCGCAGATCTGGAAAAAATATTTGAAAAAACGCTCTAAAAACACAAAGGAGAGATAAAAATGGCACAGAAAGTAGATTATGCAGCCTTAAAAAAAGGCGGATATATGAGACAGAAACAGAAAGGTTACGGTTCCCTGAGACTGGCAGTGGTCGGTGGAAACCTGACTGCAGAGAATATTAAGACAGTAGCAGAAGTAGCAGAAAAATATGGCCGCGGATATGTACATATGACTTCCCGCCAGGGCATTGAGATTCCCTTTATTAAAGTGGAAGAATTGGCAGAGGTAAAAGAAGCACTGGCAAAAGGCGGTGTGGGAACCGGTGTGTGCGGACCACGTGTACGTACAGTTACAGCCTGTCAGGGTTCAGAGGTCTGTCCAAGCGGATGTATCGACACCTACACACTGGCAAAAGAGCTTGATGAGAGATATTTCGGACGGGAACTCCCGCATAAATTCAAATTTGGTGTTACAGGATGCCAGAATAACTGCCTGAAAGCAGAAGAAAACGATGTTGGAATCAAAGGCGGCATGAACATCGAATATAAGGAAGACGACTGTATTTCCTGTGGTGTGTGTGTGAAAGCCTGCAGACAGGATGCACTGAAGATGGTGGACGGCAAAATAGAACTGGATGCGCAGAAATGTAATCATTGTGGCCGCTGTGTAAAGAGCTGTCCGGTGGATGCATGGAAAGGAACTCCGGGATATATCGTATCTTTTGGAGGAACCTTCGGAAATAATATCTATAAAGGAGAAGAACTGCTTCCTCTGATTCCGGATAAAGAAACACTGTTTCGTGTGACAGATGCGGCAATTAATTTCTTTGAAAAAAATGCAAATCCAAGTGAACGTTTCCGCAAAACATTGCAGCGTGTGGGAGAAGAAGATTTCCGCAGTCAGCTGAAAGATGCGTATGAAGGACAGTGAAAGGAGAACATAATGGCTGAATTAGATTTTGAAGTAACCGATGAGGTTGATATTACCGATAAAGTATGCCCCCTGACATTCGTGAAGGCAAAAGTAGCAATCGAAGAACTGGAGGATGGAGAGATTCTGGCTGTCCGCATGAACGATGGCGAACCAGTGCAGAATGTTCCGCGCAGCATGAAAGAAGAAGGGCATAAGGTACTGAAATTAACCGATAATGAAGATGGTACTTACACCATGTATGTAAGAAAGGTGGAAGACTGATGGCAGTACGGGTAAGCAAGGCGGATTTTGAAGAGAAGGTCCTGAAGGAAAAACTTCCGGTTCTGGTGGATTTTTATTCAGATTCCTGTGTGGCATGTAAAAAGCTGGCACCGGTTCTCGGAAATGCGGAAGATGATTATGAGGATAAGATTAAAGTATATAAAGTAAATACGAACTTTGATGTGGAGCTGGCAGAGCAGTATGAAGTGCAGGCAAATCCGACGTTGATCCTTTTTAAAGACGGACAGGCGAAAGACCGGAAAACAGGAGCATTGAAACAGGCAGAGTTAAACAGCTGGATTGAAGGATTACTCTAAAAAGAGAGCAGGCATAAAGGAGAAAAATATGTTTATCACAGTAGCAGGAGAGAAAAAAGAAGTAAAAGACGGACTGACACTTCCGGAACTGATCGCACAGGAAAATGTAGAGATGCCGGAATATGTAACCGTTTCTATTAATGAAAAATTTGTTGCATCAGAGGATAAAGAGTCTACCGTATTAAAAGAGGGAGACAATGTAGAATTTCTGTATTTCATGGGAGGTGGATGCTAAATGGCAATGACAGATGAACAGATCGAGCGTTATTCCCGTCACATCATCTTAAAAGAAGTGGGTGCAAAGGGACAGAAGAAGCTCCTGAAAGGAAAAGTACTGATCATCGGTGCAGGCGGTCTTGGTGCACCTGCGGCAATGTATCTGGCAGCAGCAGGTGTGGGAACAATCGGTATTGTGGATGCGGACGAGGTAGATCTTTCCAATCTGCAGAGACAGATCATCCACAGCACAGCAGATATCGGAAAAGCAAAGGTAAAATCAGCAAAGGAAACCATGAATGCCATGAATCCGGATGTGGAAGTAAAAACTTACCGGATGTTCGTAGACGCATCCAACATCCGCGAACTGATTCGAGAATATGATTTTATTATTGACGGAACTGATAATTTCCCGGCAAAATTTCTGATCAATGATGCATGTGTACTGGAGAAAAAACCATTTTCCCATGCAGGTATCATTCGTTTTAAAGGTCAGCTGATGACCTATGTACCCGGGGAAGGTCCATGTTACCGCTGCGTATTCAAGAATCCGCCGCCCAAGGATGCAGTTCCTACCTGTAAGCAGGCAGGTGTCATCGGAGCAATGGGAGGTGTCATCGGTTCCCTACAGGCAATGGAAGCAATCAAGTATCTGATCGGTGTAGGTGATCTTCTGACAGGATATCTTCTGACTTTTGATGCGCTGACAATGGAATTCCATAAGGTTAAACTGCCGAAGGATACTCATGACTGTGCAGTATGCGGAGATCATCCGACAATCCTGGAACCGATCGACTACGAGCAGGAGGTCTGTGAGGAAACAGCAGGCCGATTTGCCACAAGAGATGAGCAGTAAATACAAGAAAAACCTGATGCAAAACAGGAGAAAAGTATGGCTATAATAAGAATGAGAGATCATCTCTATGATGAGATCGTTAATTATGCAAAAGAGCATCTTCCGGAGGAAGCCTGCGGGCTTTTGGCCGGAGTGGAAACCGGGGAGGGAAGGGAAATCCGAAAGGTATATTTTCTGGAGAATAAAGATCATGCAGAAGATCACTTCACCCTGGATCCCAGAGATCAGATAAATGCGATCAGGGATATGCGTGCCAATGGATTGAAACCGCTGGGAAACTGGCATTCCCATCCGTCTTCTCCATCCCGTCCGTCAGTGGAGGATATCCGTCTTGCTTTTGATTCAAAGGCAAGTTATCTGATCCTGTCACTGATGGCGGACTATCCGGTATTGAACAGCTTTCATATTGAAGGTGGGGAATGGACAAAAGAGGATCTGAGGATTTATTCAGAAGAATATTTTTTTTAAAGATTTACAGACAGGACAACAGAGGCAGAAATGTTTGAAGCAGGATTATTTGTGGAAACATTTCTGCCTCTGTTTATACTGTCAGCATATAAAAATTCCGTACATTGTAAAAGTATAGAGCAGTCCTCGTAAATAATGCATCTTAATCCAGTCCATCAGAGCGCGAAATTTCCATAATAAAGTCGTGGCAAAATCATGTCAACTGCAGAATAAGACTTGAAAGATTATGCAAAATAATGTAAACTCAAAGAGTTAAGATACGTAGACATTATGTCTGCCTGTAACGTTTAAGTATAGTATATTCCCATAATGGCTGGACGGTTGCAGATAACAGATCGGTTACTATAATAATTTGAGCATTTTCGGTTCGGATATCCGGAGATGCTTTGCTTTGGAAATTGTGTGTGAGGGGTATAAAAAAAGTATGAGAAAAGATTCTGACAATGCAAAACTGTTGGAACCGGGGGAATTACCGTCCAAAAGAAAAATCCTGGTCGTAGAAGATAATGAATTAAACAGAGATATCCTCTCTTCTTTTCTGGAAGAGAAATTTGATGTTTTTCTCGCAGAAAACGGGGAAGAAGGACTGGAACTTCTTTCCGAGCATTACAGAGAATTATCAGTAGTGCTGTTGGATATCTGTATGCCTGTGTGTGATGGATTTGAATTCCTCAGACGCAGAAACACAGATAAATTTCTGTCAACCATACCGGTTATCGTTATGACCGGAAACCATTCCAAAGATGCAGAACTTCAATGCCTGGATCTCGGTGCAGTTGATTTTATTCCGAAGCCCTACAACTTTAAGCTTGTAATGGGCAGGATCAACAGTGTGATCAAGCTGAGGGAGTCCGTAATGGCACTGACCGCAGTAGAACATGATGAGCTCACCGGAGTTTATACCAGACAGGCGTTTTTCTATCATGCAAAATCTTTTCTGAAAACCAGGCATGGGGAGAAATTTCATCTTGTAATTGCTGATATCAGGGATTTCAAACTGATCAACAGCAGTTACGGGGAGAAAGTAGGAGATGAAATCCTCTGCTATCTGGCAGGAACTTATACAGAGATGCTGAAAACAGGTCTGGTGTCCAGATACGGAAGTGACCAGTTCGTATGCCTGACCTGTGATGACTGTGATCTGTCACCGGAAGCGATAGACAGGATAGAAGAAGAAATCTCAGAGAATGCGCCAATCCCCAATCTTATGGTCAAATATGGAGTTTATCAGGATATTGATAAATCTTTACCTGTTTCTGTAATCTGTGACAGAGGATTTATGGCAATCAGAAGTATCCGCGATAACTATGAGTGCAACATTGCCTATTATACAGAGAAAATGAAACAGAAGCAGATGCAGGACCGTTTGCTGGAGAACAGATTTGAATCTGCGATTAAAAATAAAGAATTTGTGGCATATTTCCAGCCAAAATATGACGTAAAGACAGAGAAGATTGCAGGAGCGGAATCACTGGTGCGATGGATCAACCCGGATGGTTCCATGGTAATGCCCGGAGATTTCATCCCGCTATATGAAAAGGACGGACTGATCGTGAAGCTGGATGAATACATATTCCGGTATGTCTGCGAATTTCAGCGTGAACTGATGGAGAAGGGGCAGGAGCTGATTCCGATTTCTGTAAATCTGTCGCGTACAAGCATCCATCATTCCGATATTGTTGAACGTTATATGAAGATTGTAGAGGAGAATGGAATCCCGTTTTCCTGTGTGCCTGTTGAACTGACGGAAACAGCTACTCTGAATAATGTTATGATCAGAGATTTTACAGAGAAACTGGTAAATGCAGGATTTGCACTGCACATGGATGATTTTGGTTCAGGATATTCTTCACTGATCACATTGAGTGAATTACCGTTTAATACACTGAAGATTGATAAGAGTCTGATTGACTGTATTCACCAGCAGAAGGGAAGAATGGTCGTGCAGCAGGTGATCATCCTGGCACATGGACTTGGCATGAAGGTGGTTGCAGAAGGTGTGGAGACTGCAGATCAGGTTGAACTTCTGAAGGAGATGGAATGTGACAATATTCAGGGATTCTATTATTCCAGACCATTGCCGAAAGCAGAGTTTGTTAAGAAGTCAGAAGAGAATTAGAAAAGAAAACAGAAAAATCATCATAAGGAACTTCCTGATAATATTTATCGGAGTTCTGTATGATGATTTTGTTATGTTACAGGAAATTACTCCGTAATGTTCCTATAACATAACAAAGCCCTTCGGGCAGGATTCTTTCTTGTAGCACTCCTCCTGAATGTATTATTGAAGAGGAGTGCTATAGTTTGAAACCGCTTTTTGCGGTTGAATCTTGGCTTGTGTATTTTTTGTTTTCTGATGAAATCAGATGTTTAACAGGTCACTGTATACTTTCAGTGCTCCGTCAGTGTCATGTGCAAGAACACGTTTTGCAAGGACTTTACCAAGCTGAACACCTTCCTGGTCGAAGCTGTTTAAGTTCCATACGAATCCCTGGAACATGATCTTGTTCTCGAAGTGAGCAAGTAATGCACCCAGAGATGCTGGTGTAAGTTCTTCACCTGTGATGATGCTGGAAGGACGTCCGCCCTTGAAGTTCTTGTTCAGGTTCTCATCCTTTTTACCGCATGCAAATGCTACGATCTGAGCAGCAACGTTCGCGCAGAGTTTCTGCTGGCTTGTGCTGTTCTCGATATCTACGTCTACACCAAGCTGGCTCTTCTTGAAGCCGATGAACTGAAGCGGAACAATGTCAGTTCCCTGATGTAATAACTGATAGAAGGAATGCTGTCCGTTAGTACCTGGCTCACCGAAGATAACCGGTCCTGTTACATAATCTACAGGTTCACCGAAGCGGTTTACAGATTTACCGTTGGATTCCATGTCACACTGCTGTAAGTGTGCAGGGAAACGGCTCAATGCCTGAGAGTATGGGAGAACTGCTGTTGCAGGATATCCCTGTACGTTTCTCTCATAAACACCGATCAGTGCATCCAGCATATCCGGATTCTCAAGGATGTTCTTATTAGTAGCAAGCTTGTCCTCAGCAGCAGCTCCGTCAAGGATCTGTGCAAATACTTCAGGACCGAATGCAAGGGAAAGGATCGCACCGCCTACACCGGAAACAGAAGAGTAACGTCCGCCAATATAGTCATCCATGAAGATTGCTGTCAGATAATCCTCGCTCTTAGCCAGAGGAGATGTCTCACTTGTTACAGCAAGCATATGTTTGGATGGATTTAATCCTGCTTTTACCAGAGCGTTCTTGACGAATGCTTCGTTTGTCAGAGTTTCAAGAGTTGTACCGGATTTGGATACAACGATGAACAGAGAATGAGCAAGGTCTACTGAAGCAAGGACAGCAGCTGCATCATCAGGATCTACGTTGCTGATGAATTTTGCTTCCATTTTAAATGTGTTGTTTGCTTTTGCCCAGTTCTCAAGAGCGATATATAATGCACGAGGACCTAAGTCACTTCCGCCGATACCAATCTGTACGACTGTTGTGAACTTCTCGCCGTTTTCATTAGTGATCTCACCTGTGTGAACTTTATTTGCGAAGTCAGCGGCTTTCTTCTGCTGTGCTACGTAGAATTCACGTTTGTCAACACCGTCTACAACTACAGCGTCACCGAGCTGAGTTCGTGCAAGGTGATGAAGAACCATACGTTTCTCTCCTGTATTGATCACAGCGCCGTTGTATAATTCCTGAAATTTGTCGATAAGCTGGGCTTCGTCTGCCAGATCTGCAAGTGCGTTCAGGACTGTTTCGTCAACCTGTTTTGCGGCATAGTTATAAGCCAGGCCGGCTGCCATTGGTGCGCTGTACTTCTTTACACGTTCAGCACCATTTTCGCCTGTCATGGCCTCTGCGATATTTACATGACCCTTCAGACCGGCAAGCTTACTGTAGGAAGCAAGAGTGTCCAGATTTTTCCATGTTGCCATAATAATATTCCTCCTTTAAATGACTGTAGCTGTATGGCTGCAGTTGCTAATATTGATTATACTGAATAAATGTTTTAATTTCAATGCAAGGATGCAGGGATTTTAAATATATTTTCCAGTTTACCGGAATGTTATTTCTGAAAAATTTAGATTTTTTATAAATATTTAACAAATTAAAGCGTAAGCATTTTCCAGTAGTATTAGCTTGAAATGGTATGAGAAAGTATGGTATAATTTCCTTTATATCTGCACAGCTAGAATACATACGAATAATAGCAGAAAAACAGTTACTGTTCCAATGTTGCTGAGAACAGTAACGAAAATATCTCCACAAAGCGAAAAGCAATATATAAGGAAGAAAGGAAAAACATATGGCTAACGCTAAATACTTCTTAAAGAGATTTGCAATGGCATTGCTTACGATCTTTCTGGTAGCATGCCTTACATTTCTTCTGATGAACGCTGTGCCTGGAAGCCCGTGGCTCAGCGAGAAAACGCCATCTGCCGCAACCCTGGTAGCGCTGAATGCAAAATATGGCCTGGATAAGCCTGTTCATGTTCAGCTTTTCATGTATCTTAAAAATATTCTGCATGGTGACTTTGGCGTGTCCCTGAAGATGCAGAAAAACCGCGCAGTTCTGGATATCATCGTTGAGATGTTCCCGGTATCTGCCAAAGTAGGTGCCCTCGCTCTGTTATGGGCGATCATCGTAGGTGTACCACTTGGATGTCTCGCAGCATTTAAGAGAGGTAAGCTCACAGACAGTATCCTCAGAGTTATCTGCACTCTGGGTATCTCCATGCCGAGTTTCGTAGTTGCATCTGTTCTTCTTGTAACACTCACAGGTGACGGAGCACTGAATCTGTTCCCGTCCATTTTTGATGCGTCACAGGGGATCAGAGCCTACATACTTCCGTGCTTTGCATTGGGATTTTACCCGATGTGCTATACTGCACGTCAGACCCGTTCTGCTATGCTGGATTCCTTAAGCCAGGAATATATCAAGACAGCCAGGGCAAAAGGTCTTAAGAATAAGAAGATCATCTTCAAACATGCATTAAGAAATGCCCTGATCCCGGTTATTACTTACCTGGGACCGCAGGTTGCTTTTACTTTATGCGGTGGTTTCGTAGTAGAGAGTGTATTCTCTATCCCGGGACTGGGACGTTATTTCGTACAGTCTATTCAGAACCGTGACTATCCGGTTATCATGGGAACTACTATTTTCCTTGCAACATTTATTATTCTGATGAATCTGGTCGTAGACCTCCTCTATAAGGTAGCTGACCCGAGAATCAGCCTGACAAAGGGAGGAGACTGATCATGGCAGAGAATAAGAAGATCAAGAAATGTCCGGTAAGTCTTCAGCCGGATATTGAGAACCTTCTTCAGGACTTGACACCGGATGATTTTGCTTCGGCTTCCAGTCAGGAGAAAGAAGATTTCATCCAGGACCGCCAGAGTGTATCTTACTGGAAAGATGCCTGGAGAAGATTAAAGAAGAATGTTGTGGCGATGGTCGCACTTGGAGTTATTATATTCCTGTTTCTGTTTGCGTTCGTCGGACCACTTCTGATCCCATATGGATATGATGAATTTAACGATGGCGCTGAGAACCTGTTTCCATATCATTACACACTGGAAGACCAGCAGCGTGTAGATGAAGAGATTGCATCCAGAACTCAGAGTGAGGTTGTTGATGTTGATTCAATGATCGAGCAGGCTAAGGCAGAGGCGGAAGCCAAAGGTGAGAAGTTTACAAAAAAAGATGAAGCAATCCTTCGCGCAAAAGCAAAAACAGCAGCAAAGAATGATACAGCGAGTGAGTCTGAAGAGAGCACAGACCCAGATACAGTCCGCAAGGAACTGGGAATTAAGAAACATATCTTCGGATATTCAAAGAAAGAACTTGAGCGTAAAGCAGCCGGCGAGAAAGTTTTCCCACATGTCTTTGGAACAGATATGTACGGACGTGATATTCTTGTCCGTGTTATGTATGGTGCACGAGTTTCTATGTCAGTTGGTGTATTTGCCGCACTTCTCGTACTGATCATTGGTGCTTTATATGGTGCGATCTCCGGTTACTGTGGCGGTAAGGTCGATGCAGTGATGCAGCGTATCGTAGAGCTGATCTATGCAGTTCCTGAAATGCTGGTCGTACTTCTGATCGCAACTGCACTGAAACCAATCCTGACAGAATATATCAACTCCCCGGGCGGCGGTCCGCTGAAGTCCTTTGCCAATGTACTTGGTCCGAACCTTATCTCCATGTTCATTGCCTTCGGTCTTCTGTACTGGGTAACTATGAGCCGTATCATCCGTGGACAGGTACTTCAGCTGAAACAGCAGGAATATGTAACAGCAGCCAGAGCACTCGGTGCTTCAGGCGGACGTATCATCCGTCGTCATCTGCTTCCGAACTGTATCGGACAGATCGTTGTAACAACCTGCCTGCAGATCCCGTCTGCGATCTTCCTGGAGTCATTCCTTTCCTATCTTGGTGTTGGTGTATCTGCACCGCTTCCAAGCCTTGGATCTATGGCAACAGACGCATTAAGCGGTATGTATACATACACTTACAGACTGATCGTTCCGTCTGTAGTCCTCAGTGTAATGATTCTTGCATTTAACCTGTTCGGTGATGGTCTGCGCGATGCACTTGACCCGAAACTTAAGAAATAAGAGAGGAGGAGAATCATGTCTGAACAGAAACATAAATTATTGGAAGTTAAGGACTTAAAAGTCTCCTTCTTTACACCGGCCGGTGAAGTTAAGGCTGTAGGAGGAATCTCCTACGACCTGGACTACGGCGAAGTTATGGGAGTAGTAGGAGAGTCCGGTTCCGGTAAGAGCCAGGAAGCCTACTCTATTATGGGACTTCTTCAGTCTCCTGGTAAGGTTGTCGGAGGTTCCATTACTTTTGAAGGACAGGATGTCCTGTCTTTTACCAAAGATCAGATGACAGAATTCCGCGGCAGTAAAGTAGCGATGATCTTCCAGAACCCGATGACCTGTTTAAACCCGGTTTACACCATTGGAAATCAGTTAGTAGAAGCACTTCGCGCTCATGATAAAAAGATCAGCAAGGAAGAAGCTGAGAAGCGTGCCATGGAAATGATGGAAATGGTTGGTATCAACAATGTACAGAAGCGTATGAAACAGTATCCTCATGAGTTCTCCGGTGGTATGCGCCAGCGTGTACTGATAGCCATGGCATTTGCCTGTGAACCGGAGGTTATCATCGCAGATGAACCGACAACGGCATTGGATGTCACGATACAGGCGCAGATTCTGGAGCTGCTTTCAAAAATGCAGAAGGAAAAGTATTCGAGAACATTTCCGAAGAAACCATCCGAAAAGCCAAAGTAGATAACGATGCCGTAGTAGAGTCATGGACAACGGTTTGTGAACTCATGGAAAAGGACAGCATTCAAGAAGTATCA
>OJSL01002253.1_pt1 | contig 12335 bp, 9 predicted proteins | sample 1599451 | NCBI WGS metagenome assembly OJSL01 (sample SAMN04168657, study PRJEB22393) | human gut metagenome | biome: human gut microbiome; feature: stool | host: Homo sapiens | collected 2014-03-20
GTCATTGAAAAAATAGAGCGGAAAAAAGAAACAAAAAATCCGCCGCTGTTATTTAACCTCGCTGAAATTCAGAATGAATGTGCAAAGCAGTTTAAAATCAGTCCGGATGAAACGTTAAATATTATTCAGGAACTGTATGAAAAAAAACTGGTAACGTATCCGAGAACCGATGCCAGAGTGCTTTCAACGGCAGTCTGTAAAGAGATTCATAAAAATATCGGCGGCTTGAAAAATTATCAGCCTGCCGCGGAATTTGCGGGAGAAATTTTAGAAAAACAGCTTCATAAAAATATTGCAAAAACGCGGTACTGCGATGATAAGAAAATTACCGACCACTATGCAATTATCCCGACCGGGCAGGGACTTTCTAATTTAAACCGTCTGTCACAGACCGCAGTACGGACATATGAGCTGATTGTCCGACGTTTTTTAAGTATATTTTATCCTGCGGCACAGTACAGTAGAGTAAGCATTACTTCCAAATGCAAGGCGGAAGCATTTTATGCAACCTTTAAGGTGCTGACAGATGAGGGCTATTTAAAGATTGTTAAGAACTCATTTTCCAAGCCATCCAAAGAGGATGAAGATGGAAAATGTACCCGGGAAGTCTTAGAGGCATTGAAAAAATATAAAAAAGGCGATATGATAGATTTTAATGGTTTTGAAATCAAAGAGGGTGAAACCTCGCCGCCGAAAAGATATAATTCCGGTTCGATGATTCTTGCAATGGAAAATGCAGGACAGCTGATTGAGGACGAAGAACTGCGTGCGCAGATTAAGGGAAGCGGTATCGGAACCAGTGCTACAAGAGCAGAAATTTTAAAAAAATTAAATACTATAAAATATATTTTTACAAATAAAAAGACACAGGTTATTACACCAACATTACTTGGTGAAATTATTTACGATGTGGTGGAATGTTCCATGAAGCAGCTTTTAAATCCGGAGCTGACGGCAAGCTGGGAAAAGGGACTGACCTATGTCGCAGAGGGCAGTATCACCTCACAGGAATATATGGATAAACTCGAAGGCTTTGTAGGAAGAAGAACACAGGCAGTAATGGGACTCAACAATCAAAGACAGCTGATTATGATGTTTGATGAGTCTGCGAAAAATTATAAGTAACAGAAAGGACTGGAAACAATGTGTGGAATTGTTGGCTATGTAGGTGACAGGGACTGCGCGGATGTATTAGTGGATGCGCTGTCAAAACTGGAATACAGAGGATATGATTCGGCAGGAATTGCTGTCGTTGAAAAAGGAGTTATTAAGGTTGAAAAATGCAAGGGACGTCTTGCTAATTTAGTTGATAAAATGGCAGTAGACGGGAAACCGCAGGGACATTGCGGTATCGGACATACCCGCTGGGCAACCCACGGCGAACCCAGCGTGGTGAACGCACACCCGCATTACAGCCGCGACCAGAAAATTGCAGTTGTGCATAACGGCATTATTGAAAATTACCAGGAACTGAAAACCCGCCTGATCAACAAGGGCTTTACTTTTGCATCCCAGACGGATACCGAGGTAGTGGCCCAGCTGCTGGACTATTACTACACCGGCGTTTCAGCGGGGGACAGCCTGGACGCCATCACCCGCATGATGATGCATGTGCGTGGTTCTTATGCGCTGGGCATCCTGTTTGCAGACCAGCCTGGCGTGGTATACGCAGTGCGGAAAGACAGCCCGTTGATTGTCGGCAAGGCCGAAAACGGCAGCCTGATCGCATCGGACGTTCCGGCTCTGCTGAAATATACCCGCACGGTGTATTACATTGATAACCTGGAAATCGCCCGCCTGACCCCGGACAGTATTGAGTTTTTCAACATTGATAAAGAACCGGTTGAAAAAGAAGCCAGCACCATCGAGTGGGATGCCGAAGCCGCCGAAAAAGGCGGTTACGAGCACTTTATGATGAAGGAGATCCACGAACAGCCTACCGCTGTGCGGGATACCCTCAGCCCCCGCATCAAGGATGGCCGCATTGATCTGAGCGAGCTGGGTCTGGATGAAGAAGCCATCAAAAATGTGCGCCGCATCTATATCATTGGCTGCGGCTCCGCTTACCATGTGGGCGTTGCGGCACGCTATGTGTTTGAAAGCCTGGCCCGCCTGCCGGTGGAGGTGGATGTGGCCAGCGAGTTCCGCTACCGTGACCCCGTGCTGGAGCCGGATTCCATGGCGGTCATTATCAGCCAGAGCGGCGAAACCGCTGATACCCTGGCTGCCCTGCGCGAATGTAAGGAGCGCGGCGTGCGCACCATCGGCATTGTGAACGTGGTGGGCTCTTCCATTGCGCGTGAGGCCGATGCAACCCTGTACACCTGGGCCGGGCCGGAAATTGCCGTTGCCACCACCAAGGCATACAGCACCCAGCTGGCGGCCTGCTACCTGCTGGCGGTCGAATTTGCTCGTGTGCGCGGCAAGATTGAGGAAGAAAAATACGCCGAGCTGGTGGCCGAGCTGCAGATCCTGCCGGATAAGATCGCCAAGACGCTGACGGATAACGAGCGCATCCAGTGGTTTGCTTCCAAGTATGCTTCCGCAAAGGACGCTTTCTTCATCGGCCGCGGGCTGGATTACGCCGTGGCGCTGGAAGGCAGCCTGAAGTTCAAGGAAATCAGCTATATCCACTCGGAGGCTTTCGCTGCGGGCGAAATGAAGCACGGCCCAATCTCCCTGATCGAGAAGAACATGTTGGTGGTGGGTGTGCTGACCCAGCCGGACCTGTACGAGAAGATGGTATCTAACCTGGTGGAAGCCAAGAGCCGCGGCGCTTATATCATGGGCCTGACCACTTACGGCAACTACAGCATTGAAGATACCGCCAACTTTACCGTATATGTGCCCAAAACAGACCCACACTTTGCCACCAGCCTTTCGGTGGTGCCGCTGCAGCTGCTGGCATACTATGTCAGCTGCGCCAAAGGCCTGGATGTGGATAAACCCCGCAACCTTGCCAAGAGCGTTACGGTTGAATAAATCTTGCGTCAGTTGAAGCAATGCTGTTGGCCTGACAAAAATAAACGCTGCATTTTGTGCACTTTTTACTCCGTTGGCCCTGCCGGAAGCAGGACAAACGGAGTAAATTTGTGTTATAATAACAGAAATTATGCAAATACAGTTGCCCGGAGTGGCGAAAATGTGGTAGAATAATTTGCTTTGCCCATAATGCTGCAAGATGTTCTGATAATTACTTTTACTTTTTTGCTTTGATTATCAAATTATAAGTCATAGAACACAAATCAAACAAGATTTGAGAAAATAGAAAAATGCCCGCTGCGCCTTGATTTTGGAAGGAACGGCCGCGGGCGGCGCAGGCGCTGCGCGGCAGCTGTGCAGGGGACAGCCGGCTGCGACATTATTGAAGAAACAGGAAGATAGTGCAATGAAACAGAAAAACAGGCAACTCATCAACGGCTTGCCGCGCCGCATTTTGTTAATGCTGCTGGACTGCGGGCTGATTGTGTTTTGTTATTATCTGGCAATTCTGCTGCGGTTTGACGGTGAGGATTCCATTGTGCCCGCCGCGGTGCTGCGGGCCGAAGTGATCCGTGCCATGGCTCCCATGCTGCCGTATGTGCTGGTTATTTATATGGTCGTGTTCTGGTTTGGCGGCCTGTATGAGATCATGTGGGAGTATGCCGGCATGCGGGACCTTGCCCGCCTGACCTGTCTATCCGGATTGGCAACGGGTTTTATCCTGCTGTTTGATCTGATCTTCCGCACCCGCCCCATCAGCGGTACGGTGCTGATTCTGGGCGCAGTGTTCAACACGGCAGCCATTGCGGGCGTGCGCTTTTTGTGGCGCTTTGTGCGCACCGCCACCCGCCTGCGCAAGGATAACCGCGCCAAACAAAAAAGCAACGCCGCCCCGCGGGATGCAACCCCGCTGCTGATCGTCGGCGCTGGCAACGCCGGTGCCTGGGCGGTCAACCTGTGCAAAAGCAAAAACTCCAGCTTTGGCAACCCGGTCGTGATCGTGGATGACGACCTGACCAAAAAAGGCCTGCGCGTGCAGGGCGTGCCGGTGCGCGGCACTATTTCGGATATCCCGGAATTGGTGCGCAAGTACCATATTGTGGAGATCATCATCGCCATCACCACGCTGAAAGGCGAGCGCCTGAACGAAGTTATCAACTTGTGCAACTCCACCCATTGCCGCGTGCGGATGCTGTCTGACCCGCAGGCGGTGGATGCCAACGGCAAGCCGGTGGTGGCCGGGCTGCGTGAACTGAACACCTCGGACTTTCTTTCCCGCGATGAAGTGCAGCTGAACAGCGCCCAGATCTCGGAATACCTGCATGACAAGGTGGTTCTGGTCACGGGCGGCGGCGGCTCCATCGGCAGTGAGCTGTGCCGCCAGATCATGCGCTATCGCCCGCGCCAGCTGTTGATTTTCGATATTTACGAAAACTGCGCCTATGAGCTGGAAATGGAGCTGCACAATAAATACGGTGCAGATATCAACGTTGTCACGCTGATCGGCTCCATCCGCGATATCAAGCGTCTGGATGAAGTGTTTGAAACCTATCATCCATCCGTTGTGTTCCATGCAGCTGCCCACAAGCATGTGCCGCTGATGGAAGTAAGCCCGGCGGAAGCCGTTAAAAACAACGTGTTCGGCACCAAAAACCTGCTGACCAGCGCGGCGGAGCATGGGGTGGAGCGCTTTGTGCAGCTTTCGACCGATAAGGCGGTCAATCCTACCAATGTTATGGGCTGCACCAAACGCATCTGCGAAATGCTGATCCAGACCTTTGCTAAGAACACTTCCATGAAGTGCATGGCCGTGCGCTTTGGCAATGTGTTGGGCAGCCATGGCAGCGTGATTCCGCTGTTTGAAGAGCAGATCAAGAACGGCGGCCCCGTTACCATTACCCACCCGGACATCGTGCGCTACTTTATGACGATCCCGGAAGCTGCCCAGCTGGTGCTGCAGGCCGGCGGCCTGGCCCAGAGCGGCAGCATCTATGTGCTGGATATGGGTGAGCCGGTCAAAATCATGGACCTGGCCACCCGGCTGATCCGGTTCTATGGCTATGAGCCGAACGTAAACATGGAAATCAAGGTAACGGGCCTGCGCCCCGGCGAAAAGCTGTACGAGGAGCTGATGCTGGATTCCGAGCAGGACCGCATGACCAAAACCGCCCACGATAAAATCTTTATTGCTCCGCCCATGCAGATTGACCTGGCGGCATTCTATGAGGAACTGCAGAACCTGCGTCACGATGCGGAGCATAATGACGAGGGCGTGGTGCTCAGCCTGCAGCGCATGGTGGGCACTTATCACCCTAACCGCGTGGTGAACGAGGACCACACCGTAAGCGCCGCCCATGGCAACACTGAAACCATTGATAAGGAAGAGCTGCAAAAGGCGCTGGACGAACAGCATTCCACCCAGCAAAACGCCCAATGACGGCGGCCTGGCCGGGGCCTGCGGGCGCAAAACCTTCCCCAAGGAGGCTTGACTTATGTATGAATCCTGCATCAAGCGTTTGCTTGACCTGATTTTGTCGCTGGCAGCCTGTGTGGTGCTGGCAATCCCAATGGGAATTATTGCCCTGTGGATCAAAAAAGATTCGCCGGGACCGGTGTTCTTTAAGCAGCGCCGGGTTGGCCGCGGCAAAAAATGCTTTAATATCTTAAAGTTCCGCACCATGCGTGGGGATACCCCCCACGATGTGCCCACCCACCTGCTGAAAAACGCAGACAGCTATATCACCAAAAGTGGGGCGTTCCTGCGCCGCACCAGCCTGGATGAGCTGCCGCAGATCTATAACATTGTGGCAGGGCAGATGTCCATCATCGGCCCGCGCCCGGCGCTGTATAATCAGTATGACCTGATCGCCGCGCGCGATGCCGTGCACGCCAATGACATCCGCCCCGGTCTGACCGGTCTGGCCCAGATCAATGGCCGCGATGAGCTGCCGATTGATGTGAAAGCCCGCTATGACGGTGAGTATGCCGCTGACATCACTTTCCTGAACGATGCAAAAATCTTTTTGCATAGCATTACTTATGTGTTCCAGCGCCGCGGCGTGGTAGAAGGCGGTACCGGCACCATGCAGCAGGCCGAAAACAGCCAAAAAAAGCAGAAATAATCCCCGCTTTGGCAATTTGACCAAATGGAAAACCACTGCAAAACCAACATATTTTGCTAAAAAATCCAAATTAACCAAGAAAATATTGAGTTTTTCGTTGAAATATGTTGCAAAAGTCAACCTGATTGTGTAAAATATACATTGTAGTTAAATCTATTTGTGTCAAAATAACAGCAATGAGCCGATGGGAGCTTCTGTTCGGCCATTGTCAATTTGCATATAAACATGAAGGAGAGGCAGTATTATGGCAAACAGGGTATTCCAGAACGTGGTCTACCAGATGAAGGACGCGATCGACCGCGTGGTAGGCGTGGTGGACGAAACGGGAGCCGTCATCGCCTGCTCCGAGCTGGGGCAGATCGGCGAAATGCGGGAAGGCTTTGCTGTTGCCCGCCTGACGGCCGGGGATGCCTTTGAAAAGGACGGTTATGCCTACCACCAGTTCTCCAACGCAAAACATAACGATTATGCTGTGTTTGTGGAAGGCAACGATCCCACTGCCGCCCAGTTTGCTTCGCTGCTGTCCATCAGCCTGCAGAGCATCAAGCAGTACCACGATGAAAAGTTTGATAAAACCAATTTCATCAAGAATGTGGTGCTGGATAATATCCTGCCCGGTGATATTTACGCCAAAGCGCGGGAACTGCACTTTGTTTCGGATGTGCAGCGCGTGGTTCTGTTGATCCGCGTTACCTCCGGCAATGATATTTCCGCTTATGATGTGGTCAGCAGCCTGTTCCCGGATAAACAGAAAGACTTCGTGTTCAACATCAGCGAAACAGATACCGTGCTGGTGAAAGAAATCCGCCCTGATAACAATACCCGCGATATGGAAAAGCTGGCAGCTTCCATTGTGGATACCCTGCAGGGCGAACATTATATCAAGGCAGTTGTCGGCATCGGCACCCCCATCAGCAACATCAAGGATCTGGCCTCCTCCTTTAAGGAGGCGCAGATTGCCATGGAAGTTGGTAAGGTATTTGATACCGAAAAGCAGGTCATCAGCTATGATCACCTGGGCATTGCCCGCCTGATTTATCAGCTGCCTACCACCCTGTGCGAAGCATTCCTGCGCGAAGTATTCAAGCAGGACAGCATTGATTCGCTGGACTCGGAAACGCTGTTCACCATCCAGCGCTTTTTTGAGAACAACCTGAACGTTTCCGAAACCAGCCGCGGTCTGTTTGTGCACCGCAACACGCTGGTTTACCGCCTGGAAAAGATCAAGAAGCTGACCGGCCTGGATCTGCGCAAGTTTGACGATGCGATTGTGTTCAAGGTAGCCCTGATGGTCAAAAAGTATCTTTCCTCTGACCCTGCCCGTTACTAAAATATCCTATAAGCGCTTTTTCCGCGCCCCCCTGCTTGGTGGGCGCGTTTTTTGTTGCAGGTTTGCTGGAAGAGAAGATGAGCGGATAAGTGGAATGCAGGAGAGGGGAGAACGGAAAAAGGGGCGGATGAATAAGCATAAAGGCAAGTCTATAGCCATACACAGCCCGCACAGGCCGTAAAATTTACAAAGTTTCCACAAATTGCCCAAAAACACAAAATTGACGAAAATGCGATATATTCCACAAGGCACCCGCTGCACGGAATCTTGACGGGGCGGGCTTCCTATGGTACATTATTAAATGTATCGTTTTGCCCTGGGGTGTAGTGTACCATTTTGCACGCCATGGCCGGGAAGTGCTGTATTGCTTTAGGAGCGCCATTCATGATCGATTTTGAACATGTTACCAAAGTATATGAAACCCAAAATGATGAAAATGTGGCGTTGGAAGATATCAACATCCACATTGATGAAGGGGAATTCGTTTTTATCCTGGGCCATTCCGGCGCGGGCAAATCCACATTCCTCAAACTGATCCAGATGGAAGAAAAGCCCACCGAGGGCAAAATTTATATCAACGATCAGGACCTGACCACCATCAAGCGCCGCAAGGTGCCTTATCTGCGCCGCCAGATGGGTGCGGTGTTCCAGGATTTCCGCCTGATCCCCACCATGACGGTGTACGAGAACGTGGCTTTTGCCATGCGCGTGACCAACATCAATAACAAAACCATCAAGAACCGTGTACCGTTCGCCCTCAGCCTGGTTGGCCTGGAGGATAAGATGGACCGCCTGCCGGATGAGCTTTCCGGCGGCGAGCAGCAGCGCGTTGCCGTGGCCCGCGCCCTGGCCCATGGCCCCAAGCTGATCATTGCGGACGAGCCTACCGGCAACATTGACCCCGAAATGAGCATGGATATCATGCAGCTGTTCGAGGCCATCAATAAAGTGCATATCACCGTTGTGGTTGTTACCCATGAGCATGAGCTGGTGCACAAGCTGGCCGCCAAGTATAACAACCGAATCATCACGCTGGCCAACGGGCATGTGGCATCTGATACCGCCCACCCCGAAGTGGCGCAGGAGTACGAAGAATGGCTTGCTGCCCGCCAGAACGATGATGAATACGAGTATGAGGATTAAGGAGGGGTAGACCATGCGTTTTTCCAGTTTTACCTACCTCGTGGGGCAGGGCCTGCATAACCTCAAGGCAAACAAAATGATGACGCTTGCCTCTATGGGCGTGTTGATCGTCTGTATGATTTTGGTTGGCGCAGCATTTTTGTTCGGCGCTAATATTGATTCCATGGTGGCCTATATCGGTGAGCAGAACGAAACGGTTGCGTTCATCAATGATGACGCTGATACCGCCGCCGTGGAGGAAGCCATCCGCAGCATTCCGCATGTGGCTGGGGTGGAGTTCATCTCCAAAGACCAGATGCTGGACGAGTACAGCCAGCGCCTGGAAGGCTACACCAACCTGAAAGAGATGTTCCAGAACGATAACCCGCTGCTGGCCAACTATGTGGTGCGTGCCGATGACCCGGCCAACATCTCCAGCGTGGCCGCAGCATTACAGAATGTGGACGGCGTGCGCGCGGTCAACTCGCCGCAGGCCATGTCAGATCTGTTTGTTTCGCTGCAAAAGGCGGTTACTTATGTCTGCTATGGCCTGGTCATCGTGCTGGCCATCGTCAGCGTGGTGGTCATCAGCAACACCATCAAAATTACCGTGTTCAACCGCCGCAAGGAGATTGGCATTATGAAGTTGGTTGGTGCAACCAACGGCTTTATCCGGTTCCCGTTCTTTGTGGAGGGTGTTACCTCCGGCCTGATCTCCGCGCTGATCGCTTCCGCCATTGTGTGCGGCGGATACTATGCCGTGTATGAATGGTACGGCAAGAACCCCACCAACCTGACGACAATGTTTGGCGGCACACTGCTGCCGCTGCAGGACCTGTGGTATTATGTTGTGCTGGGCTTTATGCTGTTTGGCTTTGTGCTGTGCGGCATTGGCACTGCAACCAGCATCCGCAAACATCTGCAGGTCTGAGCACCCGGCGCTTGCCTTGAGCTTTTTGAACCGCCAAAACCCGTTTTACCCGCATCCCACCAAAGGGGGAAAGTTGAAAATGTCCATTGCCATCCGCCGCAATGTGCGGCGCGCAGGGGCTGCGCTGATGGCTGCCGTGGTTGCCGCGGCGCTGTGCCTGAATGCTGCCATGCCGGCCCATGCCGATGATAAGCAAAAAGAGCTGGAAAACAAAAAGAACGAGCTGCAGTCGGAACTGGACCAGATCCGCCAGCAGCTGAAAGACGTTGCCAGCGATAAAGCCGAAGCCGAGCAGCAAAAACAGCTGCTTGTGCAGGAGAAAAACACCATCAAGGGCCAGATCAATGCGCTGAATGACCAAATTGATGATATCAGCGCACAGATCGTGGAAAAAGAACAGCAGATCACCGATAAGCAGGCTGAAATTGACCAGAAGCAGGCAGAATACGATGACCGCTGGGCAAAATATAAAGAGCAGGTCGTCAGTATGCAGATGCTGGACCAGGGCGGCGGTATTGCGCTGCTTTCCACGGCGGAAAACATTTATCAGCTGCTGACCTTTGACCAGGTGCTGCAGGATATTTCGGATGCCAACACCCAGGCCTGCGAGGATCTGGAACAGCAGGGCATTGAGCTGACCAACGAGCGCACCCAGCTGGAAGAAGCGAAGGCATCGCTGGAAGCGGACGAAGAAGAGCTGCAGAACCAGAAAAGCCAGCTGGACAGCAAAACCCAGGAGCTGGCCAGCAACATTCAGGCCCAGGATGCCAGCATCTCCGCTGCCGCAGCGCAGGAGCAGGCTCTGGAAGAAGCCAAGAGTGATAAACAGGCAGAGTTCGATAAGGCTGCTGATGAATATGACGCTTACCTGAAATCTCTGATTGCCCAGACCCAAAGGAACTACGCCAATGCGCCCATCAGCTGCTCGCTGAACTTTATCTGCCCGCTGCCGAACTATAAGTATATCTCCTGCCAGTATGGCAGCGGCGGCCACAAGGGCGTTGACTTTGCCGCGCCCGGCGGCACCAACATCCGCGCTGTGGCAAGCGGCGTTGTCACCGTGTCCGGCTGGCACTACAGCTATGGCAACTATGTCATGATTTACCACGGCACCGACGACCAGGGCAACACCTATGCTACCCTGTACGCCCACATGAACAGCACCCCGCCGGTCAGTGTGGGCCAGAACGTTTCGCAGGGGGATGTCATCGGCCATGTTGGCACCACCGGCAACTCCACCGGCAACCACCTGCACCTGGAACTGCGTGTGAACGGTGCGCGCACCAACCCGCTGAACTATGTTCCGCACTAATGTTATGGTGTAGCTGAAAAAGCGCCAGCCGACACTTTATTTTCAGTTATGCCTTAGGCCTGACAGCCTGAAGGAGATCAATTTCGATGAACCAGCAAAAACATAAGCTTGTTGTGCGCATTGTCTGCCTGGTGATCGCCGTCTTGATGGTGGCAAGCCTTGCCGCAACGGCGTTTATGGCACTGCTTTGATCCGGCAGCAACGCACAACTTTTACGCAAGGGAGCACATTTTCGCTATGAGCAAAAAAGTCAGTCTTGGTGTGGCCGCAACCGTCACGCTGATTGCAATGGCCGTGACCTTTTCCATGACCATGACCGTATCCATGAACATGTTCAACAATACGGTTTCCAGTGTTAAAAACAAGGAGCGCATGTATAACAAGCTGTCCGAAGTGGACCGCTATGTGCGCGCCAATGAGTACTTTGATATCAACGATGATACGCTGAACGATACCATTGCATCCGGCTATATGCTGGGCATCAGCGACCGGTACGCCCGCTATTATTCCGCCAAGGCCTACAGTGAAAGAGTCGGTCTTGCCAATGGCCGCCTGATGGGCATTGGCGTTTCCGTTGTAAAGGATCCGTCCTCCGGCTATGCGCGCATCATCCGTGTGTATGATAACACCCCCGCTACCAACGTTGGTCTGGAAGTCGGCGGCTTTATCACCGCTATCGGCGATACCAGCACCCGCAGCATGAGCGATACCGCCGCCATGACCTCCGCCCTGTTGGGGGAGGAAGGCGGCACCGTCAGCATCAAATACCTGACCCCCCTGCGGGAAGAGCAGAGCTTTGAAATTACCCACGCCAACTATACCACCCCCAGCATTAGCACGGTGCGCCTGATGGATAACGGCGTTGGCTACCTGCGCATTGATTCCTTTACCTCAGGCACGGCGGTGGAATTCCGCAATGCTGTCAACAGCCTGACCAACCAGGGGGCTACCTCGCTGATTTTTGATCTGCGCGATAACAGCGGCGAAAACCTGAACGCTGCCCTTGTTGCCACAGATTACTGCGTGCCCTCCGGTCTGATTGCCCAGAGCCAGGATAAGGGCGGCAATGTGGCAGACCTGCGTATGTCTGACGAAAACGAGATCACCCTGCCCATGGTCTGCCTGGTCAACGGCAGCACGGCATCCGGTGCGGAGCTGTTTGCCAACGCTCTGCGTAAAATGGCCGGGGCCACCATCGTGGGCAGCACCACGGCGGGCAAAGGTGTTCTGCTCAGCGACCCGCAGAGCCTTTCGGACGGCAGCGCGGTGGTAATCACCGTGGGCATTCTGCTGGATAACGAGGGCAAAAACTGGAACGGCACCGGCCTGACCCCGGATGTGGACGCCAGCCTGACCAACGATGAACAGAGCAGCTATTACGACTTTACTGTCGATAACGACCCCCAGATCACCAAGGCTATCAATGCCATTTCCGGCGCCAATGGCCAGTAAGCGGGCAGGGGAGACCCAGCCTGAGATATACCCTAAGGCAACACCGCACAATTCCCGCCTTGCGGCTTAAGCACCGCTCCGGCA
>OJSL01002288.1_pt1 | contig 12221 bp, 8 predicted proteins | sample 1599451 | NCBI WGS metagenome assembly OJSL01 (sample SAMN04168657, study PRJEB22393) | human gut metagenome | biome: human gut microbiome; feature: stool | host: Homo sapiens | collected 2014-03-20
TCAATTTCTTAACTGCATTTAGTGTATCATAACTGCACAAAAGTCACAACTGATTTTTATAGAATTATCAGACTTTTTGCCGCCATTCTTCGAGATTTATCGAGATTTTGTACAATAGATGCAAAAAAACCGGACAAAGAATCTTGAAGTCATCAAAATTCATGTCCGGTTTTGTATAGGAGTTACTGCCTGATGAACCTGGCAATTACCGATTTATTTATGAAGGAATGAAAACAGTCCTTTTTTCTTTTCATAAGGCTCTGAGGTAATTCCCTTTACTTCATATCCTGTGGCATTAATCGTCGCTTTTAATCTGGCTTCATCGACAGGTGCATCAGTGATAAGAGTGGTTTCGCCTTTGCTGTGGGAAGATGAGACTTTATCTACCTGGAAAGCTTTTCTTACTGCGTCATTGACATGAGATTCGCACATTCCGCACATCATTCCGTCTACTTTTACAGTTGTTTTAATCATAATAGCATCCTCCATTTTAATGATTTAGAAAAGTTAGTATTCACTAACAGTGATTATATCACATAAATTCCATTTTTACAATTTCTATGCAAGAGCCTGCGCAAGAGCTTTTTGAACGGCTCCGAGGATTCCCTCAGAGGAGAATGTTGCACCACTTGCCGTATCAATGCCATCGGCAGACTGATTTCCCATGATCTGAGGATAGAGAGTTCCCCATGCATAGTCGAAGTATTCCGGTGAATCACTGTTGCTCTGTTCAATGGAAGCAATCTGACCATTCTGGATGGTTACCGTTACTTCTACTCTTCCACTATAGCCGTAACTTGAAGCGGAGTATGTTCCGTCTTTATACGGTCCTTGCGGTTCAGGTGTCGGCTCCGGTGTTTCGTCTGGGGTTGGTGTCGGTTCAGGCGTTTCTGTCGGAGCGGGTGTGTTTTCAGGAGTTGGTATTACCTCTGGCGTCGGTGTTACTTCTGGTGTCGGAGTAACGTTCGGAGTTTCCGTTGGAACTGGTGTCGGTGTTACTTTTGCGTTCGTTTTGGCAGCCTGTTTCTGGATATCTTTCATCGCATTTAAGATTCCTTTGGATGAATAGGTCGCACCACTGACAGTGTCGACTCCATCAGCGGACTGATTCTGAATGATTGAATTTTCAAGAACCTCCCATGCCTTCTGGAAAAACTGTGGTGTATCGGTATGCTTTACATCGAGAGATTTGATAATTCCTTTTTTTATCTTCGCAGTCAGGGTTACCGTTCCGCTGTAACCCTGTGCAGTTCCCGTATAAGTACCATCTTTGTATGGAGATTCTTTATCCGGATTTGGTGTTGGAACTGGTTTCTTTGTAGGCTTTGGTGACGGCGTTGGTGTTGGTGTGGCTGTTGTCTGGTTTCCTGATGGAATCGCCTGAGACAATGCGTTCTGGACTGCTGTGATAATTCCATTTGAGGAATAGGTAGCCCCACTCACCGCATCTACGTTTGGTGACTGGCTGGAAATAATTCTGCTGACTACACCCTGTGCATTGGCAAAATAGGAAGCTGTTTCGCTGGAGGCATCCAAAATATTGATTGATGCAATTTTATGATTGCTGACAGTTACCTGCACAGTGATCGTTCCACCGAATCCGGTTCCGGAGCCTGTATAAGTTCCATCCACATATCCGTCAGTCGGAACTTGTGTAGTTGGTGTGACAGTACTTCCTGCACCACCTCCGCCGGCAGCGCTGCCATTTGCAGCGGCTCCGGTAGAAGCATTTTTCTTTGTGCCGGTTTTTATCTTACTGGCTTTTTTGGCTTTTTTTGATGTTTTTGCGGATGCTTTGCTGCTTTTTGCAGAAGATTCCTGTAAAGTTTCGTCGCGGGTATTTCCTGTTGAAATCAGTTCTTTGATATCATCAGTAGACATAATACTATTATCAGAAACTACAGCAGTTTCTACGGGGCTTTTTTCAGTCTGATAACAGGTCACACAGACTGCTGCAAAAACTGCAGCCGCCGGAAGAAGCTTTAACCAGGGCTTTAAATTATCCTGTTTCTCATTTGTTTCAGGATTCGTATTTTTTTTCTGCTCATTATTCTTGTCCATAAATCCTCTCCTCTTCTTTTATAACATTTCTGGAAAATATAGATGGAAAATTTCCTACTAACAGCATTATGTTAAATTTCAAGACTTATCCTCTCTGTATTTTCCAGAAACGTTATATAATTAAACAGACAAAACTATCAGCTTTCACTACGTGACTTCACACTGAATATCTGTCATTTTATGTTTTACAAGGAAAAGAAACCCTGCCCTTTTGACCGGAATACAGGATTTCTTTTCTATGTCTGTGAATCAGTTAATTTTCACACTGAATTAATCCGATTATTTTACAGTTACTTTAAATGTCTTGGATACACCATTGCATGTTACTGTAATCTTAGCTGTACCTTTCTTGATACCTTTTACTGTACCATTGGAAGATACGGTAGCAATTTTCTTATTGCTGGATTTGTATGTGATTTTTCCGGATGGAGCTGCTTTTGCTGTGATCTTAGTTGTTTTGCCGACTTTTACAGATGCAGATGTTTTGTTCAGTGTAAGAGTTGGATTTTTAACTGTTACTTTGCAGGTTACCTTTACATCTCCGCATTTAGCTGTGATGACTGCACTACCTTTTGCTTTTGCAGTAACTTTACCGGTTGTTTTGTTTACGGCTGCAACTTTTGGGTTGCTGGAAGTAAATGTAACTTTTGGTGCATCTGCTCCTGTTACAGTTGCCTTCAGTGTAGTTGTTTTTCCTTTGTAAACAGTGGCTGTTTTCTTGTTGAGAGTTACTGTTACCTTCGTATCTGCTTTAACAAGAGCCTCTACTGCTGCGTTCAGATGAGTTGTTGCTTCATCAACCTCTGCCTGAGTTGGCTTTTCTTTTGCAAGAAGATCCTTTGCTTCCTGAAGCTCTAACTGCATTGCCTTCCAGGAATCTGCTGTGTAATCTGCTTCTTTTAAGGCTTCTGCTTTTTCTACTGCTGCTTTTAATGCTGTTGTATCTGCTTCTCCTGCTTCCGGTTTTACGATGTTTGCATCTATTGCATTAACTTCAAATACAGTATCTGCATATCCCATTGCATATACGGTGATTTTCCATTTGCCGGTTCCATCTGTTCCTTTTGGAAGCTGGCAGCGGTAGGAATCTGTCAGACCAAGCTGGATTCCCATTGCCTTGTGCATCCAGTTATCTGCTGCAAATTTTGTTCCATAAGATGCCAGAACTTTATTACCATTTCCGTAGTAATCCCATTTTACAGCATACATTTTAGCACCAAGAGCACCATATCCGTCACCTGTAATATCTACTCTTAAGAATTCGCCGTAACTTCCACTTGCTTCTTTTACTGTTGCGGTAACATTGGATGCTGTCTGGAGTGCCTGATCTTTAAGTCCGGAACCTGTACCGTTTGTTCTGGCCTTGAATGTGAATGTTCCATCGGAACCTTTTACAGCTTCTTTTAAGCCGTTTGTTTCAGCGGTAACATCAGCAACTGCACTATAGGACTGCAAATTGTTTTCTCCAAATCCTCCGGCAACTGTGCTTCCGTCTTCCACAACCTTGAACTGGGATTTGAAGGCTTCATAATCTTCTGCCTTTACTGCGACAGGCACATATTTCAGACCTACAACGCTGTAATGGTCGAATTCTGCAACGCTTCCGTCAGCTTTTGTGATCTGTCCTCGCTCAGGCTGATTCAGTTTTACAGTTGTTCCGTCCGTAAGAACTGCATCATTAGCTGAGGTCCAGTAGGAAATCTCATAAGAACCGCCGTTTTTGTCATACATGATTGCTTCACACTGGTAGCTTCCTCTGTGCAGGCCATGGTTTACAGTAGCTCTGGTTACTGTGTCGAAACCGCCTTTGTCAAGTTCATCATGGCTGTCTTTTGTTCCATTGGAAGCTGTGTTTGCAGCATTATAAACTCCCTCAGATGCCCAGTACTGTGCCCATGTCAGACCTGCATAGACATATTTGTAGCCTGTTTCTGCTGTTGCAGCGAATTCATCTTCTGCTGCTGCCTGATCGTCAACAAAAGGTGTTTCCTCATCGCCTGCAAAAGCATCAGCGGTGTCATCTGCTGCATCAAACTCATCTGTCTGTGCCTCAGTCTCCACAGCAGTATCAGATGTAAAATCCGCAGCCATAACCGGTAATCCTGAAACCATCATTGCTGCACTTAAAATTGCAGGAGCTGCCATTTTGATTAAATTTCCCTTGCGCATACCTTTAAATCCTCCTGAATATGAGTTAATAAATAGTTACTGTTCACACACCACTATCCCGCGAGGTGTTTTGGCATGAATATGCCAAAATCCCGAGACATACAAGCCAAAATTCCATTGCCGCAGGCAATCTGGAATGAATTTTGGCTATGTTACTGAGAACGGAGTGAACAGTAACATATATTTTTGAGGAAAGAGGCTATTCAGACTTTTTACTTGCGTAACTCTGGCGGGAAACGTATAATAGGAAAAAGTAATACTCGAGGGTGAGGAAAAGAGGATGAAGATAACAGAAGAACTGTTAAATGAGATGAAAATTAAGGATGAGAACTTTTCTGACGGTCTGATCAAGCCGGACGGCGATTACGTAAGAATACCCAGAGGACATCTTCATGGAATGATGGAATTGCTTCCATGGACAGAGAACGAAATCTGGAAAATGATCCCGGATGATGATTCTCCGCTGTTCTGGCTGATTGAGAAAACAGGATGCGTTCTTACGGATTATAATAATTCTATTGGCATGAAGATGACACCTGCTCAGCAGACTGTGTTTGATATGATGCGAAAACATGGGGTTCTTACAGATGATTATTACGATCTGACGAAACAGAGGGAGAAAGTAAGAGAAGCCAGAGAACAAAAAGAGAACAGGAAACAATAGTTAAGTGTATATGAATATATGGGAGTGCAGCGATGGAAAAGCATGCTCATTAAAGTCATCCGATGCAGAAAAAACAATATACGATATTAAAAAGCAGCATATCAGAGTTATGGATCATAACCTGATATGCTGCTTTTAACGTGTCTGAAGAAAAATGAAATGTCAATCATAAAAACAAAACAAAAACAACCAGAACGGAAGAAGAAACAAATAAAAAACAACATAAAAGTTCAGGATATACATGTTGATTTATGTTGACTTCGCGACAGCCATAAGGTATAATGAATCTATATGAAAACATGGAGGATATTGCTGTCAGAATGATACCGGAATGTATTGGGGTCTGGTATGGGTGCAGCTTTTATTCATGAGAAAGGAGTAACATGGAAAAATTTCAAACATCAGATATTCCCAAGTCTCCCAGAATTCAGAAACTGGTAGATGCATTGTATGAACATATGCCGGTGATCGAATCAGCCAGAGCAAAGCTGATCACAGAATCTTATAAGGAAACAGAAGGAGAACCGATCATCACACGCAGAGCAAAGGCTTTTGCGCATATTCTTCATAACATTCCGATCATTATCCGTGACAATGAACTGATTGTCGGAAGCAGTACGATTGCGCCGAGGGGATGTCAGACATTTCCGGAGTTCTCTTATGAGTGGCTGGAAGCTGAACTGGATACAGTTGCGACCAGAACTGCGGATCCTTTTGAGATTGCTGAGGAGACCAAAGCCGAACTTAAGGAGGCAGATAAGTATTGGAAAGGGAAAACAACCAGTGAACTTGCAACTTCCTATATGGCACCGGAAGCAATCAAGGCAATTGAACACAATATTTTTACACCTGGAAATTATTTTTACAATGGTGTAGGACATGTAACAGTTAAATACTGGGAAGTACTGGAAACCGGTTTTGAGGGAATCATGGAGAAGGCTCAGAAAGAGCTGGATGGATGCAGTGTCGGTGACGGTAATTATGCAAGAAAGTCTCACTTCCTTGAGGCAGTGATTTTAAGCTGTAAGGCGGTGATCGATTATGCAGGCAGATATGCAAAACTTGCGCAGGAAATGGCGGCACAGACAAGTGATCCGGTAAGAAAACAGGAACTTTTTGTTATCGCAGAGAACTGCAGCAGGGTACCGGCAAAGGGTGCACAGAATTTCTATGAGGCATGTCAGTCATTCTGGTTTGTACAGCAGCTTCTTCAGATGGAATCCAGTGGACATTCTATTTCACCGGGGCGCTTTGATCAGTATATGTATCCATATTATAAGAAGGATATGGAAGCAGGAACTATTACCCGAGAGTTCGCACAGGAATTGATGGATTGCATCTGGGTTAAATTAAATGACCTGAATAAATGTCGTGATGCGGCTTCAGCGGAAGGATTTGCAGGATATAGCCTTTTCCAGAATCTGATCGCGGGTGGTCAGAATAAAGAGGGAGAGGATGTAACTAACGATCTTTCTGTTATGTGTATTCAGGCATCCATGCATGTGCATCTTCCGGCTCCATCACTTTCTGTGAGAGTATGGAATGGTTCTCCGCATGAATTCCTGATAAAGGCAGCCGAGCTTACGAGAACAGGAATCGGACTTCCTGCATATTACAATGATGAGGTGATTATTCCGGCACTGCAGAACAGAGGCTTATCTCTGGAGGATGCCAGAGAGTACAATATCATCGGATGTGTGGAACCGCAGAAAGCCGGTAAGACAGAAGGGTGGCATGATGCCGCATTCTTTAATATGTGCAGACCTCTGGAACTTGTTTTTTCGAATGGTATGGATAAAGGTGAGATGGTGGGAATCCCTACCGGCGATGTCACTCAGATGAAGACCTTTGATGAATTCTTTGACGCATATAAGAAACAGATGGAATACTGCATTTCCTTGCTGGTGAATGCAGATAATGCTATTGATGTAGCTCATGCGGAACGCTGTCCGTTACCATTCCTTTCCTGTATGATAGATGACTGTCTGAAAGAAGGCAAGTCTGTCCAGGAAGGTGGAGCTGTTTACAACTTTACAGGTCCTCAGGGATTTGGAATCGCCAATATGGCAGATGGACTTTTTGCAATCCGCAAACTGGTCTATGAGGATAAGAAAGTATCTATGAAAGAACTTAAGGAAGCTCTTGCATGGAACTATGATAAAGGACTGGATGCGCAGTCCGCCGGTGATATGACAGAGATGATCATGAAGGCAATGCAGAAAGCAGGCAGAAATGTGGATGCTTCCACTGCAGAAGGACTTCTGAAAACTTTCATGGGAATGAAACCGGGTGAACAGAAGACACAGAGATTCAAAGAAATCCATGATATGATCGATGAAGTTCCGAAATTTGGAAATGATATTCCGGAAGTTGATTATTTTGCAAGAGAAGTTGCCTATACATATTCCAAACCGCTTCAGAAGTATAACAATCCAAGAGGCGGAAAGTTCCAGGCAGGTCTGTATCCTGTATCTGCAAATGTACCGCTGGGCGGACAGACAGGAGCGACGCCGGATGGAAGATATGCACACACACCTGTTGCAGACGGCGTTTCGCCATCTGCGGGCAAGGATGTAAAGGGACCTACGGCAGCGGCAACTTCCGTATCCAGACTGGATCATTTTATTGTATCCAACGGAACACTCTTTAATCAGAAATTTCACCCATCCGCACTTTCAGGAAGAGAGGGACTGGAGAAATTCGTTGCACTGATCCGCGGATACTTTGACCAGAAGGGAATGCACATGCAGTTTAATGTAGTTGACAGGCAGACACTGCTGGATGCACAGGAACATCCTGAGAAATATAAACATCTGGTAGTACGCGTGGCAGGCTACAGTGCACTGTTTACGACACTTTCCCGTTCCCTTCAGGATGACATCATCCGTCGTACAGAACAGGGCTTCTGATTCAGACGTTTTTTGCAGGAAGTAAAAGTGACAGGCAGAGGATGTATGGATAACAGAATAAGAAAGGAAAAGCATGGACTATTTGGATACAAAGGGCAGAGTGTTTGATGTCCAGAAATATTCTATTCATGATGGACCGGGTATAAGGACGATTGTATTTCTGAAAGGTTGTGTCCTGCGGTGCAAATGGTGCTGCAATCCGGAATCTCAGGAATATAAGATCCAGACAATGAAAGTGCAGGGAGAAGACAAGGTCATCGGACGTGATGTGACAGTCAGGGAGATGATTGAAGAAGTTGAGAAAGACAGGGTATACTATTACCGCTCGGGCGGAGGTATGACTCTTTCCGGCGGAGAATGTCTCTGTCAGCCGGAATTTGCAGGAGCACTTCTGAGTGCTGCCAAAGAGAGAGGGATTTCTACTGCGATCGAGAGTATGGCATGTGCAAAATGGGAGACGATTGAGACAATCTTACCGTATCTGGATACTTATTTAATGGATATTAAACATACAAATCCTGCGAAACATAAAGAATTTACAGGACGTTCTAATGAACTGATGATGGAAAATGCCAGAAAAGTGGCGCTTTCCGGTAAAACCAGGCTGGTAATCCGTGTACCGGTGATACCCACATTTAATGATACAGTGGAGGAAATCCAGGGGATTGCAAGGTTTGCAGACACACTTCCCGGAGTGGACAAGATTCATCTTCTTCCGTATCACAGACTTGGACAGGATAAATATGAGGGACTTGGCAGACCATATCTGATGGGAAATGTGGAACCACCGTCCAAAGAACATATGGAAACATTAAAAAAGGCAGTACATGCGGTCTGCGGTCTGGACTGTCAGATCGGTGGATGAGGTATTTTTTGCATCTGATACGATTATTGGAATAAAAAAAGAAAAAACAAACAAAAACAACACAATAAAACCCGTAAAAACAACATAAAACAACGGAAATGTATTGACTTTTTATGACCGATAGTGTAAAATCACAGGTAGAAACGTCAAAAACTATATCAATGCCTTAAGGAGGAAAATGAGCATGGTAAACGAATATGAAATCAAAAAACAGATCTGCGACATCGGAAGAAGAATCTACAGCCGCAACATGGTAGCTGCAAACGATGGTAACATCTCTGTAAAACTGAACGACAACGAATTTCTTTGCACACCTACAGGTGTATCCAAAGGTTTTATGACACCGGAGTATATCTGTAAAGTAGACAGAGAGGGAAATGTGATCCAGGCTAACCCGGGATTCAAACCATCCTCTGAAATCAAAATGCATATGAGAGTTTATGAGAAGAGACCGGACGTAGGTTCTGTTGTGCATGCTCATCCGATTTATGCAACATCTTTTGCAATTGCAGGTATTCCGCTGACACAGCCAATCATGCCTGAAGCAGTTATCTCACTTGGATGCGTTCCGATCGCTGAATACGGTACACCATCTACAATGGAGATTCCGGATAATCTTGAGAAATACCTTCCATATTTCGATGCAGTTCTTCTTGAGAACCATGGAGCATTGACATGGAGCACAGACTTAAACGCAGCTTACATGAAGATGGAATCTGTTGAGTTCTACGCACAGCTTCTGTATCAGTCAAAAGTTCTTGGCGGACCTAAGGAATTTGATGAGAAGAACATTGAGAAACTTTATGAAATTCGTCGTAAATTCGGTATGGCTGGTAAACATCCGGCAAACCTCTGCCTGAACAAAGACGGCAAGAACTGTCATAACTGCGGTGGAGCATGTCAGGACGGAGAATTCAAGAAATTCCCTGGATATCAGTATGATTTCGTAGGTGGAGATTCAAAACCGGCAGAGAATAATGCTGCATCTGATGCACAGTTAGTTGCTGAGATTACAAAACAAGTAATGGCTCAGTTAGGAATGAAATAAGAGTATAGATAATCAAGGAGGACAGTCTCATGCCAATTAATGAGAATATGGTACAGGAAATTGTACAGGAAGTTATGGCAAAAATGCAGATAGCAGACGCTCCGACTGGCAAACATGGCATTTTTAAAGAAATGAATGATGCAATTGAAGCTGCCAAGAAATCACAGCTTATTGTAAAGAAAATGTCCATGGATCAGAGAGAAAAAATTATTACCTGCATTCGTAAGAAAATAAAAGAAAATGCAGAAGTAATGGCACGCATGGGTGTGGAAGAGACCGGTATGGGAAATGTAGGAGATAAGATTCTCAAACATCATCTCGTAGCTGATAAGACACCGGGAACAGAAGTTATTACAACAACTGCATGGTCAGGAGACAGAGGATTAACTCTTATTGAAATGGGACCTTTCGGTGTAATCGGTGCGATTACTCCATGTACCAATCCAAGTGAAACAATTTTATGTAATACAATGGGAATGCTTGCAGGAGGAAATACAGTTGTATTTAATCCTCATCCGGCAGCAATCAAGACTTCCATTTATGCGATCAATCTTCTGAATGAAGCATCATTAGAGTCCGGCGGACCGGATAATATTGCGGTTACTGTAGAGAAACCTACTCTTGAAACTAGCAATGTAATGATGAAACATAAAGACATCCCGCTTATTGCAGCAACCGGGGGACCTGGAGTTGTAACTGCAGTTCTTTCTTCCGGCAAACGTGGCATTGGTGCAGGTGCAGGAAACCCTCCGGCACTTGTTGATGAAACAGCTGACATCCGTAAAGCGGCAACAGACATTGTAAACGGATGTACATTTGATAACAATCTTCCATGTATCGCAGAGAAAGAGATCGTAGCAGTTTCTTCTATCGTAGATGAGTTGATGCATTATCTTGTAACTGAGAATGATTGTTATCTTGCATCTAAAGAAGAACAGGATAAACTTACAGAAGTAGTTCTGGCAGGCGGAAAACTGAACCGTAAATGTGTCGGACGTGACGCAAGAACACTTCTTTCCATGATCGGTGTCAATGCACCGGCAAATATCCGCTGTATCGTATTTGAAGGACCGAAGGAACATCCGCTGATCACAACAGAGCTTATGATGCCGATCCTTGGTGTAGTAAGAGCAAGAGATTTTGATGATGCAGTGGAACAGGCAGTATGGTTAGAACACGGAAATCGCCATTCTGCACATATCCATTCAAAGAATATTGATAATATTACAAAATATGCGAAAGCAATTGATACAGCAATCCTTGTAAAGAATGCACCATCCTATGCTGCATTAGGATTTGGCGGTGAAGGCTATTGTACATTTACAATCGCAAGCCGTACAGGTGAAGGTCTTACCTGCGCAAGTACATTTACCAAGAGAAGACGCTGCGTAATGGCAGACAGCCTTTGCATTCGTTAAAGATGATGAGTTAAGGAGAGAAAGAACATGGACATGAATAATGTAAATATAGAAGAAATCGTGAAACAGGTTCTCTCCGGCATGACAGGAAATGCACCGGCAGCAGCAACAGTTTCTGCACCGGCAGCAACAACTGGAATCCCGAAGACAGCCAGAGTAGCTGTATTAACTGAAAAGGAACATTTCGAACTGAAAGAATATCCGATTCCTCCGATTGGAGATGACGATATCCTGGTTAAAGTTGAAGGATGCGGTGTGTGTGGTACAGATGCACATGAATTTAAAAGAGATCCATTTGGCCTGATCCCGGTAGCACTTGGACATGAAGGTACAGGTGAAATCGTGGCTATGGGTAAGAATGTTAAAGTAGATACTGCAGGAAAACCTGTAAAGGTTGGCGATAAAGTCGTTACCTGTATGATCTTTAAAGATGATCCGGAAATCACAATGTTCGACCTGAACAAGAAGAACGTAGGTGGAGCTGACGTATATGGACTTCTTCCGGATGATGATGTACATCTTAACGGATGGTTCTCCGATTACATCTTCTTAAGAGGTGGAAATTTCGGAACTACATTCTTTAATGTAAGTGATCTGGATCTAGATTCCCGAATCCTCATCGAGCCATGTGCAGTACTTGTACATGCAGTTGAGAGAGCAAAAACAACCGGAATCCTTCGTTTCAACAGCAGAGTTGTAGTTCAGGGCTGCGGACCAATCGGTCTGATCTGCATTGCAGTACTTCGTACTATGGGCGTAGAACATATCTGCGCAGTAGACGGAAATGAGAAACGTCTTGAATTTGCGAAGAGAATGGGAGCAGATACAAGCGTTAACTTCATGAACTTCAAAGGAATCGAAGCACTGACAGAGGCTGTAAAAGAAGCACAGGGTGGACACCTTGCAGATTTTGCATTCCAGTGTACAGGATCTCCTGTGGCACATGCAAATATCTACAAATTCATCAGAAACGGTGGAGGACTCTGTGAACTCGGATTCTTCATCAATGGTGGAGATGCAACGATCAACCCACACTTCAGATCGGAAGAGCGTCGTGTAGGGAAAGAGTGTAGATCTCGGTGGTCGC
>OJSL01002336.1_pt1 | contig 11936 bp, 7 predicted proteins | sample 1599451 | NCBI WGS metagenome assembly OJSL01 (sample SAMN04168657, study PRJEB22393) | human gut metagenome | biome: human gut microbiome; feature: stool | host: Homo sapiens | collected 2014-03-20
CGACCACCGAGATCTACACTCTTTCCCTACACGACGCTCTTCCGATCTTAAAGAAAACGGCGATGACATCGTTTTCCTGCGTAAAATCATTAAAGGCGGCGCGGATAAAAGTTACGGTATCCAGGTTGCCAAGCTTGCAGGCGTACCGGATACGGTTATCGAACGTGCAAAGGAACTGGTTGCCGATTTATCCGATGCGGATATTTCACTGAAAGCCCGTGATATTGCGCAGTATTCCAAGAAACAGGAAAAACTGGTAGATTCATATAAAAAAGTGGATGATTTAGAGGTAAAGCAGATGTCACTTTTTGATACAGTCAATAATGATGATATTATCGAAGATATTAAGGCACTCGACATCAGTAATATGACACCGATTGATGCCTTAAATACGTTATATAAATTACAAGGCAGGGTAAAAAACCGCTGGTAAACGTTAACTACCGAGAAACGGCTTATAAAGCAGATTAGAAAGAAGGTGTAAAAATGCCGATACAGGTACTCGATCAAAGTACAATTAATAAAATTGCCGCCGGAGAAGTGATTGAACGTCCTTCTTCGGTTGTAAAGGAACTTGTAGAAAATGCGATTGATGCCGAAGCACAAGAAATACACGTATTAGTGACGGATGCAGGAAAAACCTGTATTCAGGTGATTGATGATGGAAAAGGTATGTCCGAAACGGATGCTCGCCTTGCCTTTGAGCGCCATGCCACTTCTAAGATAAAAGAAGCAGCCGATTTGTTTGCTTTACGTACGATGGGATTTCGTGGCGAGGCATTGGCCTCTGTGGCTGCGGTAGCAGAAGTAGAATTGAAAACCCGTACGGCAAATGAAGAATTGGGCACACGGATTGTGATAGCTGGTTCTAAAGTAGAAAGTCAGGAAGCGGTATCCTGCCCTAAAGGAAGTAACTTCTCCATTAAAAACTTATTCTTTAATATTCCTGCCCGTCGTAAATTCCTGAAAGCGAATTCTACGGAACTTAGCAATATCCTTACAGAATTTGAACGCATCGCTTTGGTACATCCCGAAGTGGCATTCTATCTATATAGCAATGATACCGAACTGTTTAATTTGCCGGTTATGCCGCTTCGGCAACGTATTCTTGCTGTGTTTGGCAAAAAGCTGAACCAGTATTTGCTATCGGTGGATGTGGATACCACCATGGTGAAGGTATCGGGCTTTGTAGCCAAGCCGGAGACGGCACGAAAGAAAGGTGCTCATCAGTACTTCTTTGTGAATGGCCGTTATATGCGTCATCCATATTTCCATAAAGCAGTGATGGATGCTTATGAACAGCTGATTCCGGCTGGTGAGCAGATCTCTTACTTTATCTATTTTGAGGTAGATCCGGCAAATATAGATGTGAATATACATCCTACAAAGACGGAAATCAAATTTGAAAATGAACAAGCGATTTGGCAGATACTTTCTGCGTCTGTTAAAGAATCATTGGGCAAGTTTAATGCCATACCGTCTATCGATTTTGATACCGAAGGTATGCCTGATATTCCGGCATTTGATCAGACACGCCCGATAGAACCGCCGAAAGTGCATTATAATTCAGACTTCAATCCGTTTAAAACTTCTTCTGCCTCTTCTTATAGCGGTGGCAACTATTCCCGTCCGAAAGTAGACTGGGAAGGATTGTATGATGGGCTGGAAAAAGCCAGCAAAATGAATGCTCCGATGGAAGAAGAACCGTTTGTAGATGAAACAGATTGGGCTTCTGCATCGGTATCGACTGATATGTCTGAAGAACGTACACCATATATACCGGAAACGCAGGCTTCTTCTTCCTTATCTGCACCGTTGTATGCTAATGAGCCGACAGTGGAAAAGGGAGCGCAGCATTTCCAATTCAAGGGACGTTTTATTCTGACTTCGGTGAAGTCCGGCTTGATGTTGATAGACCAACACAGGGCACATATCCGGGTATTGTTTGAACGTTATATGAATCAGATCAGTCAGAAGCAGGGAGTATCTCAGGGCGTCCTGTTTCCGGAAATCGTACAGTTGCCGGCTTCGGAAGCTGCTGTGTTGGAAAGCATTATGGAAGACTTCTCGGCAGTTGGATTTGAATTAACCCCGTTGGGCGGTGGCAGTTATGCTATCAATGGTATTCCGTCTGGCATTGAAGGGCTGAATCCTGTGGAATTGGTGCGCAATATGGTACATACTGCCATGGAAAAAGGAAATGATGTAAAAGAAGAAGTGCAAACCATATTGGCTTTGACGCTGGCAAAGGCTGCGGCAATCGTTTATGGACAAGTGCTGAGCAATGAAGAAATGGCTAATTTGGTAGATAGCCTGTTTGCTTGCCCTACTCCAAACTATACACCGGATGGACGTACCGTATTGTCAACTATAAAAGAAGAGAATATTGAGAAATTATTCTCGCGATAAAGATTAAAGGTAATAACAAAAAATAATCTCTTTCAAAAACCTTTTAGTGGGGATGGTGTTATTTAGTCAGTTATAATAATGAATTTAAATTAACCACTTAACTATTTAGGTATATGAAAAAGATTCTAATGTTGCTGGCTTTGGCCGGTCTGACTTCTGCCGCCTGGGCGCAGAACAGTACAAGTGAAGTTGTAGAGTATGAAGTAATCCAGGTACAGGATAAGTATCAGGTGATAACGAATCCTTTCTGGAGCAATTGGTTCTTCTCTATTGGCGGTGGTGCCGAAGCTACATTTGGTGATAACGATTCAGCCGGAAGTTTTGGCAAACGTATTAGTCCGACACTGAATGTTTCCGTCGGTAAATGGTTTACCCCTGGTTTAGGATTGCGTTTGCAATATAGCGGTCTTCAAGCAAGAGGTTTCACATATGATGCAGGAGCAGATTATGTAAAAGGCACTCAGATGAAAGACGGTTATTATAAACAGCGTTTTGATTATATGAACCTCCATGCTGATGTGATGTTCAATCTGAATGCGCTTTTCGGTGGTTACAATCAGCATCGTGTTTATGAAATTATTCCTTATGTCGGTGCCGGTTTTACCCACAACTATTCAAAACCTCATCGCGAGGCATTGTCTGTGAATGCAGGTATCATCAATAAATTCCGTATTTCGAATGCATTCGATATTAATCTGGAATTAAGTGCAATGGGCGTTGAAGATAAATTCGATGGTGAAGTTGGTGGCGATCATGGATATGATGGCGTACTGAGTGCTACAGTCGGTTTGACTTACCGTTTCCCTGCCCGTGGTTTCCGTCGTCCGATGCCGCAGTTGATTTCTCAAATCGAGTTGGCTGCTATGCAAGATAAGTTGGCCGCAATGGGTGCGCAGAATGCACAGTTGAAGAATGCTTTGATACAGGCTCAAAACCAACCGGTAGCCGAAGTTACAGAAACAGAAGTAATCGTTCCGGATCCGGATATCGCACCGCGTACTGTATTCTTCACAATCGGTTCTGCTGAACTGTCTCCGCGTGAAATCATGAACCTGTCATATCTGGCAGAACAGATGAAGCAGTTCCCGAATGCAACTTACACCGTGAATGGTTATGCAGACTCTGCAACCGGTACTCCGGCATTCAACAAAGAGTTGAGTTTGAAACGTGCACAAGCTGTTAAAGATGCACTGGTTAAGAATTACGGTATTGCTGCCGACCGCTTGAATATTGAAGCCGGTGGTGGTGTAGACAAATTTGGTCAGCCAATTCTGAACCGTGTGGTATTAGTGAAATCTGCCAATTAATAGTTCTTTCATAAGCAAGGAAACGCCCTGCCTTCTCGTTAATCTATGGGAGGCAGGGCGTTTCTCTATTTGATAATAGTGCGGGAATTATTCTGCACTGAATTTCTTCACCTGTTCAGCTATCAGTTCCGCATCGTCGAAATAGTTTATCTTCATCGCTTTGCGTACATCGTCCAGTGTGGCAGCAGCAACTTCGCGTGCCGCATCACAGCCTTTCTTCAGCATCTCATAGATGGCAGGTATATCTTTCTCAAACTCTTTACGGCGGTTGCGAATCGGTTCCAGTGTCTCCTGCATGATGGAGTTCAGGAATCCTTTCACCTTCATATCACCCAGACCGCCACGTTGATAATGCGCTTTCAGTTCATCGAGATTCGGATAGTCGGGCAGGTAAAGACCGAAGTGTTCGGGACGGCAGAAGGCATCCAGATAGGTGAAGACAGGATTGCCCTCTACTTTACCCGGGTCTTGTACACGCAAGTGATCGGGATCGGTGTACATGCTCTTCACTTTTTTCTGTATTTCGTCGGCAGAGTCGGAAAGGTAGATACAGTTACCCAGGCTCTTGCTCATTTTGGCTTTTCCGTCTGTTCCGGGAAGGCGCAGACAAGCGGCATTGTCGGGCAGAAGGATTTCCGGTTCAACCAGCGTTTCACCATAGATATAGTTGAAGCGACGAACGATTTCGCGGGCTTGCTCCAGCATTGGCTCCTGGTCTTCACCTACAGGGACAGTTGTTGCCTTGAAAGCTGTGATATCTGCTGCCTGGCTAATGGGGTAGGTGAAGAAACCCACGGGAATGCTGGCATCGAAGTTGCGTAGTTGGATTTCGGCTTTCACAGTAGGATTACGTTGCAGGCGGCTCACAGTTACCATATTCATGAAGTAAAAGCTCAACTCGCATAATTCGGCAATTTGTGATTGGATGAAGATGGTGCTTTTCTTCGGATCCAGTCCGCATGCCAGATAGTCAAGGGCCACTTCGATAACGTTCTGGCGTACTTTTTCCGGATTGTCCACATTGTCTGTTAATGCTTGTGCATCAGCAATGAAGACAAATATCTTGTCATATAAACCGGAGTTTTGCAACTCTACTCTTCTTCTCAATGAGCCTACATAGTGTCCTATGTGCAGGCGTCCTGTTGGGCGGTCGCCCGTGAGGATGATTTTCTCTTTAGTCATATCTATGATTTTCTTTGTTTTTTCTTTCGTGAATTTTAATATGACTGCAAAGATACCGATATTTATCGAAACCTCAAGGAAAAGCTGTTTCTTTCCGCTTCACATAGAGCTTATGCGAACCTCGTCCGTTGGTGGTAATGCCTGTTTCCGGCATTTCCCTCCAGTGCTTCAGTTCCTTGGCGGCGGTGTTTCGCAGCAAACCGGTTAGTTGGCAATAGTCATTCACTCTCATATAAGGATGTTCTTCCAGATATTTTTGTGCCAGTTGTAACCGTTGTTCCGGCGTGTATTTTGAGGATGAGCGGTTGGGCTTTATCTCCGAGCGGTTTAATATGCAGCGTCTTCCGGTTTCCTCGATGAATTGCTTGTCGGCACGGAAATTAATATTCTGTACGCAGATGCTCATCGCATTTCGTCGCTGTCCCTTTTTCTCGCCCGATTCCCGTTCTTTGCCTTTGCGCAATCCCAGTGCTGGCGTGAAGATGCCCAGTCCGTCTACCTTTACCGAATTGCCTTGTGCCATTTGGTAGGCAATTTCTTGTGTGAGCGAGTGTACCAATCCGATGATGTCTCCCGGGGTGAAGGTACTGGCATAATTAATGTTGCTCGCAATGTATTCCAGATTTACTTGGTTCCATAACTTCATGCGTGGAAAGAGGATTCGTTTGCCCTCTTCATTTGGCAGGTTCGACTCCTGCATTTCATATTCAGCCATTGTATTTTAATGCTATTAATGATGTTCGTGCTAACAGTTAATGATAAATGAAGACTCTCCTTAACTTTGAGGTGCCTTCTCTTTAGGGATGGAGATACCTGTGATTAGGAAGAAAAGTTATATTCAGGCTGGAGATAAATATCTTCAAGTTGAAGGTGCTTATGTTCAGTTTGAAGATATATATCTTCAGTGCAAAGATAAAGTTTAAAACCGGAGTGAGAAAGTTTTGTAGCAGGTTTATTATGTTTTTGTGGTAAGGAGAACGTGACTTTATAATAAAGCTAATTTCATGGGCTATAATTTGTTTATTATTGAAATAAGTCGTTACTTTGCACAAATTTTAAAGCAACAATGCAACAACACGGGAAAAGAGATACATATAATCTGCATTCGAATGAATTTCATTCGTTAGTCGATGATTTCTCTTTCTCTGAGAAGATATTGTTAGTTCTTTGGTAATGCGTTAATCCTTTGTTGGGTAACGCATTTTTTTTGTGCCCGAATGTATAGAAAGAAACTTAATAGACAACAAGAGAATATATGGAAAAGAATTTGAAGAAAGTGTTGGTCTTGGGCTCAGGTGCACTCAAGATCGGTCAGGCCGGGGAGTTCGACTATTCCGGTTCGCAAGCATTGAAAGCTTTGCGTGAAGAAGGTATCAGTTCAGTATTGGTAAACCCGAACATTGCGACTATCCAGACTTCGGAAGGTATCGCAGATAAGGTTTATTTCCTGCCTGTAACTACTTATTTCGTAGAAGAAATCATCAAGAAGGAACAACCTGATGGTATCCTGTTGGCTTTCGGTGGTCAGACTGCCTTGAACTGCGGTGCTGAGTTGTACACAAGTGGTATCCTGAACAAATATGGTGTACGCGTATTGGGTACTTCGGTAGAAGCTATCATGTATACGGAAGACCGTGACCTCTTCGTGAAGAAACTGGACGAGATCGAGATGAAGACTCCTGTCAGTCAGGCTGTAGAGAGCATGGAAGATGCTATTGCGGCTGCTGAACGCATTGGCTTCCCGGTTATGGTTCGATCTGCTTACGCACTGGGTGGTTTGGGCAGCGGTATCTGTCAGGATAAGGAAGAGTTCCTGAAACTGGCTGAAAGCTCCTTCGCTTTCTCTAAACAAATTCTGGTAGAAGAGTCTCTGAAAGGTTGGAAAGAAATTGAGTTCGAGGTAATCCGTGATGCAAATGACCACTGCTTTACAGTGGCAAGCATGGAAAACTTCGACCCGCTGGGTATCCATACGGGAGAGTCTATCGTAGTAGCTCCGACTTGTTCACTGACTGACGAACAGGTGAAGATGTTGCAAGACCTCTCTACAAAGTGTATCCGTCACTTGGGTATCGTGGGTGAATGTAACATTCAGTATGCATTCAATGCTGAAACAAACGACTACCGTGTGATCGAGGTAAATGCTCGTCTGTCCCGTTCTTCGGCTTTGGCTTCTAAGGCTACAGGATATCCGTTGGCATTCGTTGCCGCTAAGATTGCATTGGGCTATACGCTCGACCAGATTGGTGAAATGGGAACTCCGAATTCTGCATACGTGGCTCCGCAACTGGATTACCTGATTTGTAAAATCCCTCGTTGGGACTTGACGAAGTTCGTTGGTGTATCTCGCGAAATCGGTTCCAGCATGAAGTCTGTTGGTGAAATCATGTCTATCGGACGCTCTTTCGAAGAAATTATCCAGAAGGGGTTGCGTATGATCGGTCAAGGTATGCATGGATTTGTAGGCAACGACCTGCACTTTGATGATCTGGACCGCGAACTTTCACGTCCTACGGACTTGCGTGTGTTCGCTATTGCTGAAGCTTTGGAAAATGGCTATACAATAGACCGTATCTTCGACCTGACGAAGATCGATCCCTGGTTCCTTGGCAAATTGAAGAACATTGTTGACTATAAGTTGAAACTTTCTCAATATAATAAGGTGGAAGATATTCCGGCAGATGTATTGCGTCAAGCAAAAGTGCTGGGCTTCTCTGACTTCCAGATTGCACGTTTTGTACTCGATCCGCAAGGTAATATGGAGAAGGAAAACCTGATGGTGCGTGCCCGTCGTAAAGAGTTGGGTATTCTGCCGGCAGTGAAGCGTATCAATACCGTAGCTTCCGAGCATCCGGAACTGACTAACTACCTGTACATGACATATGCCGTTGAAGGGTATGATGTGAACTATTATAAGAATGAAAAATCAGTAGTTGTACTGGGTTCCGGTGCTTACCGTATCGGTTCTTCCGTAGAGTTCGACTGGTGTTCGGTAAATGCAGTGCAGACAGCACGCAAGTTGGGTTATAAGTCTATTATGATCAATTACAACCCCGAAACTGTATCTACTGACTACGATATGTGCGACCGTCTTTACTTCGACGAACTTTCTTTCGAACGTGTACTCGATGTTATCGACTTGGAACAGCCTCGTGGTGTAATTGTATCTGTAGGCGGACAGATCCCGAACAATCTGGCAATGAAGCTGCACCGTCAGTCAGTACCCATCCTGGGAACTTCTCCTATCTCTATCGACCGTGCTGAAAACCGTAACAAGTTCTCTGCAATGCTCGACCAACTGGGTATTGACCAGCCGGCTTGGCAGGAACTTACCAGTCTGGAAGATGTGAAAGGTTTCGTAGAAAAGGTCGGTTATCCGGTATTGGTTCGTCCGTCTTATGTGCTTTCGGGTGCTGCGATGAACGTATGCTATGATGAAGAAGAATTGGAAAACTTCTTGAAGATGGCTGCTGAGGTATCAAAGGAATATCCGGTAGTAATCTCTCAATTCTTGCAGAATACAAAAGAAATCGAATTTGATGCTGTAGCACAGAATGGTGAAGTGGTGGAATATGCTATTTCCGAGCATGTGGAATTTGCGGGTGTGCACTCTGGTGATGCTACGTTGGTATTCCCGGCACAGAAGATTTACTTTGCTACGGCACGTCGCATTAAGAAGATCAGCCGTCAGATTGCGAAGGAACTCAATATCTCCGGTCCGTTCAACATCCAGTTCCTGGCACGTAACAATGAAGTGAAGGTAATCGAGTGTAACCTTCGTGCTTCTCGTAGCTTCCCGTTTGTTTCTAAAGTGCTGAAACGCAACTTTATTGAAACGGCTACTCGCATCATGCTGGATGCTCCTTATACACGTCCTGATAAATCAGCATTCGATATTGATTGGATCGGTGTGAAAGCTTCTCAGTTCTCCTTCTCTCGTTTGCACAAGGCAGACCCGGTACTGGGTGTGGATATGTCTTCTACGGGTGAAGTTGGTTGTATTGGTGATGACTTCTCAGAAGCATTGCTGAGTGCAATGATTGCTACAGGTTTCCAGATACCTCAAAAAGGTGTTATGTTCTCTTCCGGTGCAATGAAATCAAAAGTAGATTTGTTGGAGTCCAGTCGTGTACTTTTCGATAAAGGCTACAAGATTTATGCAACGGCAGGTACGGCTGCGTTCTTGAATGCTCATGGTGTATCTACCGAAGCCGTTTACTGGCCGGATGAACGCCCTGATGCTGAGAACAACGTAATGAAGATGATAGCTGAACACAAGTTCGACTTGATCGTTAACATTCCGAAGAATCATACGAAGCGTGAATTGACGAACGGTTACCGTATTCGTCGTGGTGCTATCGACCATAACATTCCGTTGATTACGAATGCTCGTCTGGCAAGTGCCTTTATCGAAGCATTCTGCGAATTGAAGCTGGAAGATATTGCTATCAAGAGTTGGCAAGAATATAAGTAATCAGGTATTTACCTGAAGTTAAAAAAAGAGATGCTAAATTGGCATCTCTTTTTTTTATGCTTATCTTTGTGGGTAAGATAAGGTTTAGTTATTGTTTAACCAGAATGCGTTCTTAAACCATGAAAAAAATCCCCCATTTCTTTATTGTTTTAGTTTGTATATTGGCTGCTGTACAATTAAAGGCAGCAGATGATTTCCTTCCTCAATCCAAATGGATTGGTAGTGAACATTGTCAAAGTACTCCGAATACCTGGCTTTGTTTTCGTAAAACGGTGCATCTGCCCGGCGTTCCGGGTGAGATGATTGCAAATATCGCTGTGGATTCTAAGTATTGGCTATGGATTAACGGCAAGATGGTGGTGTTTGAAGGCGGATTGAAACGGGGGCCTGCTCCCGGAGCGACTTATTATGATCAGGTGGATATTGCCCCTTATCTGGAGAAGGGGGAGAATACCATTGCTCTGCTGGTGTGGCATTTCGGGAAAAACGGATTCAGTCATGTGAATAGTGGAACGGCAGCTTTGTTGTTTTGTGCCCAAGGGGCAAATTTATCCATTGTCAGTGATAAGAGCTGGCAATGTAGTGTGTATCGGGCTTATCAGAATACAGAAGCCCCATTCCCCAATTATCGTTTATCCGAAAGTAATATCCGCTTTGATGCCCGTAAGGAATTGGCAGGTTGGAATATGCCGGATTTCAGTGGAAAGCTGGGAGCATCTATCGAAATTGTGGCTCCGAACGAAATGCCGTTTGGAAAATTGGTAGCCCGTCCCATTCCGATGTGGAAGAATGGTGGGTTAACGGATTATCCGGAAGTAGTCAAAAATGAAAAAGGGGATACTATTCGGTGCCGTTTGCCCTATAATTGTCAGATAACTCCTTATCTGCATGTAAAGGCTCCTGCCGGATTGGTGGTTGGCATGCTGACCGATAATTATACGGGAGGAAGTGCTAATAATGTGAGAGCTGAATACATTACTCGTGAGGGTGAGCAGGAATATGAAAGTTTCGGCTGGATGAATGGTCATGAGGTGCTTTATGTTGTTCCTGCCGGCGTGGAAGTGCTGGGCGTTAAATACCGGGAAACGGGTTATAATGCGGATATGAAAGGTTCTTTCGCATGCGATGATGATTTCTATAATGAATTGTGGAAGCGAAGTGCGCGTACTTTATATATTACCATGCGCGATAATTACATGGACTGTCCTGATCGTGAGCGTGCTCAATGGTGGGGAGATGAAGTAAATGAGTTGGGTGAAGCTTTCTATGTACTTGATCCGCGCGGTTGGCAGTTGGCCACAAAAGGTATCTATGAATTGATGAACTGGCAACGTCCGGACGGCGTTATTGCTTCTCCTGTTCCATCGTTGAACTGGTGTAAGGAACTTCCTTTGCAGATGCTTGCGTCTGTAGGCTGGTATGGATTCTACACGCAAGCGTTCTATAGTGACGATTATTCTTTTGTTCCGCATATTTACGACGGCCTGAAGAAGTATTTGCATGAAGTCTGGCAGGTTGATGGCCAAGGTATGCCTGTGGTTCGTCAGGGTGATTGGAGTTGGGGCGATTGGGGAACGGATGTTGATATGGAGGTTCTTACTACCTGTTGGTATTATCTGGCTCTTAAGGCTGAAAAAGAGTTTGCCCTTCATCTGCGTAAACTGTATGATGCCAATCAGATCGGTGAAATGATGAAACGTATCTCTGTGGTTTTTGACGCCCGCTATTGGAATGGTAAGGCTTATCGTTCCAAATTGCATAATGGGGAGACGGATGACCGTGCGCAGGCAATGGCTGTAGTGAGTGGATTGGCACCGGTCGGTAGATATAAAGCTTTGCTAAAGGTTTTCAAGAAGGAATATCATGCCAGTCCTTATATGGAAAAGTATGTAATGGAAGCCTTGTTTATGATGGGCGAACCGGAGTTTGCATTGAAACGTATGCGCGACCGTTATGCTAAAATGATGTCATATCCTTATACCACCTTATTTGAAGGGTGGGGGATAGGCGCCGAAGGTTTTGGTGGAGGCACTATAAATCATGCATGGAGTGGTGGTCCGCTGACTATATTGAGTCAAAAACTGTGTGGAATAGAACCACTTGCTCCCGGATTTAAGCAATTCCGTGTTGCTCCGCAACTGGGTTCGTTGAATAAAGCTTCGGCGGTGGTGCCTACTCTTTATGGTGACATCAGGGTTGATATAAGGCAGCAAGATCATAAACTCGGTATTCAAGTGGTTGTTCCGCAAGGCACCACGGCAGTAGTGGCATTGCCTGGCAGTAAGGAAAAAGTGCTTTCACCGGGTACTCATATTCTTCCGTAAGGCGAAGAATCGGTTTATAGCGATTATGTTGGTGAAATGTCTCAGAAAAAAGTTACTTATTTAAAATGCTGAAATTCAATAAGTATATATCTTTCTGTATAAATTTCTTAGAAAATAGTTCGCAATTGTTTTGGTAATATCAAAATAAGCTGTACCTTTGCATCGCTTTTGAAACGAAAGTGTATGGGCGTTTAGCTCAGCTGGTTCAGAGCATCTGCCTTACAAGCAGAGGGTCGGCGG
>OJSL01002368.1_pt1 | contig 11747 bp, 9 predicted proteins | sample 1599451 | NCBI WGS metagenome assembly OJSL01 (sample SAMN04168657, study PRJEB22393) | human gut metagenome | biome: human gut microbiome; feature: stool | host: Homo sapiens | collected 2014-03-20
ATCAGGCTATTTAGAACTACACAAATTGAAGTATGAACAATAGTATATACCTTTGACAAAGTATAATAAAAATATAATATTAAAAGATTTATAAATCGTATATAATTACAAATTTGACTATAATTCAAAACAAGCTTTATGATATTTTTTGAAAAAGTCTAATAATAAGCAAAAAGTCCAATATCTCAAAGGGGATATAGGATGTTTTTTGCCGTCTGAGCAAACTATATCATTTCACGTAATTTCAGGAGGCTAGAATGAAAAGAAAAGGTGAAAGGCTCATAACTTACCAGAAGATAGAAGCGTTTGGTCAATGGCTGGAAAGTTGTGAAAGAAGCATGGAAACAGTAAAGAAATACAGGCATTATTTAAAACAATTTAAAGAATTTATCGGAGAAGAGCCGGTTACAAAGGAGATGGTACTTTTCAAGGGGGTATTGCAGGAAGGTAAAGATAAAGGAGTTTTTCATATCGATGATGTTGATATGACTGCTTCATTGGTGCATTATTGTGTGAAAGGGATAGAAGTCCCTTATATCCGTGGGCATATAGGAGCCAATCTGGATATGGAAACCCGGAAAAAATACGTAGCCAACATTGTGTTTGGCGCACTGCATAGAACAGAAATTTAATTAAAATCAATTTAGTATGGGATTATTAGATGGAAAGACAGCCATTGTAACGGGTGCTGCTCGTGGTATTGGTAAGGCTATCGCTTTAAAATTCGCTTCAGAAGGAGCAAATATTGCATTCACTGATCTTGTGATTGACGAAAATGCTGAAAATACGGCCAAAGAAATAGAAGCAATGGGTGTGAAAGTTAAAGGATATGCTTCAAATGCTGCTAATTTTGAAGATACCGCCAAGGTAGTAGCAGATATTCATAAGGATTTCGGACGTATTGATATTCTGGTAAATAATGCAGGTATCACACGTGACGGTTTGATGATGCGTATGAGCGAACAGCAGTGGGATATGGTTATCAATGTCAATTTGAAATCTGCATTCAACTTTATCCATGCCTGTACACCGATTATGATGCGTCAGAAAGCTGGTAGCATTATCAATATGGCTTCTGTAGTGGGTGTTCACGGAAATGCAGGACAGGCTAACTATTCTGCTTCAAAAGCAGGTATGATTGGTTTGGCTAAGTCTATTGCACAGGAATTGGGCTCTCGCGGTATCCGTGCCAATGCCATTGCTCCGGGCTTTATTATTACAGACATGACTGCTGCTTTGTCTGAAGAGGTAAAGACAGAATGGGCAAAGAAGATTCCTTTGCGCCGTGGTGGTACGCCCGAAGATGTGGCTAACATTGCTACATTCCTGGCTTCTGATATGTCTGCTTATGTATCTGGTCAGGTGATCCAGGTAGATGGTGGTATGAATATGTAATTCTTCGGTATGACCGTCATATACGAAGACAATCACATTATAGTAGTCAATAAGGCCGCTTCCGAGATCGTTCAGGGAGATAAAACGGGTGATACGCCTCTTTCCGAAACTGTAAAGCAGTATTTGAAAGAGAAATATGCAAAGCCTGGCAATGTCTTCATCGGTGTTACTCACCGGCTGGACCGCCCCGTAAGCGGTCTTGTTATTTTCGCCAAGACCAGTAAGGCACTTCCCCGTTTGAATGAAATGTTCAAAAACAGTGAAGTGAAGAAAACTTATTGGGCTATTGTGAAAGATGCTCCGAAGGAAGCGGAAGGCGAATTAGTTCATTACCTGGTGCGTAATGAGAAGCAGAATAAGAGCTACGCCTATGAGAAGGAAGTACCTAATAGTAAGAAGGCGATTCTTCACTATCGGCTTATAGGCCGGTCACAGAATTATTTCCTTCTGGAGGTTGATCTTAAAACCGGACGTCATCATCAGATTCGTTGCCAGCTTGCTAAGATGGGGTGCCCCATAAAGGGGGATTTGAAATATGGTTCGCCACGTTCCAATCCCGATGGTAGTATTTGTCTGCATGCACGGCATGTGCAATTTATACATCCTGTGTCTAAGGAATTGATAGAGTTGGATGCTCCTGTTCCTGCAGGAAGTTTGTGGAATGGGTTTGAGATGTTCTGATAATCGTTTGTACGAATCCCTTCAATAGATTGCTACCTTTATCTTATTATTAACAGTACACTTTCGGGTAGCAAAGTAATAGCTTTCAACCAGAGATAATTCAAGGGTTTAATAGTAAAAACATCCCCATGTTCTTGCTGAAAACACCCGGGTGTTTTGATGTAGAACATCCGGGTGTTTTCTGTCAGAACATCCGGGTGTTTTTGTAGCAGATATAGGGCTTTATGATGTGTATAATGATGATATACAGTATCCTAAGCAAGTATACTTTGGTGTATAAAGAGTGTATACTTTGGGTATACAAAAAAGCCACCCCCGGAATAGACGAAGCAGGGATGGCTTTTTATGGTAGTGTGCTTACTATTATTCAGCAGACTGAGCAGGAGTTTCTGTTGAAGCGGGGGCGTCAGTAGCCGGAGCATTTTGGGCCGGTTCTTCTGCTTTAGGCTCTTCTGCTTTAGGTTCTTCCTTTGCAGGCTCAGAAGTTGTTGTTTCCTCTGTGCTTTCTGTTTTTTCAGTTGCAGGCTGGGTCTTAACAGGATCCTGGGCCAATGCAAAGGCTGAACCACCACAAACAAACATAAACATTGCTACTACTAATACAAACTTTTTCATAATTTCTTTGCTTTAAAGAGATGATCTTTAATTAATTTCAATTCTCTCGTGTTAAGGTAGGTTAGGTTTTATATCTTATTCAGCAGCAGGAGCTTCTGTTGCCGGAGCATCCTGTGCAGGAGTTTCTGCGGCAGGTACATCTGTTTTGGGCTCTTCAGCTTTGGGTTCTTCCTTTGCAGGCTCGGAAGTTGTTGTTTCCTCTGTGCTTTCTGTTTTTTCAGTTGCGGGCTGAGTCTTAACAGGATCCTGAGCCATTGCAAAGATTGAACCACCACAAACAAACATAAACATTGCTACTACTAATACTAATTTTTTCATGACTATATATTTTTAAGTTATTTATATTGTTGGACTTTGTTATTGAACGCTTACGGTTATATAAGCTCAAAGGATGTGCCAAAAATATATATGTTCTTGTAAATGTCTTGTATATAGGAGTTTATTTGTTTATTCCGCCTTTTGACGTGTGTAGAGAAGTGTGGAAATGTGTGGAGGGTGTAGAAAAAAGGTGTGGAAATAATCCACACCTTTTTGTTATAAATCGATCCCGTAAAGTTTTAGTTTATTATAGAGTGTTTTTCTGTCAATGTCCAGCATTTGTGCTGCTTTACTTTTGTTATTACCTGTCTGTCTTAGTGCTTCGAGGATATGTTCTTTTTCTGTTTCTTCATTCTTTAAAGAAATATTAGACGGAGTAGAAGGCGTTTCAAGTAAATCTGCACCTAACTCAACAGGAGTAATGAAACTACCTTGTGCAAGTAAAGTTGCCCGCTTGATAATATTTTTCATCTGCCGTAAATTACCCGGCCAATGATAATCGAGTAACATGCGTGAGGCTTTGGCATCGAATCCGATCAGTTGTTTATCTAACTCCCGGTTGGCCTGATCGAGAAAGAAATTGGCGAATAATAAAATATCTTCTCCACGTTCTTTAAGAGTTGGCATTCGTAACGTAAACTCATTGATACGATGGTATAGGTCCTGGCGAAAAGTTCCTTTTTCTATCGCTGATTCCAGATTTTCATTGGTGGCAGAAACGAGGCGGATATCTACTGTAACTTCCTGTGTAGATCCTAATGGGCGTATTCTGCGTTCCTGAAGAGCACGAAGCAACTGTATCTGTACCTCGTAGCTGAGGTTTCCTATCTCATCAAGGAAAATTGTACCGCCATTGGCGGCTACGAAAGCACCGGTCTTGTCTGTTAGTGCACCGGTAAAAGAACCTTTTATATGACCAAAAAACTCCGAAGCCGCCAGTTCTTTGGGAATGGAACCGCAGTCAATGGCTATAAAAGGTTTATCAGCTCGTTTACTGAGTTGATGGATACGATGGGCTATATACTCCTTTCCCGTTCCGCTGGCACCATTAATAAGGACAGACATATTGGTTGGTGCCACCAGCCCCACATAATTATATAATTGTTTGGCGGCATCACTTTCACCTTCCAGGTAAGCATGCCTTTTGTCAGAAGTAACTGAGTGCTGTTTTTGAGCAGATGGTTGTTTGTCGGATACCGGTTTTCCGTTTTCTTTGCCTTGTAAGGCTTCGGACATTTTTTTGAGAAGTTCTTCCGGGTTTACCGGTTTGGCTATATAGTCTCGTGCACCCAGTTTGATGGCCTGAACTGCCGACTGTATATCTGCATATCCGGTCATGATAATCAATGGGATATCCATATGCTGTTCATTCATCCATTTTAATAAATGGATGCCGTCCTGATCGGGAAGACGGAGATCGGAGAGAATTAAGTCGGGCATTTGTGCTTCGATACATCTCTTTGCCCGGGCAATGTTACTTGCCGAGTCCACCTCAAATCCTTTTTTCCCTAACCAGGTTTTCAGCATCATGCCGAAGGTTATATCATCTTCAACTATTAATATGGATTTCATGATATTATCTTTAGCCATTTTGTGAGTTACAAAGGTAAGAGGTTTTATACGAAAATCGTATATTTGCAAACTTAAATTAATTGAAAGCGTTATGAAAAGGAATTTATTGATACTATTAACAATATTGGTTTGTGGAGCTGTAGCTTCTTGTAAACCAGGTCAAAAGAAAAATGTAGATATGGAAAATCAGAAAGAAACAATGTTGAAGATTGAAACTTCGCTTGGAGATATTAAGGTGAAACTTTACAATGAGACTCCGAAACACAGAGATAATTTTATTAAACTGGCTAAAGAAGGTATGTACAACGGTACACTGTTTCACCGTGTGATCAAAGATTTTATGGTGCAGGCCGGTGACCCGGATTCAAAGAATGCTCCTAAAGGTAAAATGCTGGGTGCCGGTGATGTTGGGTATACCATTCCGGCTGAGTTTGTTTATCCGAAATATTTCCATAAGAAAGGTGCTTTATCAGCAGCTCGTCAAGGGGACAATGTAAATCCGAATAAGGAGTCGTCCGGTTGTCAGTTCTATATTGTAACCGGAAAGGTTTACAATGATTCTACTTTACTGGGTATGGAGCAACAGATGAACGAAAACAAACTGACTAATATTTTTAATGCATTGGCGCAGAAACATATGAAAGAGATTTATAAGATGCGTAAAGCCAATGATGAGGATGGATTGTATGATTTGCAGGAAAAACTGTTTGCACAGGCTCAGGAAGAAGCTGCTAAGCAGCCGGAATTTCATTTTACTAAAGAACAGATAGAAGCTTATACTACTGTAGGTGGTACTCCTCATCTGGATGGTGAATACACTGTGTTTGGTGAAGTCGTTGACGGTATGGATATTGTAGATAAGATACAGAATGTGAAGACTGATCGTAGTGACCGTCCGGAAGATGATGTGAAAATTATTAAAGTATCTGTATTAGATTAAGATGTTAAAGATAAACAGGCATATTTTAGCCAATGGGCTGAGGCTGGTCCATTCACAGGATGATAGTACCCAGATGGTAGCTCTTAATATATTATATAATGTAGGAGCAAGGGACGAACATCCCGAACATACAGGGTTTGCTCATCTTTTTGAGCATCTTATGTTTGGTGGTTCAGTGAATATCCCCGATTATGATGCTCCGCTTCAACTTGCCGGCGGAGAAAATAATGCCTGGACAAATAATGACATCACTAATTATTATCTTACCGTTCCCCGCCAGAATGTAGAAATAGGTTTCTGGTTGGAATCTGACCGCATGTTGAGTCTTGATTTCAATGAACGTAGTCTGGAAGTTCAGCGGGGAGTGGTAATGGAGGAATTTAAACAACGTTGTCTCAATCAGCCTTACGGCGATGTGGGGCATCTGTTGCGTCCTCTTGCCTATAAAGAGCATCCTTATCAATGGCCTACTATCGGTAAAGAGTTGTCGCACATAGCTAATGCTACATTGGATGAGGTGAAAGATTTCTTTTTCCGATTCTATGCGCCTAATAATGCAGTGCTTGCCGTTACCGGGAATATCTCCTTTGAAGAGGCGGTGGCCCTTACAGAGAAGTGGTTTGGAACTATTCCGCGCAGGGATGTTCCGGTACGCCGATTGCCGCAGGAACCTGTACAAACAGAAGAGCGCCGTTTAACAGTAGAACGCAATGTTCCCCTCGATGCACTCTTTATGGCATTTCATATGTGTGAGCGCGCTCATCCTGACTATTATGCATTTGATATATTGTCGGATATTCTGAGTAATGGCCGTTCCAGTCGTCTGAATCAACATCTGGTACAGGAGAAGCAGTTGTTTTCCAGTATTGACGCATCTATTTCGGGCTCGATAGATGCCGGATTGTTTCACATATCCGGTAAACCTTCGGCGGGTGTGTCATTGGAAGAGGCAGAAGCTGCTGTGCGTGAAGAGTTAAAGATCTTACAGAATGAAGCGATCGCTGCACAAGAGCTGGAAAAGGTAAAGAATAAATTTGAGTCTACTCAGATATTCGGTAATATCAATTATCTGAATGTCGCTACTAATCTTGCCTGGTTCGAGCTGAATGGAGTGGCTGAAGATATGGAAAAAGAGGTAGAGCGTTATCGGGCTGTGACTGCCGGACAATTACAAACTGTAGCACAAACAGCTTTTGACAAGGCTAATGGAGTGGTATTAAAAATTGTAAGTAGTGAGTAGTGAGTTAGTGATAAGTGAGTAGTGATGAGTGATTAGCGGGCTGCGCTATAGGTTCCTTTAATATCCATACTTTTTTCTACTCACTTATCACTCATCACTCATCACTAACTACTCATCACTCATCACTAACTACTCATCACTTATCACTAACTACTCATCACTTATCACTAATCACTACTTTCATGAGATTAAGAAACTTCTATGAAACCTACAAGGGGCATTACAAAGCGTTGTTTCTCTTGGGATTGCCTATCGTTATCGGACAGCTGGGAGTTATTATCCTTGGATTTGCTGACACGCTGATGATCGGGCATCATAGCACCAGCGAATTGGGAGCTGCCTCTTTTGTAAATAATGTATTTAACCTGGCTATTATTTTCAGTACAGGTTTTTCCTATGGATTGACCCCCATTGTGGGAAGTCTATATGGAAATAAGAAATTCGCACCTGTTGGTCAGGCTTTACGCTGTAGCCTGCTGGCAAATCTGCTTGTTGGCTTGTTGCTGACACTGATAATGGGGATTTTGTTTTTGAATGTAGAACGGTTGGGGCAGCCGGAAGAATTACTTCCACTGATTAAGCCCTATTACATAGTATTGCTCATTTCTCTTGTATTTGTATTGCTATTCAATGGCTTTAAGCAGTTTACGGATGGTATTACCGATACTAAAACCGCGATGTGGATATTGTTGGGTGGTAATGTTCTGAATATTATCGGGAACTATATCCTGATTAACGGGTTGATAGGTTTCCCGGAATTAGGATTATTAGGGGCAGGTATCAGCACTTTGTTTTCCCGTATTGTCATGGTGATTGTATTTGCTGTGATATTTTTCAATAGTCGTCGTTTCCTGCGCTATAAAGTAGGGTTCTTCCGTTTAGGGTGGTCACGGCCAATGTTTATCCGTCTCAATGCTTTGGGGTGGCCTGTTGCTTTTCAAATGGGAATGGAGACAGCCTCTTTTAGTTTAAGTGCGGTGATGATAGGTTGGCTGGGCACCATTGCGTTGGCTTCACATCAGATAATGTGTGCTATTTCTCAATTTACGTTTATGATGTTCTACGGCATGGGAGCTGCTGTTGCGGTACGTGTCAGCAATTTTAAGGGACAGGATGATATTGTTAATGTGCGTCGTTCTGCTTATGCCGGTTTTCAGTTGATTATGGTAATGGCGGTGGTATTGGGAAGCATTGTATTTCTATGCCGCAATTATCTGGGAGGATGGTTCACAGACAATGAAGAGGTGTCTGCTATGGTAGTAATGATGATTATTCCAATGCTGGTTTATCAGCTTGGTGATGGCATGCAGATAAACTTTGCCAATGCTTTGCGTGGTATTTCGGATGTGAAACCGATGATGCTCATAGCTTTTATTGCCTATTTTGTGATATCTTTGCCGGTGGGTTATTTCTGTGGATTCGTTCTTAACTGGGGGATTACCGGGGTGTGGATGGCTTTTCCTTTTGGATTGACCAGTGCGGGTATCATGCTGTGGTGGCGATTCTACTATAAAACGAAAGAAAAGTTGTAAAGTTATAGGGTTATAAGGTTATAATGCTATAATGTTATATTTTGCGAGCTTGATAACCTAATCTAATAACATCGTATCCCTATACTCCATAACCTTATAACCTTATAACCCTATAACTTTACAACTCTATAACTCTATAACCTTATAACATTTTGCCTATGACTCCTTCACGTTTTACCAAAGTAAAGATTGCCATTGGATACTCTCTTCTGTTGGCGATATTACTCTTTTCTCTTGTGTTTGTTCACCGGGAGATGGAGACTCTTTCGGCTTCGGACGATCAACAAAGTCTGATGACAGATAGTTTGTTGGTGCTGTTGCGTGAAAAAGATCAGAATACGATCCGGATGCTTCGTGTGTTGAGTGAGGCTAATGATAGTCTTCTGTCCGCCAGGGAGATTGAAGAAATCATCGCTGAACAGGATTCGGTTGTTATTCAACAGCGTGTACAACATCGCGTAATTACCACCCGTGATTCTCTTATTACAAAACCTAAGAAGAAAGGTTTTTTTAAGAGGCTGGCCGAGGCTTTTGTTCCCTCCAAACAAGATACTGCTGTATTGGTAAACACCTCACAAGAGTTTGCTACCGATACGATTCTTGAAGCTTATAATCCTGCTGATTCATTGCATCAGAAGATTCGTACCGCCAGCGAGCAGAAGCGGGCAAAGAAGAAAACTACTATCCGGCGGAGAAATGTGCAATTCCGACGTCTTGATACACAACTGACGGCCCGTATTGATAGTCTGGTGAAAGAGTATGAACAAAATGTTGTGTTACGTGCACAACTCAATGCCCAGAAGGAGCAGGATATTCGTCAGCGTTCTGCCCGTACCATTGGAGGAATTGCTGTAGGTGCCGTGTTACTTTCTGCCTTTTTTCTTATATTGATCTGGAGAGATATAACTCGAAGTAATCGTTATCGGGCGGAGTTGGAAGACGCGAACCGTCGTGCCGAAGATCTGCTGGAGGCCCGTGAAAAATTAATGCTTGCTATTACCCACGATTTTAAGGCACCTCTTGGATCTATCATAGGCTATACTGATTTGCTGGTTCGTCTTACGGAAGATGAACGTCAGCGCTTCTATTTGGATAATATGAAGAGCTCTTCACAACATCTGTTGAAACTGGTCAGTGACTTGCTCGATTTCCATCGTCTCGACTTGAATAAAGCGGAAGTCAACCGCGTTACTTTCAATCCCTCACAGCTTTTTGAAGAAATTCGCATTAGCTTTGAACCTCTTACTGCAGCCAAAGGGCTTGTGCTTCGTTGTAAGATAGTTCCAGAACTTGATGAGCATTTTATCAGTGATCCGCTTCGCATTCGTCAGATTGTGAACAACCTGCTTTCTAATGCTGTGAAGTTTACTTCCAAAGGAGAGATCACGTTTTCGGTAAGTTATTCTTCGTCTCGTTTGCACATTGATGTAACGGATACCGGTAAGGGGATGGCTGCCAAAGACCGGGAACGTATTTTTCAGGAGTTTACCCGACTGCCCGGTGCTCAAGGTGAAGAAGGTTTTGGACTTGGACTTTCTATTGTGCACAAATTGGTTACTTTGCTTGAAGGTACAATTGATGTGCGGAGTGTAGTAGGTGAGGGGAGCACATTTACAGTGATTTTGCCATTATACCCGGTAGGTAAAGCTTTATCAGACTATAAAGACAAAAAGCAATCTGTAATAAATAATACGAATACTGTTCCTGCTGCCGAAGAGGATGAAGGAACACAGCTTCCGGTTCCTGCGGCAAATATTCTTCTTATCGATGATGATAAAATACAGTTGACACTCACTGCTGCCATGCTTGAGCAGCAGGGCATTCATGCTACTTGTTGCGAGCAACTTGACGAGTTGACAGAGCAACTTCGTGAGAATCATTTTGATGTATTGCTTACAGATGTCCAGATGCCTGCTATTAACGGTTTTGATCTGTTGAAACTACTTCGTGCTTCCAATATTCCCCAAGCAAAAACAATTCCGATTATAGCCGTTACGGCCCGCAGCGATATGAATGAAGCCGAGTTTCTGGAACATGGTTTTGCCGGCTGTCTGCATAAACCATTTACGGTGAAAGAGCTTATTCAATTGACAATTGACAGTGGACAATTGACAATTGACAGTGGACAATTGACAGTTGAGAGTGGACAGTTGAGAGTTGACAGTGAACAATTGACAGTGAAGGAGGAGCCATTAGTATGCAGTACAGTAGCGCAGCCCACTGTCAATTGTCAATTGTCAACTGTCAATTCTCTAACTGTCAATTCTCTGAATTTCAAAGCTCTTGCCGCCTTTACTGAATACGAACCGGAGGCTACACGTTCTATTATCTCTTCCTTTATAGAAGAAACAGAGAAAAATATTGGTCGGATGGAGAAGGCATTGGATGATGAAGATATGGCTGGTATTGCTGGTATGTCGCATAAATTGCTTCCGTTGCTGACTTTGATAGGGGCAGGAAATATACTGCCGTTATTGTCCTGGCTGGAAGCTCGGCGCGATGATAACATTTCTGATGAAGTGAAACAAAAAACAGAGGCTGTATTGCCTTTACTACGGTTGGTTGTAGAGGAAGCAAGGAAGTATTTATTGAACTCCTAAATCTTTTTCCCGGATTTATTTGTTTACTTTGTATCTCTTTAAAGTATTGAAACACGCTTGATGAAACGAAAATGGATAAAATGGGTGAGTTGGGTTATACTCACTCCTATACTACTTTTTGTAGTACTAATGATACTGCTTTATGTGCCTCCCGTACAGAATTTTCTACGGAAGCAGGCCACTGTATATGCATCTCAGGCTACCGGTATGCAAATCAATGTCGGACGTATTGATCTCCGTTTCCCATTAAACTTGTTAGTACGGGATGTAGAGGTCGTACAGGCTCCGGACACGTTACTCACATTGGCCAGTCTTAATGTGCATGTGCAGGCTATGCCTTTGTTCAAAGGAAAAATAGAAGTGGATGATATCACTATTCAGCGCGTAGCTGTCAATTCGGCCAATCTGATAGAAGGTATGCAGATTCGTGGTGTATTGGGGCGCTTCTTTCTCGAAAGCCATGGGGTAGATCTTGGCAATGAGTTAGCTGTTATAAATCGTGCAGAGCTTTCCGATACCCATATCGGACTTATTCTTACAGATACCACTACTACGGAGAAGCCGGACACCGCTTCGGCTCCTGTCAACTGGAAAGTAAATCTTCATGCACTTAATCTGAAGAATGTCTCTTTCAGCATGCAACTTCCTGCTGATTCCATGCGTATGGCTGCCCATGTGGGTGAGGCAACTGTCAATGATGTGTCTGCCGACCTTAAACAGCAGTTTTATGGTTTGCGGTCCTTTCTGCTGACAGGAGCTTCGGTCAATTATGATACGGGGAATGCTTTGCCTGCCGAGGGTTTTGACCCTTCACACATTGCCTTGCGTGATATCCGTATCGGGATTGACTCTGT
>OJSL01002427.1_pt1 | contig 11466 bp, 9 predicted proteins | sample 1599451 | NCBI WGS metagenome assembly OJSL01 (sample SAMN04168657, study PRJEB22393) | human gut metagenome | biome: human gut microbiome; feature: stool | host: Homo sapiens | collected 2014-03-20
ACTAACCACTAACCACTAGCCACTAACCCCTACAATCAATGCCGCCAGGCTTTGGGCACGGGGATGAGGAAGGCGAAGATGGCGCCGAAGATGGCGCTGATCCAGAGGCATTGCAGGGCCGGGGAGATGCCCCACTGGTCGGCACCCCAGCCAACGATGGGCGAGATGAGGCCGCCGATGGTCGTCGTCAGGCCCGGGGTGACGCCAGAAGCGAAGCCGACGTTCTTGCCGAGGTAAGTCTGGCCGAGGACGACGATGGGGCTGTAGGCGGCGAAGAGCGAGAAGGCGACGGGAAGGAGCAGCAGCGTCGCCGTGACGATGTCCGTACTGTTGACCAGGAAGAACATGGACGGAATCATGATCACCATAGAGCCGCGAAGGACGCGGAGGAAGCCGAAGCGGTCTGCCAGGACGCCGCCGATGAAGGTGATGACGACGCCCATGGAAAAGAGGATGGACAGGGCCAGACTGCCCGTTGCCGGCGAGGCATGGAGGACGTGGATCCAGTAGAGGGGAATGAAGGTATTGCAGACCGTAAAGCCGATGGAACGAACGAAGATGACGACGGACAGGCGGGCGAAGGCACTCCAGTCGTTGGTCCGGACTTCCCCGGGATGGGCTTTCTTTTCGGCCGTCGCCGCTTCGCTGACCAGAGATAAGATGTGCGGCATCTGATGGTAGAGGACGAAGGCGATGAGGGCGTTGACGATGCCGAAGACGACCAGACCGTGGATGTCGAAGGCATAGGCACAGGCTCCGGCAACCATGGGGCCGATGGCGAAGCCGGCATTGCCGCCGACGGAAAAGGTCCCCATAGCCTGTCCCTTGCGGTCGCCGGCGATGTTATTGACCATGCGGGCCGCTTCGGGATGATAGATGGAAGAGCCGAAGCCGCTGAACATGGAGCAGAGGAAGATGAGCCAGTAGTTCTGCGTAAAGGCCAGCATCGTCAGGCAGAGGCCGCAGAGGATGGGGCCGAGCGGAGCGAACCAGGGCTTGGACACCTTGTCGGAATAATAACCGAAAATAGGCTGGGAAACCGATGATAAGAGCATGTTGGCAAAGATGAGCGTCGCTGCGTCCTGATAGTTCAGGTTGCACGACGAGATGAAATAGGGCAGGAGGGCCGGAATGGCGCCTTGCGCCCAGTCTACGGAAAAATGGCCCGTAGCGAATAGGTATACATAAGGACTCAGTTTCTTCATGCAAATTCTCCTTTCAGGAAGTTGAAATCATATCTATTATAGCATAGGCTGTTTTCCTTTTCATATTGGTGTTATAATAATAACAAACTAATCAATATATATTAAAAGGAGTTGTTATTATGGCATCAAAAGAAATGTACGCCTTGGGCTCCCAGGCTTCGGTCATCCGTGACCTCTTCGCTTATGGACAGGAACAAGCGGCTACCGTCGGTAAGGAAAATGTCTTCGATTTCAGCATCGGCAATCCGACCGTCCCGGCCCCGGCCTGTGTCAAAGAAGCCATTGAAGACATCTTGGAAACGCGGGAATCCGTGGCCATCCACGGCTATACGGCAGCTTCCGGTGATGCGTCTGTCCGCCAGGGCCTGGCCGATTACATGAACCAGACTTATGACGCCCGGGTACGGGCCGATAATTTCTACATGACCTGCGGGGCTGCAGCTTCGCTGACCATCAGCCTCAAAGCCCTCGTCGAAGGCCCGGATGACGAAATCATCCTCATTGCGCCGTTCTTCCCGGAATATACGGTTTTTGTCCACAATGCCAATGCCAAAGCCGTCGTCCTGCCGCCGGATACGGAACACTTCCAGATTTCTCTGGACGCCCTGGAAAAGGCCATTACACCGCATACACGGGCAATCATCATCAATTCGCCGAATAACCCGTCTGGCGTCGTCTACTCGGCTGATACCTATGAAAAATTGGCGGCCCTGCTGACGCGGAAGTCCCAGGAAATCGGCCATCCTATCTATATCATTTCAGATGAACCGTACCGGGAAATCATTTACGATGGCCTTCCCATCCTCTATGTCCCGAAATTCTACAAAGACACGATCATCTGCTATTCGTACAGTAAATCCCTGAGCCTGCCGGGCGAACGTATCGGCTATGTCCTGGTTCCGGACTGCGCTGCCGATGCCCAGGAAGTCTATACAGCTGTCTGCGGTGCCGGCCGTTCCATGGGCTTTGTCTGCGCACCTCATCTTTTCCAGGACGTCGTCCTCAAATGCCTGGGCCAGACTGGCGACATGAACATTTACGACGAAAACCGCAAGCTCTTATATAATGGTTTAAGAGAAATGGGCTACGACTGCGTCTATCCGAGCGGCGCTTTCTACCTCTTCGTCAAATCGCCTGAAGCCGATGCCAAGGCTTTCTCCGACAAGGCCAAGAAGCTGAATCTGCTCATCGTACCGGCCGACAGCTTTGGCTGCCCTGGCTATGTCCGCGTATCGTACTGCGTCGATCCGGATATGATTAAACGGTCCTTTGCTGCCTTTAAGAAACTGATGGAACAGTATAAGTAAAAAGATGTAAGAAATTGGAAAAATTTCCTTGACACGTCCTGTATCTGTGGTATACTAAACGAGTCGTTAGGAAATGGGCCTATAGCTCAGCTGGTTAGAGCGCACGCCTGATAAGCGTGAGGTCGGTGGTTCGAGTCCACCTAGGCCCACCACACAGACCATCGTTTGGATTATTCCGGAACGATGGTTTTTTTTTTCAACAGAAGGAGGGAAGACCATGACGGAAAGTGAAAGGCAGCTCCAGGAAATGGCCCTGTCTATCCAGGCGGCCCGGCAGCAGGCCGGGTGCAGGGCGGCCGTCACGGCACCACCGACAGCGGCCGATACGATTCCCAATCTCGGCGGTGAAGCTCGGGCAGGAGACTGCCTGGTCAGCATGCTGGCCAGCGGCAGCAAGGGCAATGCCGCTTATATCCGTTGTGGCAAGACGAATATCCTCATCGATGCCGGCATCAGCTGCCGCCGCATCGAACAGGGATTGAAGCGCTACGGCTGCGCTTTAGGCGACCTCGATGCCGTCTTCATCACCCATGAACATTCGGACCACATCAACGGCCTGGCGACGCTCCTCAAGCGGACGGACATGCCCGTCTATACGACAGCCGAGACCTGGCAGGCCATAGGCCGGAAAGTGGAAGGCTTCCAGGACCGCTTCGTCCGCCTGACACGCCGCGTCGGCCTGAAGGATATCCAGGTCATTCCCTTTGCCATATCCCACGATGCCGTGCGGCCCGTCGGCTATACGGTCTGCCACGGCGAATCGAAGATTACCCTGGCGACAGATTTAGGCTGTGTCAGCCCTGACGTCGCGGCGGCAGCGGCTTATGCGGACATCCTCATTTTAGAAGCCAATCACGACGAAGGCATGGTCCGCAACGGGCCCTATCCCTATCCGCTCCAGCAGCGCATCCTCAGCCGCTGGGGCCATCTGTCCAACAAGACGGCAGCCGCTTTCCTGGCCGGTCTGCCGACGAAGGGCGTCATGCGGGTCCTCCTGGCACACCGCAGCGAAAAGAATAACACGCCGGCCCTGGCGCTGCACACGATGCGCACTATCCTGTCTCAGGCCGGACGGGTCATCGGCCAGGATATTTTATTGCGGTTGGCCTGCCAGAAGGGCAGCGTCCGCTTCCAGGAAAGGAGTCATGAATTATGATGCAACGCAAACATGTCATTACGGCGGCAGCCGCCGTCGTCCTCATCGCCGTCGGCGTCTTCGGCGGTTTCAAGATCCACGATGCCTTTTTTACGCCGAGCGGTACCTATAACGGGACGGTGAACCAGCTCCAGGAACCGTCGAAATCGGATTCCATTTCCGATGCCCGCAATACGGCCGTCGTCCAGGCTGCCAAGAAAGTCAGCCCGGCTGTCGTCGGCATTACGACGAAAGTCTATAACCGCGATATGTTCAACCGCAAAGTCCTGGTCGGTGAAGGCGTCGGCTCTGGCGTCATCTTCGACAAGGCCGGCTATATCGTCACTAATAACCACGTCGTCGGCACGGCCAAGACGGTCATCGTTTCTTTGGCCGATGGCCAGAGTACCGAAGGGACTGTCGTCGGCCGCGATGAAAAGACGGACCTGGCCGTCGTCAAGATCAAGATGGACAATCTGCCCGTCGCTGAATTTGGCGACAGCGATTCCCTCCAGGTCGGCGAACCGGCCATTGCTATCGGCAACCCCCTGGGCCTGGAATTCCAGGGCACAGTCACAGTCGGCGTCATCAGCTCCCTCAATCGGACCATCGGGGCTGAAGGCCAGAGCATGAAGCTCATCCAGACCGACGCAGCCATCAATCCGGGCAATTCTGGCGGCGCCCTCGTCGACGCCGACGGCAAGGTCATCGGCATCAACAGCGCCAAGATTTCCAAGGAAGGCGTCGAAGGCCTGGGCTTTGCCATTCCTATCAACGCAGCCCGTCCGATTTTGCAGAACCTCATCAAGAACGGCAAAGTCGTCCGCCCGTACCTCGGCTTATACGGCCTGGACCAGCAGATGGCAGCCCGTTTCGGCATGAAGCTGAACGTAGCCGGCATCTACGTCTATAAAGTCGCTGCCGGCGGTCCTCTCGACCAGGCAGGCCTCCGCCATGGCGACGTCATCCTGAAACTCGACGGCACGGATGTCAAAGACTTCAGCGCTCTCCAGAGCGTCATGGATAAACACAACGTCGGCGATTCGGTCAGCCTCGACTACACGCGCAACGGCTCGGACCACGAAGTCACCGTCGTCCTCCAGGAAAGCCCGCAGAATGATTCGTCCGACCAGGAAGACGGGACCAACTGATGAAGTACCACGTCATTACCATCGGCAAGATCAAGGAGAAATACCTCACGGCCGGCATCGATGAGTTCTTGAAGCGCCTGCGCCCGTACGGCCAGGTCGAGCTCACCGTCCTGCCCGAAGAGAAGATGCCCGACAACCCGTCGCCGGCCCAGAAGACCCAGGTCCTCGACAGGGAAGGGGAGAAGATGCTGCGCCACGTCCGCCAGGGCTCGCACCTCTTCGCTCTGGACGTGCAGGGCAAGCTCGTGTCGTCTGAAGACCTGGCGGCGTCCTTTGCCAAACTGGCCCTGTACGGCTGCAGCGAAATCTCCTTCATCATCGGCGGCCCTTTCGGCCTGAGCGACCTCGTCCGCCGCAGAGCCGACAGCTGTATCTCCTTTGGCCGCATCACCCTGACCCATCAGATGATACGCCTCCTCTTATTAGAACAAATCTACCGCGCCATCAAAATCGACCGGCACGAACCCTATCATTTGTAAGGGGCTGGCAGCTAGCAGTTAGCCGTTAGCAGCTTGGGCGTCTGGTTTTTACGAACCGCTAACAATGAATAACTTAAACAGGGACTACGCACGAAGACTTATGTCATCATGCGTGGTCCCTGTTGTTTTATAGTTCGTAGGGGTCGCCGCGTGGGCGACCCGTTGGATTTGGATGATTATTCTAGCAAACTGGGCGGTAAATCGTATATATTTCTAGAGCGGGCTCGCCACGTGCGAGCCCCTACAGCTTAAAAAAGGCTTGCCGCACATGCGACAAGCCTTTTTCATTCTGGTGGACCATCAGGGGATCGAACCCTGGACACCCTGATTAAGAGTCAGGTGCTCTGCCAGCTGAGCTAATGGTCCATATTTTGTTGTCCTTCGTACTCGCTGTTTCCTGAGCACATGTAATATAATACACTAAACCTCAGAGAAATGCAAGCGTTTTTTTAAGAAAATTTACAGAATCTTGAATTTCCCCCGATTCTTGATTTTGGCGACACGGCGAATGTATAATGAAAGAAGTGATATTTTACAAAAACTACTCGTTTGTTGATAGATTGAAAGTGAGCGATGTGTATGATTACTTATAATGGCAATGGCGGCATGGACACTGTCGCTGTCGGCCTGAATGAACGGGGGTCGACGCTGCGCCAGCTGCCCGAAGGGGATGTCCAGCTCATCCGGGCCTATGCCGGACAGCACCCGGAGATTTTGCAGCATACGTCCCTTCACGTCTTCCACTGCCTGTCTGACGGCCGGGCCAGGACCTATTTCCTCATCGGCTTGGAAGGGAAGCCCATCCGCTATTCGACGTATGAAGATTTCCGCATGGCCCGGCGCCTCATGGCCGCAGCCATGAAAGAAGGCGTCAGCGAACTGGCTGTCATGGCCGATACCCTGGATATGGACCTGGGGTCCCTCATCGATGGCCTGCTCTACCGTAATTACGAATTCAATCACTATAAACGCCAGGCCAAGAGCCGGACTATCGGGAATATCAATATCCTGACCCACAGCCTGCGCCCGAAGGAATTCAATTCCATGTGCTACATGTATACATCCATCTATGAAGGCATCTACGCGGCGCGGGACCTGGTCAACATGCCGTCCAATGATTTGACGCCGCGCAAGTTTGCCGATATCGTCGGGGCCATGCTCAAAGGCGACAACATCCTCATAGAGAATCTCAATAAATGGGCCCTGGAAAAACGCCATATGGGCGGCATCGTCGCCGTCGGCAAGGGCAGCATGAACCCGCCCCAGCTCCTGTCCATTGCCTACCAGGGCGACCCTAACAGCCGGGAAGTCCTGGGCATCGTCGGCAAGGGCGTCACTTATGACAGCGGCGGCCTGTCCCTCAAGAGCCATGCCAATCTGGAATTCATGAAGGACGACATGGCCGGTGCCGCAGCGGCTGTCGGCGTCATGCGGGCTTTGATGCTGCTCAAATATCCCGTCAACGTCCTGGCCGTCCTCCCGCTGGTCGAAAATATTCCCTCCGGCATGGCTTATCACGTCGACGACATCCTGACCATGTACAACGGCAAGACGGTCGAAGTCAAGAACACCGATGCCGAAGGGCGGCTCATCCTGGCCGATGCCCTGACGTATGCTCAGGAAAAGGGGGCGACGCGTCTCATCGACCTGGCGACTTTGACCGGTGCCTGCGTGACGGCCCTGGGGACCGTGCGGACGGGCATGATCGGCAACGATCAGGAATGGATGAACCGTTTCTTCAGCGCTGCGACGGAAGTTCACGAAAAGATATGGCAGCTGCCGGCTGATGAAGAATATGAAAAGCTCCTGGAAAGCGACGTCGCCGATTTGAAGAACGTCGGCGGCTCCGAAGCGGGAGCCATCACGGCAGGCCTCTTCCTCAAGCAGTTCGTCCACGACGGCACGCCGTGGATCCACTTGGACATCGCCGGCCCGGCCTTCAATGAAAAGGCCGACGAAACGGGCCTCATCGGGGCGACCGGCGTCGGCATCAAATCCATTCTTCACTTATTGCAGGGAGGCGTGGCGTCCCATGATCGTTGATTTACATATGCATACGACTTGTTCAGACGGCGTATATACACCGGAACAACTAACACAGATGGCCGTCGACGCCGGGCTCAGCGTCATGGCTATTTCCGACCACGATACGGTAGCGGCTTATGACGGCAGCCATCGTTTCGCCGCAGGCGTCCGCGTCATCCCGGCTATTGAAATCAGCTCGGAATGTGACGGCGAAGATGTGCACATCCTGGGCTACGGCATCGACACGGCTGACGCCGGCTTGCAGACTTACTGCGCACAATTCAAGGAACGGCGCTTCAACAGGGCCCTGGAAATCGTCGACCGCTGCCGCAGCTTAGGCTATGACATCAATCGCAGCGGCATCGAAGCGACACTGCGCCAGGGCGGGACTGTCGGCCGGCCCCACATTGCCCGCCTGCTCGTGGCCAAGGGCTATTTCCCCGACGTCAAGACGGTCTTCGATAAACTGCTCTACCGCGGCGGTCCGGCTTACGTTCCTTATCACCGCCGCAGCATCGACGACTGCGTGGCCCTCATCCGCCAGGCCGGCGGTACGGCCATCCTGGCCCATCCGGGCCTGCTCAAGCGGACGCTGGACCAGGTCCTGGCCCATGACTTTGACGGCGTCGAAGTCTATCATCCCAAGAACCGCGGCCGCTATAAAGAATTCTTGAAACTGGCTGAGGACCGCCATGGGTACGTCAGCGGCGGCTCAGATTTCCACGGCACGACAGGCCGTTTCCCCGAAAAGGTCGGCGTCTTTACCGTCGATGCCAAGGCGGTAAAAGCTCTGCTCGACCATGTAGAAGGGAACCTAAAGAAAAGCAGGTGAGATTATGGAGGTTTTCGGTTTTATCGGCGCCAGCGGCACGGGCAAGAGCCATCACGCCCTGGTCGTCGCCTATGACCACGATATCCAGGCCATCATCGACGACGGCCTGCTCATCGACCACAACCGCATCGTCGCCGGCCGGTCGGCCAAAGAAGAGACGAACCGCCTGAAAGCCGTGCGCCGAGCTATCTTCAACAAGCCCGAAGACGCAGCGGCCATGCGGGCGGCGCTGGAGAAGATACATCCCGATAAATTGCTCATCCTGGGCACGTCGAAGCACATGATACACCGCATCTGTGAGTCCCTGCACCTGCCGGAAGCGTCGCAGTTCATCCGCATCGAAGATGTGTCGTGCCCGTCGGAAATCGCCAAGGCCCGGGCCATCCGCATCAAAGAGGGCAAGCACATCATCCCCGTGCCGACGATGGAACTGAAGCCCCATTTCCAGGGCTATCTCCTGGACCCGATCCGTTCCTTCTTCTATGGCCGCAACGGCAAGAAGATATCGCCTTTTGAACGGTCCGTCGTCCGGCCCGTCTTCAGTTATTACGGGAAATTGACCTTTTCCAACGACGTCCTGGAAGCCCTGGTGCGCCATGCCCTGGCCAAGAACGACGGCGTCACCAAGATCAACCGCCTGCGGGTGGCCATCAATTACAACTCGACGCGCAATGGCCTGGCCATCATCCTGTCCCTGACCATCGCCTATGGCCAGAACATCAAGAAGCTCATGAGCCGTATCCGCCGGGACATCCAGCAGGAAGTGGAATACACGACGGGCATGTCCGTCGAGATCCTCAAAATCACGGTCCGCAGCATTTCCCAGCCTGAAGACTAGGCGTCGCCGTTTTCTTCGGTCAGGACCATCATGAGCGGCGTAATCAGGCCCCGCAGGGCGTCGACATTTTCCGCCGAGAAGCCCTTGTACTGAGGAGAATGGCTCAGGCCGTCGAAGAAATCATGCATACAGCCGATGAGCTGGGAATTATTGAGCAAGTAAATGGGCTTGGTCTGGGGCAATATGTGGTGCGTGTTCTTTTTGAAGAAAGCTGACGTGTGATTGCCGTAAAAAGCGAGATTAGAAAAATTCGTATAACTGCTTTCTCCCGATGCCGGGAGGAGAATCCCGTAAGTAATGGCCGGGTTCTGCTTCATCTTTTCGACGATGAGGTTGAGCTGGGCCTTTCTTTCGTCTGGCGTCATCTGGTAGTTCATGTCGGTCAGGTAGAAGCAGCCCGTTTCCAGGTAGCGGATGATGGAATTCTTGGGCATGATGATTTTCATGCGCCCCTGTTCGATGATGCGGTACCAGATGTACTGGATGCGCCGGACCCATTCTTTGGTGGCATTGGGATATTTTCCTTCGTCGATGAGTTGGCACAGCGACGTATAGACTTCGTCGGGGAGGAGGAATTCCAGGCCGTTGGTCAGGAAGAAGAGGTAGTTGTTGGATGTAAAGAAGATGTCGCGGTAGCCGAATTTTTCCATGCCCAGGGACTGGCGGGGCTCCATGAGGACGGGCTGGACCATCATGTAGGCGCAGCACTTCTTATAGATTTCCCGGACCTGGGCCGGGTCGGTGATGGTCAGGCACATGTCGATGTAGTCGTCGCCGTCGACGTAGTAGAGGTAGGCAAAGGCGTCTTTGAGGACGATGATGTTGCGGTACGATTCGTGGTCGATTTCGTGCATGGTGAAATTATAGGTCAATAAGTGGTCCAGACACTGATAGAGGCTGCTGGCGGCCTGGGGCATATGATCGGCAAAGACGTCCATCTTCAGGCCTAAGTGGACGTCGCAGGACCAGCGGTCGTTGTGACATTCTTCCAGGAGCTGCCAGATGCCGTTCTGGTCGAGGACGTGGAACTGGCCGGTCATGACCAGCATTCCCTGGGACTGGAGGCCTTCCAGGTATTGGTGGAGCAGCTGGCACAGGGCCGTGTGGCAGTCAGCGCGGCCGGCGTAGAAATGGATGGCCTGGTCGCGGCTTTCACTTTTCCCCTTCCTGGTCTGGGCCTGGCGGTAGGCACGGCTTAGCAGGTCGTAGAGATGGAAGGCCAGATCCTGGCCGTCGTCGGCAAAGGAGAAGATGCGCTTCAGGTCCCCTTCCTGGTGCTGTTTCTGGGCCGTGTTGGCAAAGAAGCGGGCCATGTCCTCGTGGATGCGGTCGGCATGGCGTGAAGCCGGCAGGCGGGCGCCGTTGACCCATTTGCTGATGTAGGACATGTCGTAGTCGATGGCCTGGGATAAGGTCGTATATTTCGTCTCTGTATATTGCAGCAGCTGCTTGAGGACTTCTGCATAAGGATTCATGAACAGGACTCCCTTGATGATAGATTTGAATACGTGTATATTCCTTATATTCCTTATATTCATTATATAGCCTGGCCAGGACACCTTCAAGGAAAGGCCTTGTCATATTTGTCATCTTTGAGGCAAGTTTTTCATCTTTTGTCACGGCTTTGTGCGTATTTTTCAAGGGCAAAAGGGGCTATACTAAAGCCAGAAGATGAGAAGAAAAAGAGCTCATCGAAGACAAGTAAGGAAATCTATAAGGAGGAAGTCATCATGGCAAAACTGATTACAGCAGAAAATGCAGCATCGCTTATTAAAGATCGTTCGACTATCGCCGTTTGTGGTTTTGCACAGTGTGCATTGCCGGAAGAAGTATTGCAGGCCCTGGAAGACCGCTTTACCAAGACCGGATATCCGCAGCAGCTGACACTGGTCCATACGGCCGGCATCGGTGACGGTGTGAGCAAGGGTGCCAGCCATTTCGCCCACGAAGGCATGCTGAAACGGGTTATTGCCGGTCATTACAACCTGGCTCCCAAACTGGGGAAACTGGTCATGGACAATAAGGTCGAAGGCTACAACCTGCCGCAGGGCACGATGGCCCAGTGGTTCCGCAGCATTGCCGGCCGCAAACCGGGCCTGTTTACCCGTGTCGGCCTCAATACCTTCGTCGACCCCCGCATCGAAGGCGGGAAATTGAACAGCATCACTAAGGAAGACCTGGTAGAAGTCAAGGAACTGGACGGCGAAGAATATCTCTGGTACAAACCGTTCCCCATCGACGTCGCTATCGTCCACGGGACCTGCGCCGACTTGAATGGCAACGTATCGACGGATAATGAAGAAGTCCGCATGGAACTCCTGCCCATGGCCCTGGCAGCCAAAGCCAGTGGCGGCATGGTCATCGTCCAGGTCGAAACGCTGGCCGAAAACCGGACGATTCCGCCGAAACACGTCGTCCTGCCGGGCATCGACGTCGACTACATCGTCTTGTCCAAGGTCCGTCAGGTCCAGAACCCGGCTTATACCGGTGAAAT
>OJSL01002479.1_pt1 | contig 11253 bp, 8 predicted proteins | sample 1599451 | NCBI WGS metagenome assembly OJSL01 (sample SAMN04168657, study PRJEB22393) | human gut metagenome | biome: human gut microbiome; feature: stool | host: Homo sapiens | collected 2014-03-20
GCCTCGAAAAACAAAAATGAAGATGTACAAACTCGGCCGATACAAGCAGACCGACAGAATGAGCGATCTGATCTGCGAAAATTATCCGATGCTTCTGGTACTCAGCCGGTTCGGCATATCGCTCGGATTCGGGGACAAAACGATCGGCGAAGTCTGCGAGGACAGCGGCGTCGATACGAAAACTTTCCTGACGATCGTCAACCTGCTGCTCGACGACCATACGACCGCCGAACAGATCGATCCGTCGCTTTCGGTCGAGGCTCTGGTAAGCTATCTGCAAAACTCGCACAGCTATTTCCTCGATTTCCGCCTGCCCCTGATCCGCCGCAAGCTGATCGAAGCGATCGACTGCGGGCACAGCGACGTTTCGTTCGCCATCATGCGCTATTTCGACCAGTACGTCGCCGAGGTGCGCAAGCACATGAACTACGAGGAAACCACCGTTTTCCCCTACGTCCGTTCGCTCGTACAGGGAAAATCCGGCAACGGAAAATATCATATCGGCATCTTCAGCAAGCAGCACGATCAGGTCGAGTCGCGGCTGGCCGAGCTCAAGAATATCATCATCAAATACTATCCGGCTACCGGAAGCAACGAGCTCAACAGCGTGCTGTTCGACATATTCTCCTGCGCAACGGATCTGGCTTCCCACAACCGCATCGAGGACAACCTGTTCGTGCCGCTGATCGCGGAGCTCGAGCGCAAAAACGGTTGTTCGCGATGAGCACGTCCATGAAAATAGCCGTCGCCGAGCCGTCGGTCATCATCCGCAGCGGGTTGCTGTCGGTGCTCGGACGGCTGACAACGCTGAATATCCAGATACTTGAGATAGCCGAGATAGCGCAGCTCGGCTCGGCGCTCTGCCGCCAAAAGCCCGACATGCTGATCGTCAATCCGGCGCTGCTGGGCATGTTCTCGCTCCAAAAGATCAAAAGCGAAGCAGGATGTCTCCCGATGAAGTGCATAGCGCTGCAATACTCGGTCACGGACTCCTCGACGCTGAAAGCATACGACCAGACGATCTCGATCTACGACACGGCCGAGCAGATCAAGGAAAAACTCCGTTCGGTCTGCAATTCGCGCGACGGGGAGGCTTCGCAGGAGTTGCTGAGCGCACGCGAAAAGGAAATTATCGTCGGGGTGGTGAAGGGTTTGACCAACAAGCAGATCGCCGAGCGCCTGTTTATTTCGGCGCATACGGTCATCACGCACCGGCGCAATATTGCGGCCAAATTGCAGATACATTCGCCGGCGGGCCTGACCATCTATGCGATCGTCAACAAACTGGTCGAACTGAATGATGTGAAAAATACGATTTACAGCAACGAAGAACAATAACTGCCGTTATTTTTTGAATTTTGTTAAGTGGCGCTTCGCCCGGGTCCGCCCGGGCGTTGTCGTCTCCGGCCATGCGGTTCCGGCATGTGCTGCGAAAGAATATTTTGTACTATCTTTGCGGAAAATTTAAGCACGTAACCGATGGATTTCATACTCGAAGAGCGGGTGGAGAAGGCCCGCGATCTGTTTCGGCAGGGATACAATTGCTCGCAGTCCGTGTTTTTGGCCTACAACGACCTGCTGGGGGTAGAATCGACACTCGCTGCGACGATCTCGGGGCCGCTGGGAGGAGGCATGGGACGGCTGCGGGAGGTGTGCGGGGCTGTGAGCGGCATGTCGCTCATCGCCGGTTTCCTCGCACCCTGCCCCGATCCGGCCGCCCGGCAGGCCAAAGCCGCGACCTACGCGCTCGTACAGGAGTTCGCCGAGCGGTTCCGCGCCGAGAACGGTGCGATCGTCTGCCGCGAACTGCTGGGGCTCGCCTGCCGCAAGGAGGAACCCGTGCCTGCGGAACGGACGGCCGAATATTACAAAAAGCGCCCCTGCGTCGAACTCGTCGCTTGTGCGGCCCGTATTGTGGGGGAGTACCTGCAACGGCAGAACGCTGCGCCGGAAGAGTAGCTGCGGGCGCACGGCCGACCGCATCGGCCGTAGTTCCGCGATACGTCACGGATTCAGCAGCGATTTCCAGTCTGCCGGCGAGAGCGGCGTGTATTCCGCCGGGAAATCGCGCGATTCAAAACGCCCGTCGCGCCATGTTTCTACCTTTACGCCGAGCAGATAAGTCGAGTCGTTGTCCGAACAATAGGAGAACTCCCGATCTGTCTTTCGACACCGGATCGAATCGTAGTCACACGGAAACAGCTCCTGAAAACCGCGACAATCGATCATGCCGTATTTCCTGTTCCGCCGCACGATGTATCGTTCGGTGATTTCACAGGGCCATATCGTGTCGTAGACTGCGGGAATAAGCGTCTTGCCGTCGGCCGCGACGAAACCCCACTTCCCGTCCTGACGGGCAAGGTATCCGAACCGGTTCATCGGCGTCAATCCGTCGATATGCACATAGAGACCTGCGTGTTTTTCGAAATCGCCGAACCAATTCGCCCAAATCGTGTCCCGCATGATCAGCGTGTCGTAGCGGGCCGGGACGAATACATTGCGGCGCCCGTCGATTACGCCTTGTTTTCCCTGCTCGTTACGGTAGAGGTGGAAATTGCGACATTGCGCCCGTATCCCGAATACGGAGCATAAAATCAAGAAGGCAGCGATCGATCGTTTCATAGCGAAAACGTTTGTCCAAAGATACGAATAGGCGAGGGCAATGTCAAATTGATTCGAACGTTGCCGAACGGGAGTATCTAAGGCGTCAGCCAAAGATACGAAAATCGAGTGCGGAAGCAAGCGTCGGCCTAGCGGGAGTCTCAACGGCGCAAACCAAAGATAATGAATTAAGGAGAGAATCCTCGAAAGATTCTCTCCTTATTCGATGGAGTTTCAAATCCGGTTACTCCACCTCGATCAGCGCGGCGTCGGTCTGTACGTTGTCGCCGGTTTTCACCAGAATCTGCTTCACCGTTCCGGCGTAATCGGATACGATGGAGTTTTCCATCTTCATCGCTTCGAGCACGGCGATCTCCTGACCGGCCTTGACGCTGTCGCCGACTTTGACCTTGATCTCCAGAATACGGCCCGGCAGCGGTGCGTTGACCGTATTGCCCGTGATCGGCTGTCCGGCGGGGGCCTCCTCGGCCTTCGTCTCCGCTTTCGGCGCTTCGGCGGCCTTCTTCGCCTCGTATGCCTTCACCTTCACTCCCGTCAGATAGGTTTTCGCCACCATCGGGAACAATTCGAGCAGCAGCACCTCCTTTTCGTTCTCGGCGAGTTTCACCCCTCCGGCTTCGGGCAGTTCGGGATTGGGCTGCATCTGGTATTTCGAGGTGTCGTAAGGCGTCTCCTCACGCACGCCGGCGATTTTCAGCCGGAATTCGGGGTCGATCGCAACGGGGGTCTTGCCGTATTCGCCCTTGACGAGCCCCACGAACTGCGAACTCTTGGTCGTATACATCGGCCGGCCGGCCTTCTCGTCCATCGCGCAGGCGACGGCCTGAGCGCCGACGATCTGCGACGTGGGGGTTACCAGCGGCGGCAGTCCGGCCGCCAGACGCACCGTGGGGATCAGCTCCATGGCTCGGGGCAGAATCTCCTCGGCTTTGAGCTGTTTGAGCTGCGCCACCATGTTGGAGTACATGCCGCCGGGAATTTCGGCGTTCTTCACCAGCTCGTTGGGAGCGGGGAATCCGAAATGGGCTTCGATCCTGTGGCAGGCCGCCAGCAGCGCCGCTTCGTCGCCGGCCTTGGCCGCAGCGATCGCCTTGTCGAATTCGGCGTCGATCTCGGCGGGCAGGGTGTCGGTCAGCGGGTCGAAGGCTTTCGGTGCGGGCTTTTCCGCTCCGAAAACCGAAAGTTCCAGTTCGCGGCGGATCTCTTTCAGTTCGCCGTTGATCTTCGCTACGGCCTCCATGTTGGCCTGCAATTCGATGCCTAACTTCTTGCAGAAGACGTAGATCAACTCGATGGCCGGCGCACCCGTGCCTTCGGCGAAGTACCAGCAGTTGGTGTCGACGATGTCGGCTCCGGCCAGAATGGCGCTCAGGACCGATGCCAGACCGTAACCCGGCGTGCAGTGGGTGTGGAAATCGATCGGTACGTCGACGTGCTGTTTGAGCAGCTTGACCAGCCCGCTCACGCGCATCGGCGGAATCAGGCCCGACATGTCCTTGATCGTAATCATGTCGGCGCCGAGTGCTGCCATCTGTTCCGCCTTGTCGAGGAAGTAGGCGTCGGTAAAGACCGGGCGGGGTTTCTTCTTCCCCATGAGTCGCGCGAAGAATCCCGGTTCGGGGTATTTCGGATCGACCGTATAGCAGACCGCGCAATCGGCGATGCCGCCGTACTGCTTGACGTATTTGATGGTCGATTTCACGTTGTTCACGTCGTTCAGTGCATCGAAGATACGCATGATGCCCAGGCCGCTCTGGATGGCATTGCGGCAGAATCCGTCGATGATCTGGTCGGTATAGGGGGCATACCCGAAGAGGTTGCGGCCGCGCGAGAGCGCGGTCAGTTTCGATACGCCGCCCACGGCTTTGTGGATCGTTTCGAGCCGCGTCCACGGGTTTTCGTTCAGATACCGCATCACCGAATCGGGCACGGCGCCGCCCCATACTTCCATCGCGTAGAAATTCGCGTCCTTGTAGTAGGGTAGGCATCGATCGATTTGCGCCTGCGTCATACGCGTCGCGAACGAAGACTGCTGTCCGTCGCGCAGCGTCAGATCCCGGATCTTGAGAGTTTTTGCCATAATTAAACGATAAAGTTAATTTTGATGAATTTATGTGTCGTGATCGATTTACTGTTATTTTTATAACAAATGTAGCCAATTTCTTTTAATAAACAAATAAAACCTCGAAAAAGATAACACGGTCTCCGATTTTTCCGTATTCCCTCTGCAATCCGTAACCACCGGCAGGTTCCGACTTCGTTCCGGTATGGCGGAAACGCGGATTTTTTTACTAACTTTGCTCTTTCGGAGCGAAGGGTGCTCCGCCCGAACTAAAAAAACGCCTCATGACCCCAGCAGCAGTCATCCTCACGGTCGCCGTCTACATCGCCGTCCTGTTCGTCGTCGCCTACCTTTCGGGCCGCAAGGCCGACAACGCCGGTTTCTTCACGGGCAACCGCCGCACTCCATGGTATATGGCCGCTCTGGCCATGATCGGCGCAGCCATATCGGGCGTGACCTTCATTTCGGTGCCCGGGTCGGTGGCCGCCGGCTCCTTCTCCTACATGCAGATGGTGTTGGGATTCACGGTAGGGCAGATGGTCGTCGCCTTCGTGCTGATCCCGCTCTTCTATAAGATGAAAGTGGTGTCGCTCTACGAGTATCTCGACGACCGGTTCGGCGTGGGCTCCCACCGCACGGGGGCCTGGTTCTTCTTCATCTCCAAATCGCTCGGCGCCGCACTGCGCGTCTATGTCGTCTGCGCCGTCATGCAGCTGCTCGTCTTCGACCACTACGGACTGCCGTTCTGGGTCAACATGGCCGTCACGATGTTCTTCGTCTGGCTCTATACGCAGCAGGGCGGCGTCAAGTCGCTGATCTGGACCGACACGCTCAAAACGGTCTGCCTGGTCGGAAGCGTCGTGCTCTGCATCGTATTCATCGTGCGGGAACTGGGATTGACGTTCCCTGCGGCGCTCGAAGCCGTGCGGCAAAGCCCCTACTCGCAGGTTTTCTTCTTCGACGATCCCCGTTCGGCGCACTATTTCTGGAAGATGTTCTGGGCCGGCGTCTTCACGCTCATCGCCATGACGGGGCTCGATCAGGACATGATGCAGCGCAATCTGAGCTGCGCCTCGCCGCGCGATTCGCAGAAAAACATCGTGCTGACGGCACTCAGTCAGATGGTGGTCATCTACCTCTTCCTGATGCTGGGCGTCTTCCTCTACCTCTATATGGATGCCAATGCCCTTTCGATGCCCGAAAAGAGCGACCAGGTCTTCTCGCTCGTCGCCGTCGGTGGCGGTCTGCCGGCGGCCGTCGGTATCCTGTTCGTCGTGGGACTGATTTCGAGCACCTATTCGGCGGCGGGTTCGGCGCTCACGGCGCTAACCACCTCCTTTACGGTCGATATCTTGGAGGGTACGCGCCGTTACGACGAACGCCGGCTGACCCGCGTCCGCCGGCGGGTGCACGTGGGCATGGCCGTGCTCATGGGGTTGTTGATCCTCTGTTTCGAGGCCTTCGGCAACGACAGCGTCATCAACCTCGTCTACAAGGTGGCGAGCTACACCTATGGCCCGATTCTGGGAATGTTCGCCTTCGGCATGTTCACCCGTTGTCGGGTGCGCGACCGTTGGGTACCATTCGCGGCCGTTGCGGCGCCGCTGCTGAGCGCATCGCTGCAATATGCGGTCCGCGTGTGGTGGAGTTACCATATCGGTTTCGAATTGTTGATTTACAACGCCCTGTTCACCATGCTGGGCATGTTGCTGCTGGTTCGTAAAAAATGATGAAAAACAGACTCCTTATCCTCTTCCTGCCGCTGCTGCTGTCGGTCGTTCCGGCTGCGGCCAAAGGCCTCTCGGCCGAAAAGCGGAAGGAGATTTCGCAAATGCTCACCCGCATCCTCGACCGCGAGGTGGCGGGCTGCAAGACGAACGTCACACAGGTCGTCGACGCAGGCAACCGCCTGACGCTCTACGCCTCGATCGGCATGTCCTACTATCCCTTCCGCGAGCGGAGCGTGGCGGCGATCTACGACTCGATCCGCAGCCTGCTGCCCGCCTCGCTCGCCCGTCGGCGCTTGTCGCTCGTGACGGACAAGCACCCGATCGAGGAGCTGATTCCGCAGATCTACCGCAGCGGCAGCCGGGGCAAGACCTTCACCAACCGTTCGGACCGTCCGCTGGTGACCCGCCTGTCGTCGCCCGTGAAACCGACGCACGGACTCGCGGGGCGCCACATAGCGATGTGGCAGAGCCACGGCCGCTATTTCGATCAGGAGGAGAACCGCTGGCGCTGGCAGCGTTCGCGGCTGTGGGAGACCTGTGAAGACCTCTACACGCAAAGTTACGTGCTGCCTTACTTGGTGCCGATGCTCGAACGGGCGGGTGCCAACGTGCTGTTGCCGCGCGAACGCGACGTGCAGACCGAGGAGGCGATCGCCGACAACGATGCGGGCGTGGACGAAGGATCGTCCTACGTCGAATTCACCGGCGACCGCCGCTGGTTCGACGCGGGAACGGGATTCGCACACCGGCGCGAGGTCTACGTCGAGTGCCAGAACCCCTTTGCGGAGGGGACGGCACGCGGCGTGCAGACCGTAACCGACGGCCGCGAGAGCCGTGCCGAATGGAGCGCCGACCTGCCCGCGAGCGGCGAATACGCAGTCTACGTCTCCTACAAGACGGTCGAACGCAGTTCGGAGGATGCCCTCTACACGGTGCGCCATCTGGGTGGCGAGAGCCGTTTCGCGGTCAATCAGACCATGGGCGGCGGCACATGGATCTATCTGGGGACATTCCGCTTCGCGGCGGGACAAAATCCTGCGTTGGTCACGCTGAGCAACCGCTCGTCGAAAAAGAACCGCGTCGTGACGGCCGACGCCGTGAAGATCGGCGGCGGCATGGGCAACGTCGCCCGCACGCCTGCTGCGGAGTTCCGCACGCAGGATACCGACTATTTCTGCGAGCCGAGCGGTTATCCCCGTTTCTGCGAGGGCGCCCGCTATTGGCTGCAATGGGCGGGATTTCCCGAAACGGTCTACCGCCAGAAGGAGGGGCTCGACGACTACAAGGAGGATTACATGTCGCGCGCCCACTGGGTCAACGCGCTCATGGGCGGCTCCGAACGGCTGCCCGACGAAGAGGGTCTGAACATTCCCGTCGACATGGCGCTGGCCTTCCACTCCGACGCCGGCGTGCGCCGCAACGACGAGACGATCGGCACGCTGGGCATCTACTTCACACAGGAGAACGGCGGCCGCTTCGAAGGGGGTGCCAGCCGCTACCTGTCGCGTGACCTGACCGATCTGGTGATGAGTCAGATCGTCGGCGACATCCGCGCCACCTACGAACCCGAATGGCGCCGGCGCGGATTGTGGAATCGCTCCTACTACGAAGCGCGCGTTCCTGCGGCGCCGACGATGCTGCTCGAACTGCTGTCGCACCAAAATTTCGCCGACATGCGTTACGGCAGCGATCCGCGCTTCAAATTCCTCGTGTCGCGTGCGATCTACAAGGCGATCCTGCGCCACGTCAGCTTCCAGTACAGCCGTCCCTGCGTCGTCCAGCCGCTGCCCGTCGAAGGATTTTCGGCCGTCTTCGCCGAACGCGACGACGAAGTGCGGCTGCAATGGCACGGCGTGGAGGATCCGCTCGAAGCGAGCGCTTCGCCGACGGGATATGTTCTCTACACCCGTATCGGCGACGGCGATTTCGACAACGGCGTGCCGGTCGACGGGACATCGACCGTCGTGCGACAGGAACCGGGCGTAATTTACAGCTACCGCGTCACGGCGACCAACGCCGGCGGCGAGAGTTTTCCGAGCGAAACGCTCTCGGCGGCATGGGTGCCCGAACCGAAGGGGCGCGTGCTGGTGGTCAACGGCTTCGACCGCGTGAGCGCGCCGCTGAGCATCCAGGGCGATTCGCTGGCGGGTTTCTACCGCAGACTGGACAGCGGGGTAGCCGACCGGCACGACATTTCGTTCATCGGCGAACAGCGGGTGTTCGACCGGCGTTTCACCGAGGCGGAGAACGACGAAGAGGCGCTCGGATCGTGTTACAGCGATTACGCCACGCAGGTCATAGGCGGCAATACGTTCGACTATCCGCGTTTGCACGGCGCATCGATCGTGCGGGCGGGCTACTCCTTCTGTTCCGCTTCGGCCGCGGCGCTGGCTGCGGGGGCGGTGAAGACCGACGACTACTTCTTCATGGATGTGATTTTCGGCAAACAACGCTCTGTCGAAATGGGGCGCGGCACGAGCGGCGTCGAGTTCCGCGTCTTTCCCGAGGGGTTGCGGCGTGCACTTGGCGAGTTCACCGCTTCGGGTCGTTCGCTCTTCGTGTCGGGCAGTTTCATCGCCACCGATCCGTGGCGGTCGCCTGCGTCGACGGATGAAGAGCGGGCATTCGTGAAGTCGGTTCTTCGGTACGATTATCGCGGGGGACAGGCTTCGCGCCGGGGCGAGGCGCGCATCGTGGCTTCGCCGGCCCGCATGGATCGCGAACGGTTCTATTTCAACACCGAACCGTGCCGCGACTTCTATCCCGTCGAGGCTCCCGACGCGCTGCGTCCGGTCGGGGGTGGGTTCACCGTCATGCGGTACGACGACGGCGACCAGACCGCCGCCGTGGGCTACACGGGCGACTACCATTCGCTGGCGATGGGATTCCCGTTCGAGGCGATCGTCGACGAGGGGCAGCGCGACCGGCTGATGCAACAGATCATGAATTTTCTAGAACCGCGCAAATAGTATGTTTACAACAAATTAAATAGTATTACCTGTTATGTCACTCGAACAACAAATCTCGAAGGGTATCATGGAGGCCATGAAGGCCAAGGAGCCCGTGCGTCTGCAAACGCTGCGCAACATCAAGAAGTACATCATCGAGGCGAAAACCGCCGGTACGGAGATCGCCGAACTGCCCGACGCCGACGTGGTGAAGATCATCGCCAAGCTGGCCAAGCAGGGGAGCGACTCGGCCGAGATCTACCGCCAGCAGAACCGTGCCGATCTGGCCGAGGAGGAGCTGGCGCAGGTGGCCGTGATGCAGGAGTTCCTGCCCCGGCAGCTGTCGCCCGAGGAGTTGACCGAAGCCGTGCGTGCCGTCATCGCCGAAGTGGGCGCCACCTCGGTCAAGGAGATGGGAAAGGTCATGGGCGTTGCCTCGAAGCGGCTTGCCGGACAGGCCGACGGCAAGGACATTTCGGCCAAAGTCCGGGAGCTGTTGGGCTGAGATGACCTTCCCGCATCCGCATAGCCTCCGCACCGTTTCGATGCCGCTCGGTATGGTGGTCGGGGCGATGTTCTGCCGGCCGATCGCGGCGTTGGAAACGGCCAGCGGCGGAATGATTACCCCGTCGCTCATCTTCCTGATGCTCTTTTTCACCTTCTGCCGCGTCGACGTGCGCAGTATGCGGCTGCAACCGCTTCACCTCTGGCTGCTGACGGCGCAGATCGTTTTCAGCGTGGCCGTTTACGGGATTCTGCTGCCGTTCAGCCCGACAGTAGCGCAAGGCGGGATGATCTGCGTGCTGACACCCATCGCAATGGCCGCCGTCGTGATCGGCGGAATGCTGGGCGCCGACATCGTTTCGATGACCACGTTCAGCCTGCTCTGCAACATGACGATCGCCGTCGTCGCACCCTTCATCCTCTCGGTGGTCGGCAGCGGCGACTGCTCGCTGGCCGTCATACTGGCCAGGGTCGCGCCGTTGCTGATCCTGCCCTTCGCCGCCGCACAGGGCTGCCGCGCCTTAATACCGAAGGTAAGCGGCTGGGTGGCCGCCCACAGTCAGATTTCGTTCTACCTGTGGCTCGTGTCGCTGACGGTCATCATCGGCCGCACGACGACCTTCATTCTGGATCATCCCGAGGCCGACGGCGCCGTCGAGACCGCGTTGGCTGCCACGGCGCTCGTGATCTGCCTCGTGCAGTTCAGGTTCGGCCGCTGGCTGGGACGTCGCTACGGCGATGCGGTCGCCGGCGGACAGTCGCTCGGACAGAAGAATACGGTGCTGGCCGTCTGGATGGCGCAATCGTTTCTCGATCCGATCTCGTCGGTCGCCCCGACGGCCTATATCGTGTGGCAGAACTTCGTGAACTCCTACCAAATCTATAAAAAGGATAGAGAAGCGGCGAAAAATCGAATATAAATTACTAAAATATAGCGATTTATATTTGATTGCGGGATTTTCTGTTGTTTTTGTGATTTCCCCGACAAAGCCCATAATTGTCCGATATTTGTTACTATTTTGTTACTCGAAAATACTGCGGTAACAAAACAAATTCGCTATATTTGCCGTTGAAGCAATAAACGGGAACGGCATGGCGAAGCAGAAACAGACGGTCAAATTGAAGGAGCCGGTGCGAATCCGGTTCAAGCAACTCTCTAACGGGAATCAATCCATCTATTTGGAATACTATACGGGCGACGTGATCCGCAAGGAGAACTATGTCGGCGGCAAACGGAAATACGAGTTTCTGAAGCTATACCTTATTCCCGAACGGACGCGGGAGGACAAGGCGAAAAACGAAGCGACGCTCGCCCTTGCCAAAGCGATTCAAAGCAAACGGATCGTCGAGGTGCAGAACGACGCGCACGGATTCCAGAACACGAACA
>OJSL01002494.1_pt1 | contig 11177 bp, 10 predicted proteins | sample 1599451 | NCBI WGS metagenome assembly OJSL01 (sample SAMN04168657, study PRJEB22393) | human gut metagenome | biome: human gut microbiome; feature: stool | host: Homo sapiens | collected 2014-03-20
GAAGCGGCTGGTCAGGCAATGAGAAATAAGACATATGCAGACCCTTTGCAGGTATTCTTGCATGCTTGGATAATGAAAGGACCTCATTCCCCAGTAGAAGATATGCATCTTCATTTTTATGAAGAATCAGTAAGGCTTCTTCAAAACGCGGTATAAAACCGGTAAGGTATTCAAAATTGCCACCGTGCTCCACATCTGCATATACGGCAATACAGTCCAGTTTTTTCTCCTGCATACGGTGAAGAATCTTTTGCCGTCTTTCCTGCATGATTTCATCACTGAGCAGTACCGGTTCTCCTGTCTCCTCCTTCGGAAACGGAATTTTATCTAAAACTACGTTTTCATAACGCTTATCCATGGTGATTCCCTCCTTTTTCACGACTGGTATTATTTTTTTCTCTTCTGTCATAACAAGTCCGTGGTCAGAAAGCTTCACGTACGGACATACAAGCAAATTCAATATTGTGATTCTGGATACCGGATTTTCCAAATAGCTGTTCCCCAGCTTATGAAAGGCCTCTGCCATTAGATCCACGTTTTGTGATACTGTTTCCATGCATTCCGTGCTCATCAGTCCGGCAACAGGAAGAGCCAGAGATGCAAGAATATTTCCCTGTGAAACTGCACAGAAGCCTCCATGCATATTCATAACCTCCTGTACGGCCAGATACCCGTTTTCAGGTGTATCATAAACCACACATACATTATGACTGTCATGAGAGATACTGCTGGCAACAGCACCATGGTCAATACCGAAATTCTCGACGATACAAACCGCCCTTTGTGTGCGTCCATAGCGGTTGAATACTGCGGCATACATTTGTTTTTTATCCTTTTGAAGCAAAACCCTTCCATCCTGTATCGGGCATATACGTGTTTTCAGATGGGATGTAGCTATATATTCAGATGCAAAGCTTAGGATATTCAGCTGTGCATACGGACCCTTTGCTTTGATAAGGAAATCCTCCTGCTTCAGGGCCTGCATTTGGATAGTATTTCTGCTGTTCAGCTCGCGGGTATAAGAGGATAAAACAATTGGCGATGTCAGCTGTTCCTTCTTGCTGACAAGCTTCCCTTCAAAAAATACTGCATGCACCTGCAGATCCTCCACATTATTCAACAGCACCAGATCGGCTGCATATCCGGGAGCAATCGCACCGAGATGCTTACATCCGCTTTCCTGTGCCACACGGTAGCTCGCTGATAACAGGGCTTCCTCCACAGGCATTCCAAGAGATACGGCTTTTCTTACCACATGATCCAGATGTCCGTATTTTCCGGTGACATTACAGCGTCGGTCATCCGTACAGAAGCATATGCGGCTGTAATCATTAAATTCTTTGCAGACATCCAGAATCTCTTTCATACGCCCCTGTGTGTTAGCCTCTCTGATATCGATCCACATACCCTTTCTGTATTTATCAAGAGCCTCCTGTTTCGTTTTCACCTCATGATCGGATTGCGGCCCTGCATTTACATACGCACTGAGACGGTTCCCCTCCATAAGAGGTGCATGTCCCTGCAGATAGCCTGCATGCTTTTTAGCAGCAAGCAGTAAATCATGTATACGCTGTTCTCCCTGCAAAACTCCCTCATAATCCATCACCTCACCCAGTCCGGCTACACGCGGATGCTGAAAGAGTGCTGTATAATCCTTTGCGAACAGTTCAGCATTGGAAGATTCAAACCCCGGAAGACTTGGAACACAGGATGGAAGTGTCAGCAGCATACGCATAGGGAGATCCTGTGAAGCAGCAAGCATATACTGAATACCTTCCACTCCCATTACATTTGCTATTTCATGGGCATCCTCCAGTACAGTCGTTGTCCCGTGCGGCAAAACCATAGCAGCATAATGTTCCGGTACAAGGAGCGAGCTTTCAATATGTGTATGTGCATCAATGAAGCCCGGACACAAAATTCCGTTCAGCTGTAATCGCTGCTTTGAAGGCAGTGCCGAATTCTTTTTGTTATATTCCACATGGGATATAAACCCGTCGCAGATGTAGACAGTTGCTTCCAGGAATTCTTTTGTAAATACGTTGAAGATGCGGCACCCCTCAATAGCCAGATCATTCTCTACATTTCCCAAAGCCGCTGCAATAAGCCGTTTTGTATCCTTTGGTTGAAACGCAAGCATGGTTATTCCTGCATTTCGTCCTGCTGTTCAATCAGCAGCTGCTGCTTTTCATACATTTTCATAAACGGAAAATATAACAGCATATCTATGACAATCAGAACAGCTACAAGAATGACAGCCTTGAAATCCCCGGTGGAGAAATAGGCGCCGAAGATACTTGGCATATTGAAAGAAAGCATCGCATAGGTTTTTCCAATCAATCCTGTATTCAGACAAAGGAATGCTATAACTGCATTAACAACAGATACCAGAGAACATGGTATGAAGAAGATAGGATTCAGCATAATCGGAAGACCAAATGTAATTGGCTCAGATATTCCAAAGAATGCCGGTATGATTCCCACCTTACCAACGACTTTTAAAAGCTTCGATTTGGAGAAACACAGGATAATAGCAAGCGAGAGACAGGAGCCGACACCTCCAATGCAGATGAAATATACCCAGAAGGCTTCGGTCAATATTGCTGTAGGCGCTATTCCTGCCGCAAGCTGTGCAGCATTCTCTGAAATGTTCATCATCATAATCGGTCCCATCAGTCCCCAGAAGGTTGCATTATGGATTCCAAAGAACCATGCTGCATTGATAATAAAGGTCATAAGGAGAATAAACCACAAGCTGTCAGTCGCTTTGATTTGCGGCGCTATAACAGAGCTGAGCCACATGGCAAAGGTGGTATCCATGTTATGGAAGATGATAAACATTACCAGATACAACGACATGATCAGGATTGCGATGGATAAGGAGGCAAAGGTTTCGGATAGGGATGCAGGAACACTGTCCGGCAGCTTGATGCGCCCAAAGTTTTTTGATTTAAGAAATCTGTAAATTTCAACCGTCACAATGGAAACAAAGATTCCTACCAGAAGACCTTTTCCATCCAGAAAGTTCAAATCGGTAAGAGATAGCCCATACTGCAGTTTTTCAATTCTCACTGCCAGCATGAATACTCCGAATACAGTGATAAAGTTTGGAATCAATTCCTCAATTTTATAATTCTTACACAGATAATGTGTAATACCAAGTGCAACATACAGTGTGATAAAACCAAGACTTAAAACTGAAATCCATGAGAACACATAGCTGTAATCTGCCACAAAGCCAGCCCATGCGAGCAGAAAACCGTTCGTTGTCTCTTTTGTGACAGGTGCTGCGGAAATAACAGCTGACAAGCCGCCGAACACCATGATTGGAAGGATTGTCATAAACGTATTACGCAGTGCAAGCAAATGTATCTGTGTGCTTAGCTTTCCAGAAAATTCAAGTACTTTCGCCTCTATTCTGTCCTTCATACTTTCCATTTTTATTTTCTCTCTTTCATAATTTTTTTAACATCATCAATTACACCCTTTGCATTCATCAATCCGTAATGTGACGGATTCATGCTTACAACCGGAACCGACGCATCAACAAACTTTTTGATTCGCGGGATTTCATGACGTATTTGCGGTCCAACCAGAATCAGATCACACCCCTCCAGGTAGTTCATGAAATCTCCATCACCGTATGCCTCAACATAACAGTAACCATCGGATTTCTCATTCATTTTTTTTGCCATCATTGCTGTGGACATGCCATTGTTACAAACCAGAATAATCTTTAACATGAAGTATCATCCTTTCGTTTCACTCATACAGTGAAATAACTCTCTTGTCATCTGATAAATGATTTCACTCGCCATCATCTGATCCTCCGCATGAACCATTAACAGACTGATCTGATCGAATTCCCCATTTGCAGATTGCTTCAGAATCCTGCTGTGTGCCCGCTTTGCTGTATAGAGATTTTCCTCGGCATCCTTGTATTGCTTTCTGCCAGCTTCTTTATCACCATCACGATAGCTTTGCAATGCTTCAAAGCACAGCGATCTTGCTTCCCCGCTATAGGAAATGATCTGCATCAGGGAAATTTCCAATTCTTCCATTGCTATGCCTCCTTTCATGTTCAGTATAGCACCGCCGGAATTTCTTTGTTTTCTTTTACTTCAGCTACAAGAGGAAATAATGTAAAACTATGTATAATTATGCATAGAAGGCTGTGGCTGCGTGCTGATAATCAATACACAGAAAGAAACAAAAAAGCAGCCCGCCCCTGTATATCGGCTGCCGCTGTTTCTTCCCTGTCCGTATTCGTTTTTATTGCGTTTCTCTGTACATCTTTATATTTATACGATTTCTTTCAAATCGTCAAGACTTTTCAGTATATAATTGCACATTGCCTTTATTTCCTTAGTAGGCTGTACTTTATCCGGAATCATAACCACTGTGGTACCTGCACCAAACGCTGCCCGAACACCGTTTAGGCTGTCCTCCACTACAAGGCATTCCTGCGGTGAAAGATTCAGCTGCTGTGCAGTCTTTAGATATACATCAGGAGCCGGTTTTCCGTGTGTAATCATTTCATCACTGATGATAGCTTCAAAATAATGCTGAATATCCGCATTGTTCAAATTAAATTCCACATCCTCCGCTGAAGCACTGGTTGCCATTGCAATCGTATACCCTTTTGCCTTCACGGTATCCAGAAGTCCCTTTACATCCCCCATGAGTGGTACACCATTTTTCAGCTTCTCTTCTTTTTTGAACTGTGTATGAAGACTACATGCTTCTTCCTGCGGCCAGTCCTTGGGCATATAGGAATCAAATACAACCTGCTGATCCTTTCTCGTTCTTCCAATTAGAGATAAAATAAATTCATCGCTTGTAGGAAGCTGAAGGGTTTCTCCCACCCTTTTCCATGCCTTCATGGAAATGGTTTCTGTATCAAAGAGTGTACCATCCATATCAAAAATTATCGCTTTCCAGTTTCTCATAGCTTTTCCTCCACATCAAAAAGCCCTATAGCTGTCTATAGGGACTTAATCATCATCGTCATTATTTTTAGCCGGCAGCTTGAACACCTGTTCTCCAGGCTTGCTGACCATGTACTTACCTCTGGCAAACCGCTTCACATATTCAGGATTTTCCAGATTCTGCTTTTCCTTGGAAAGATCATCCTTTTGATTTTCCAGAGAGTTGATCATCTCTTCAGAAGAAGTGATTTCATCCTTCAGCTTCATTGTCATCATCAAATCAGAGCTTGCGGCATAAATCAGGAAGCATGCAATGAAGATAGCAGCAAGACTCAAAAACGTCTTAAGCTTATTTCTTTTTTTCTTTTTATCCTTTGCCATGCACATCCTCCTTATTCGCTGTAACCATATTATAAGCAGAGAACAGTATTTTGACAAGGCTTTTTTCCTGCTTTATAATCTGGGTTTAAATAGTTTTATATAAAGTTTCATAAAGACTGCATTTAGAGATATACTATCTGCAGCAGATGGCTTTCATACCTTATTCAGCATGATTTTTTGCATAAGCTTTAGATGAGCAGAAATTTACCCCTTTCATAACGTTTTATATACTCCGGGTCCTTCAGCTTTCCTTTTTTCGACAGCTCTTTTTCCGATGCTGCTCGTCTTGATTTACCATTGCTTATCGGGGTATCCTGATGTAAATCCATATGTATAGTTTATATGCAAGATTTGTCATCAAGCCGTTTTCCAAGACTTCCGCCGGGATGAAATTTATGGAAATCCGATGGATTGAATCCGCGTTTTTTGGAAATGGCACAGGCAATTGCATCACCAAGTACCAAAACCAGAGTTGTGGATGAAGTTGGTGCAAGATTGTATGCATCTGCCTCCGTCACCTTTGGATAAATCAGAGTAAGGTCACATGCTTTTGCCAGTATAGAATCCCTATTCGCACAGCAGGCCACTGTCATACAGCCTATGCTGTGCAGCGGAGTTAAAACCTGTATGACCTCCTGTGTAGTTCCACTGTTGGATATGAGAATTACGATATCCTTTTCCTCTATCATTCCAAGATCCCCATGAACACTCTCTGTAGCATGAACAAAGAATGAAGGTATACCAAGCGAAGCAAATGTTGCGGCAAGTTTTGCCCCTATATGCGCTGATTTTCCAACACCGCGGAATACCACCTTTCCCTTACATTCCTCTATTGCGGCCATTACTCTTTCACATTCCTGCAGAGACATAGCTGATAATGCATCCAGTGCTGTTTTTTCCCTTTCTATTGCTTCTATAAGATATTTTTTCATTTTAACCTCTCAATAGCGTCATATGTCTTTTTCAAACGACACAGACCATCCTCTACCTTGCTTCTCGAACAACCTACATGAAATCGAAGATGCTGTTTAGCTCCGTAGACAGTCCCGGACATGATAGCGACTTTCCCTTCATGAATGAGAAACTGCTGCATTTGAGCATCCGAAATACCAAGTTCATGAAAATCAATCCATGCGAAATAGCAGCCTTCGGGTATCTGAAATTTCAGCTTCGGCATATGCTTCTGTATATAGCTCTCTGTGTACTTAAGATTATCATATAAATAAGAGCATAAATCATCTACCCATTCCGCACAGTGTCGATATGCTTCTATGGTAGAAAGCACCCCCAGTATAGCTGGGGAATTAACAAACTCCGTATACCTCGTCATTGTTTCAAATGCCTCATAAATTTTGAAATCCGGAAGTATCACATAGGAACCTTGCAGGGAAGGTATATTGAATGTCTTGGATGGAGAGGAACAAATGAAACAACGACAGTCAGAAGCAAGCTTCAGTACAGGAATCCCTTTTTCCTTATACGTGATATCCATATGAATATCATCGCTGATTACTGTAATATCATATTTCTCGCAAAGCTGTAAAAGCTTTTGCAGTTCCTGTTTTTTCCATACTCTGCCTACAGGATTATGCGGGTTGCAAAGCAACAGAATGCGTGCTTCCTTGCATTTTTCTTCCACATCCTCAAAATCAATTTGATAATACCCTGCATTCTCCAGCAGTTCACTGCTAATCAGTCTGCGCTGATTATTTTCAATAACCTTATAGAAGGAATCATAGGCCGGTGTGAATACTAAAACACCGTCCCGAGGCTCACTGCATAGCTGTAGCAGCTTTGCTATGGAATACATAACGCTGGGACTGTAACAAATCCAATCTTTGCTAATCATACAGTCATAGCGGCTCGCATACCAGTGAACAATTGCGGATAGATAGTCCTCATTTTTCCAGCGGCTGTAGCCGTATATCGGATGCTCAATCCGCTTTTTCAACGTATATACAAGGCTCTTTGGACATGCAATATCCATATCCGATATGGTGAACGGGAGAAGATTGTCTGTTCCGAAACGATCTTCGATATAATCCCATTGTGTACAAAAGGTTCCTCTTCGATCTATGACCGTATCAAATTCTGAGCCGCTCATGCCTGCTGCATCTCCATCGCTTTGTTTATTTGCTTACGTAAAGCATAAACCTGTGTACCCACAATCACCTGAATTGTATGCTCATCCAAATGCACAACAGCAATACCGCCTGCATTCTTAATTGCATCTTCATCAATCAGATTAACATCGTTTAATTCCAGACGCAGTCTTGTAACACAGTTATCAATGGAAACAATATTGTCCTTTCCACCCAGTGCTTTCAGCATCTGAATACCTTTATAGGATGAAAGTGCCGCAAAGTCATCCATATCCTCTGTATCCTCTTCACTGATAGCCATAACCTCTTCTCTCCCGGGTGTTTTGATATCGAATCGCTGGATAGACCATTTGAATATAAAGTAATACAGTGCAAAATAGAATGCCGCAAACGCAATAGCAATCGGCCAGCCAGTTCTGGTACCACGCAAGACACCAAATGTAATGAACTGAATCAAATCACCGGTATAACCCATGAGCACGCCAAGATACGGCAGAACCATATTGGCAATACCATTTAATACAGTATGAACAAAAAATAGCGGAGGACATGCGAACAGGAATAAGAATTCAATAGGCTCAGAGATACCGCCAATCACGACAGTTAAAGCGCCGGTTATCAGCAGACCTTTGATTTTCTTTCTATTCTGCGGCTTTGCGCAGCGATACATTGCCAACGCCGCACCACACAGTCCGTATTGAATCATCAGCTTGCCTTGTTCCATTTTGCCTGCCAAATCTAATGGAATATCCATATTATTAGCTACATAAGCAAGAAACATATTAACCGTTCCCATATATTCCTGACCATTGATAATAGCAGTTCCGCCAATTGGTGTAAAGCGGAAGGTACTCGTTACCAGATGATTCAAACCAAACGGAATTGTTACACGTTCAGCTACCGCATAGGAGAAATAACCAATCGGTCCGGAGGTGGATATCCATTCCCCAATCATCTTAAAGAAATTGTAAAATGGCTGCCAGAATAAAGGTACCGCTACCATGCCGAAAATTCCCATGATCACCAACATGGCAATCGGTGCCAGACGTGGCCCGCTGTAAAAACCTAGCGCCTCCGGTATTTTTACCTTTGATATTTTCGGATATAGCCAGAATACCATAAGTCCAGCAATAATACCGCCAAGAACGCTTGTATTATACGTCTGAATTCCCAGAATCATCCCCTGCCCTGCTTCTGTCATTTTATCTGCAGCAGCCAGTTGATCCGTAATTGTCAGATAGAAGTTTGTACCGATATGCATAGCCATAAAACTAACTAGACCGGTAAATGCACCAAACTCTTTTTCCTCCTTCAGTAGTCCTAAAGGAATCGCCATCGCAAACAATACCCCCAGATTATTAAAGGCAAACAAGCCCAGTGTTGTCATAAAGCTGAAAATTTTCTGCAGCACAGGATTACCCAGCAATGGAACCGCCTCTATCAGACTTGAATTTGTGAATGCCGATCCGATTCCCAGCAGCATACCGCACACACTCAGTAAAGCAATTGGAAACATAAAGGTTTTTCCCAGCATTTGAAAGAACTGCCAAAGACTTTTTTTCTTATTTTCCATACATTTTCTCCTTTTTATACATAACTATTTTTCTAATTCATGCAGCTGATTCGCCTATATCATAAGTAGGACTTTATTCTTCCTGCTTACTGCACGAAAAAAAGACCCATATCTGCACCCTCGTCCAGATGATCAGGTCTTGCCTTTCGTAACAATCCTAATTTAATATTTTCAGTATATGTACCATGATGTAGAACAGCTCCTGTCTGCCCAGCTCATAGTCATAATTATGCTTCACAAAACTTTTTATTCTTTCTAAACATGATTTCATTTCAGGATTCATTTCCAGCATCATACGATACATTTTATCATTGAAATCCTGTTTTATATGCGTGCGGTCAACTGTAAAAATCCGCTGTCCCAGATACTTCAGATGCATTGCAAGACGTGTTTGATCGAAATCCTTCTCCTTCCAGTCAATATGCATCGTAACCTCAATAATATGTAGAATCTGTTTACTGAAGGTCAATATTTCTTCCGCACTGTTTTTGTGATCCTGACTTCTGGAATTGATGATATGCATGGCGATGAAGCCTGCTTCATCGAGAGGAAGGTGAACCCCTGTCTTCAAGGCGATATATTTCAATGCCCACACACCGATCTGATACTCCTTATGATACAGTGTTTTGATTTCCGGCAACAACAGATTAGGAAGATGTATCCCCTGTTTTTCACGTTCAATAGCAAATGCTATATGATCCGTCAATAACAGCACCATCTGATTGTTTAAACCACCCTTGAATTCCTTAGATGCTTTTTTGAAGATGATTTCAGAAAATTCGAAGTATTCAACCGGTATATTTTCCAGCATCTGATAAAATCTTGTTCTTTGTGTATTCTCAATCAGATACCTTTTTTCGATTTTTCTTTCATCATGCTGATCTCCAACCGCCTTGTGAAATCCGATACCCGGACCGGTTACTATCATTTCAGTTTTATCCTGGGAAATCGTGGCCACGGTGTTGTTATTAAAAATTTTTGCAATTTTCATACTACTCTCCCTTTCGATAAAAAAAGGCCATCCCTGTCAGTCCCCCGACATCAATGGTCTTGCCTTTGCAGTAACAATCCTGTATCTGTCTTCATTATAAAGCGTTTTCAATATTTGTCAATACGTATTTTTTATTTCCATATTTTTCTATATACTCGATTATATGAATAAGCGGTTTGCTATTGCAACGCAGAAAGCATAGGAAAACAAGCTTAATTTATAAAGTGTTACTTCGTGTATTACAGTATAATTTTAGTATCATGATGACTATATGTGCTTACAGAAGAATAAGAAGTTTTTACATAGCAAGCATAAGGTTACTTATCCCTTGATTAAACAAGTGCCACATATACTATTTAAGATACCTTTTTCAAAAGATAGTTGACAAAAGGGCTGCTTGCTTTTATCATGAATATGTATTATTTAACATGTGACTGTTAAATCAGGCATGGGTCTCTGCGTGAGCTCATGTCTTTTTTTAGCAGCAGGAGGTAAATGAAAATGTTCACATTTAGAAGAAAAAAACAAAGGGAGCTTTACGCTCCTGTAAATGGATGCGGTATTGCTCTGGATGATGTCAGGGATGAAGTGTTTTCAAAAAGACTTATGGGGGATGGCTGTGCATTCCTTCCAGAGACAACGAGCGTATGTTCACCGATAGACGGTGATTTAATTCTTGTCGCAGATACGCTTCATGCTTTTGGTGTGAGAAGCAGAGAAGGAATTGAACTGCTGATTCATATCGGTCTGGATACCGTGAAGCTTCAGGGAAAAGGATTTCAGGCATTACAGTCTGTCGGTACAAGCATAAAGGCAGGTACACCGGTGATATCATTTGATTCTTCCTATCTGCATGATGCTACCCTCGATATGACAACGATGCTGATAGTTACGGATTGTGCAAATCTGAAAATCAAAGAGATTACAAAGGGGTATGTCAATACAACTGATCCCGTAATCATTATGGAATGATAATCATATATCGTTTTACCGATTCTTTTCTACTGGCATAAAAAAACTCTGCTTGTTCTTCAGAAAGAATTAAGCAGAGTTATTCGCCATTTGTATCTTCGCTGCTGCCACCGGGAAGTTTAAAAACCTGTTCACCCTTTTTTATGACAAGAAATTTACCCCTTGCATAACGTTTTACATACTCCGGGTCCTTCAGCTTTTCCTTCTGTGCAGACAGCTCTTTTTTCTGT
>OJSL01002514.1_pt1 | contig 11090 bp, 9 predicted proteins | sample 1599451 | NCBI WGS metagenome assembly OJSL01 (sample SAMN04168657, study PRJEB22393) | human gut metagenome | biome: human gut microbiome; feature: stool | host: Homo sapiens | collected 2014-03-20
TTGGCAAAAATGTCTGTTCCGTTGTAGTAGGGAGTACGGGGAGATTTACGAAAAATGCCACCGTGTTTGGAAGATTTGCATGGTTATGCAGCCAAGCACGAAAAGCAGTTTATGAAGCTGCTGATCGAGCAGAACGAGGACGGTGGCAAACGCCGCAACGCTGCCAAGCGAAAGGAACTGGACGCAGCCGAAAAGCGAATTGCGGAACTGTCTGCTATCTTCAAGCTGCTTTATGAGGACAGCGTGACCGGGCGTATTTCTGATGAACGCTTTGCAGAACTTTCCGCAGACTATGAAGCCGAGCAAAAACAGGTCAAGAGCCGTGCCGCCGAACTGCAAGCGGAACTTGCAAAGGCACAGGAAGCCACGGTCAATGCGGAAAAGTTTATGAAAGTTGTCCGCAAGTACACCAGCTTTGAGGAATTGACCCACACCCTGCTGCGGGAGTTTATTGAAAAAATCGTTGTCCATGAGTGCAGCTATGACGAGAACGGCACACGCAGACAGGACATTGATATTTATTACTCTTTCGTTGGCAAGGTAGACCTGCCCGAATGACCGCCCGACCTATCCGGCGCAATGCGCAAACGCCGGATAGGAACGGCAAAATTTTTTACACTTCTATTACTTCTTTATCACACATCAGTAAAGAGCCAGGGCGTGAAGCAGCTGGTCGCGGGCGGCGGCGTTGCCCTGATCGGCGTGACCCTTGTCCCGCTGCTGTCCGGGCTGCTGGGCTAAGCCCTGCATCGCTGTCCACAATTTTCCGAACGACTAACACTTAAAATCCTACTCCGCGCTCTCCCGCTCACATGGGAGGGCGCGGGAAAGGAGGTATCTTTGCTTGATTAGTGAGATCATCGAAAAATGGATAAAGGGCATTTTGATAGATGGCATCACGGGCAACCTCTCCGGCCTGTTCGATAACGTGAACGCCAAGGTGGGCGAAATCGCTTCGGATGTCGGCTCTACCCCGCAGGCATGGAACAGCGGCATTTTCAATATGCTGCGCAGTCTTTCCGAAACGGTAGTACTGCCCATTGCAGCGGCCATCCTTGCCCTTGTGATGTGCCATGAGCTTATCCAGATGATTACCGAAAAGAACAATATGCACGACTTCGATACTTCCATGTTCTTCCGCTGGATTTTCAAGTCTGCCTTTGCCATCCTCATAGTCAGCAACACATGGAATATCGTTATGGGTGTGTTCGATGCCACCCAGAGCGTTGTCAACCAAAGTTCCGGCGTTATCATTGGCGAAACATCCATCCACTTTGACCGCCTGATACCCGGACTGGAATTTCAGCTAGAAAGCATGACCATCGGCAGTCTGCTCAGCCTGTGGTTCCAGACCCTTGTGGTGGGCCTGACCATGAACATCCTGTCCATCTGCATCTTCCTTGTGACCTACGGCCGCATGATTGAGATTTATGTTGTGACCGCACTGGGGCCTATCCCGCTGGCGACCATGGGCAGCAACGAGTGGCGCAGCACCGGGCAGAACTATTTGAAATCGCTTTTGGCGTTAGGCTTCCAAGCGTTCCTGATTATGATTGTCGTGGGCATCTATGCGGTGCTGATACGCAACATTTCAGGTGCAGCGGACATTGCCGGGGCCATCTGGGGCTGCATGGGCTACACCGTGCTGCTCTGTTTCTGTCTGTTCAAGACCGGCAGCATCAGCAAGTCGGTGTTCGGTGCCCATTGAGAAAGGAGCGTTTGAATGGCGTATGTGACCGTTCCCAAAGATTTGACCCATGTAAAATCCAAAGTCTTATTCGGGCTGACCAAGCGGCAGCTGGTCTGCTTCGGCGGTGCGCTTTTAACGGGCGGACCGCTTTATTTTTTGGCCCGAAACTATCTTTCCAACAGTGCAGCGGCCCTGCTGATGATTTTTGCCATGCTGCCGGGGCTGCTGTTCGCTCTGTTCGAGCGGCACGGCCAGCCCCTTGAAGTAGTGATTCAGCAAATGATTCAGTGCTGCTTTATCCGTCCCAAGGAAAGGCCCTATCAGACCAACAATGCTTACGCCGCCCTTGTGCGGCAATACCAAATGGAACAGGAGGTAAAGGCCATTGTCCAGAAAAACGATACCCCGCGAAACCGAAAAGCCCAAAAAGCTCACCCGCGCCCAGAAAAAAGAAATTGATGCCGTTATCCGCAAGTACAAGGGTGACGGCAAGCCCCGCACGGCACAGGCCACCATCCCGTATGAGGCCATCTACCCGGACGGTGTGTGCCGCATTGACCGACGCACATTCTCCAAGTGCATTGCCTTTGAGGACATCAGTTATCAGCTGGCCCAGCCGGAAACAAGAACCGCCATCTTTGAACACCTGTGCGACCTCTACAACTATGTGGATGCTTCCATCCATGTGCAGCTTTCGTTTTTGAATCGCAAGGTTGACCCGGTACAGTACGCAAAAAGTTTTGAAATCGCACCGCAGGGGGATGATTTTGACGACATCCGCGCCGAGTACACCGCCATCCTGCAAAAGCAGCTTGCCAGCGGAAACAACGGCATTGTCAAAACCAAATATCTGACCTTCACCATCGATGCCGACAGCCTGAAAACAGCACGGGCTCGGCTGACCCGCATTGGCCTTGACCTGCTGGGCTATTTCAAGACCATGGGCTGTGTGGCACACGTTATGGACGGGCAGGAGCGTTTGGAAGTGCTGCACGGCATCTTCCACCCGGACGGCGAACCGTTCCGTTTTGACTGGGACTGGCTGGCACCCTCCGGCCTGTCTACCAAGGATTTTGTGGCCCCGTCCTCCCTCTGTTTCGGTACGGCCAAAACCTTTGGTTTGGGCGGCAAGTATGGAGCTGTGAGCTTTTTACAAATCCTTGCGCCGGAACTTTCGGACGAAATGCTGGCCGACTTCCTCAAAACGGAAAGCGGCATTCTCGTCAATCTCCATGTGCAGGCCATCGACCAGACCGAGGCCATCAAAACCATCAAACGGAAAATCACAGACCTTGATGCTATGAAGATTCAGGAACAGAAAAAGGCTGTCCGTTCCGGGTACGACATGGACATCCTGCCCAGCGACCTTGCCACTTACGGCGAGGACGCCAAAAAGCTGCTGAACAAATTGCAGACCCGGAACGAACGGCTTTTCATGCTGACTTTTTTAGTGCTGAATGTGGCCGACACCAAGCAAAAACTGGGCAACGATGTGTTCCAAGCGGCAGGTGTGGCCCAGAAGTATAACTGCTCGCTTGTCCGGCTGGACTACCAGCAGGAACAGGGCCTTGTGTCCAGCCTGCCGCTGGGCATCAACCAGATAAAGATTCAGCGCAGCCTTACCACCTCCAACGTGGCGGTGTTCGTGCCCTTTGTGACGCAGGAGCTTTTCCAGAGCGGCGCGGCCATGTACTACGGCATCAACGCAAAATCCCACAACATGATCATGCTGGACCGCAAGCAGGCCCGGTGTCCCAACGGCCTAAAGCTGGGTACGCCCGGCAGCGGCAAATCCATGAGCTGCAAGTCTGAAATCGTCAGTGTGTTTTTAACGACTGCTGACGATATTTTTATTTCAGACCCAGAAGCCGAGTATTATCCGCTGGTCAAGCGGCTGCATGGGCAGGTCATCAAACTTTCGCCCACCAGCAAGGACTATGTGAATCCTCTGGACATCAACCTGAATTATTCCGAAGATGACAGCCCGCTGGCCTTGAAGTCGGATTTTGTGCTGTCGTTCTGTGAACTGGTCATGGGCGGTAAAACAGGTCTGGAAGCGATTGAACGCACCGTGATAGACCGTGCCGTGAAAGCCATCTACCGCCCCTATCTGGCGAATCCCTGCCCGGAGAATATGCCGATTTTGTCTGACCTCCACCAAGCCCTGCTCGACCAGCACTTGCCGGAAGCGGACCGGGTGGCACAGGCACTCGACCTGTATGTATCCGGATCGCTGAATGTGTTTAATCACAAAACGAATGTGGACATCCACAACCGGCTTGTGGCCTTTGACATCAAAGAGTTAGGCAAGCAGTTAAAAAAACTGGGGATGCTCATTATCCAAGACCAGATATGGGGCCGCGTCACCCAGAACCGCAGCCAAGGCAGGGCTACATGGTATTTTGCAGACGAGTTCCATTTGCTCTTGAAAGAGGAACAGACCGCTGCTTATTCCGCAGAAATCTGGAAACGCTTCCGCAAATGGGGCGGCGTACCCACGGGTGCCACCCAGAATGTGAAGGACCTTCTTTCTTCCCCGGAGATCGAGAACATTCTGGAAAACAGCGACTTCATCACGCTGCTGAATCAGGCATCCGGCGACCGCAAAATCCTGTCGGAACGGCTGAACCTCTCCGCAGACCAGCAGAAGTACATTGACAATTCCGAACCGGGCGAAGGACTGCTGATTTTTGAGAACGTGGTGTTGCCGTTCTCAAACCCAATCCCGAAAAACACCCAGCTTTACAAAATTATGACCACCCGGCTCAGTGAGGTGGTGGAGCTATGAGCCTAACGCATTTCAGCTTGTTTTCCGGCATCGGCGGCATCGACCTTGCCGCAGAAGCAGCGGGTTTTACTTCGGTCTGTCAATGCGAGTGGGCGGCCTTTCCCGCCGCTGTTCTGGCAAGCCACTGGCCGGAGGTGCCCCGTTTTCAGGACATCACCACAGTAACAAAGGAGGCTTTCTTTGAAAAAACAGGACTTCACACCGTCACCCTCATTTCAGGCGGCTTCCCGTGCCAGCCGTTCTCCACCGCAGGGCGGCAGCGCGGATTCCACGATGAACGCTACCTGTGGTCCGAAATGCTGCGGGTCATCCGGGAATTGCAGCCCCGTTGGGTGCTTGGAGAAAATGTTGCTGGCTTCCTCCGTATGGGGCTCGACAAAACGCTCATTGACTTGGAGCAGGCAGGTTACGATGTTCGGGTTTTCGTATTACCTGCTGCTGCCGTTGGCGCGTGGCACGAACGGAAACGGGTATTCATCATCGGCTCCGCTGCTTCCCACACCCCTTGCCAGCGACACCGGGGATGTGGGCAAGAGGTTGGACATCCAAATCTCTGCGAACGGCAGCTATCGCAAGATGAACAAGGATGGCAAAGCATGGACGGCGCGGCTCTCTCATGTGGTCTACCGCATGACCCCCACCACGCTGGAAAGGCCCTACCTCAACCCGGACTGGGTAGAGTGGCTGATGGGTTTCCCGCGCAAATGGACGGGCATTCCCTTTGGGCCGAAGAACCTGCCGACATCCCGCGCCTGACCGAAGATGTGCCAAACCGCAGCAAGCGGATGAAAACGCTGGGCAATGCGGTTTCGCCGCCGCAGGTGTTCCCGATTCTCAAATACATTGCGGACATTGAAACGGGCCGCTGTCCGATGGGAGGTGAAGAACCTTGAAAGAATTGCAGGCAAAAGCCAAAGTCACCCAGACCATGACCCGTGACGGTCTGGTGGTGGAAAATCAGGCTGACGGCACCGTGGAGAATGTTTCCAGCCGGGAGGCGGAACAGGACTACTCCACGGATGCCGAGGGCAAGGCCGAAAAAATTCTGGAACGGGCCGAGGACATCAAGGACGGGCATAAAAATAAAAAGAAAGCGAAAAAGGCAGCAGAAACAGCGGCCACCGCCAAAAGTGAAGATGGTCTGCACCGTTCCGCTGCCCGTTTGGAATTGACCGAGGACGAACGGGCAGACCCGGAGTTGCAGCCGTACATCCACAAGGCGGAAGCAAAGGCCGACAAGCTGGATGCGGCCCGCGCCGCTCTGCCGAAGAAGCGTGTCCCGGTCAAGGAAAAAGTTTACGATGCAGCCAGCGGCAAGGCAAAATCCACCCTGCGGTTTGAGCAGCAGGACAAAGGCCCGCCCAGCCTGAAACCAAACCCGGCCAGCCGCCCGCTATCGGAGGCGTTGCTGTTCGCTCACGGAAAAATCCATGAAGTCGAACACGAAAATGTGGGTGTGGAGGGCGGCCACAAGGGTGAAGAACTGGTGGAGCGTCAGACCGCCAAAGCCATCCGCAGCGGCATCCGGCACCACAAGATGAAGCCCTACAAGGCCGTGGAAAAGGCAGAGCGTCAGCTCATGTCTGCCAATGCAGAATACTTTTACCAGAAATCCTTGCGGGACAATCCGCAAATTGCACAGGCGGCCAGCAACCCCATTTCCCGGATGTGGCAGAAACGGCGTATCAAACAGCAGTATGCCAAAGCTGCACGGCAGGCCGGACAAGCCGCCGCGCAGGGTGCAGCCGCCACCGCAGAGAACGGTTTCCGGGTAACGAAGCTGGCGGCCGAGGGCGGCGAACGGGTAGCCGAATTTGCGGCCCGGAACTGGAAAACCATTCTGATCGTGGCGGTGTTCGGTCTGCTGGCTCTGCTCTTGATAACGGGTTTGCAGTCCTGCACCGTGATGGCGGGCACCGCTGGAACCGGCGTGACGGCATCCTCTTACTTTTCCAAGGACAAGGATATGCTGGGTGCAGAGAAAGCCTACGCCAAGCTGGAACAAAAACTGCAACGGTATCTGGACACCTACGAGGCCACCCACAACTACGACGAGTATCATTTTTATCTGGATGAAATCGAGCATGACCCCTATGTGCTGATCTCGATTTTGTCCGCGCTGCATGATGGCGTTTTTACATTGGCCGAGGTGCAGGGCGAACTTGAAATGCTCTTTGAAAAGCAGTACATCCTGACCGAGACCGTGACCATGCAGATACGTTACCGTACAAAAATGATGGTCATTATTGGCCCGTATGGTGTGCCGCAAGTTATCACCTACCAAGAACCGTATGAATACTACATCTGCACGGTCAAGCTGAAAAACAAGGATTTGTCCCATTTGCCCGTGGAAGTGCTGACCGAAGAACAACTCAGTGCTTATTCGCTCTATATGCGCACGCTGGGCAACCGGCCGGATTTGTTCGGGCAGGCACAGTACCCCAATGCGTCCACCATCAAGCAGCCCACCTATTACGACATTCCCCCGGAAGCCCTCAAAGATGATAAGTTTGCCGCCGTGATGGAGGAAGCAACCAAGTACATCGGCTATCCGTATGTGTGGGGCGGCAGTTCGCCCAGCACCAGCTTTGATTGCAGCGGCTACATTTCGTGGGTGCTGAATCACTCCGGCTGGAACGTGGGCCGCCAGACCGCACAGGGCCTTTACAACCTCTGTACTCCTGTTCCGGCGGCGCAAGTCAAACCGGGTGACCTTGTGTTTTTCAAGGGAACCTACGATACCCCCGGCGTGAGCCATTGCGGTATCTATGTAGGCAATTCCATCATGCTGCACTGCGGCGACCCTATCTCTTACACAAACCTCAACTCAAAATATTGGCAGGAACATTTTTACAGCTATGGGCGTTTACCGTGACGCCAGAAAGGATTTTGTATGGCAAAAAGACTTTCCCGCATTGAGCGCGATATTGAACGGCTCAAAGAAAAAATCTCTGAATACCAGCAGCAGTTGAAAGAACTGGAAGCTGCAAAGACCGAACAGGAAAATTTGCAGATCATTCAGTTGGTGCGCAGCATGAACATGAAGCCGGACGAGTTCGCAGCTTTCCTGCGCAGCGGTGCGCTGAATGCTGCACCCACCGCCACACCGTACCACAAACAGGAGGATGCCGCCAATGAAACCTGATAACTGGAACCGTTTCGCTGCCGGACTGCTGGCCATCCTGCTCTGCCTCTGCTCCTTTTCCATGCCCGCTTTTGCAAGCGGCTCTGACCCTGCCCCGGAACCTCTGCCGGAAATTATCGAAGAAGAACCCACTACGGGCGGCATGGAGCCGGAGGGTGTGCCCATCACGCCCAAGGGCAATGCAACACTGGTGGATGACTTTTACGGCGACAAGCAGCTTATCACAGTGACCACCAAGGCCGGGAATTATTATTACATTCTCATTGACCGTGCCAACGAGGACAAGGAAACGTCCGTTCACTTCCTGAACCAAGTGGACGATGCCGACTTGCTGGCCCTGCTGGATGAAGAACCGCAGGACACCGAGTTCTGCACCTGCACCGTGAAATGTGAGGCCGGGAACATCAATGAAAACTGCTCCTTGTGTGAAAAAAGCCTGCGCAACTGCACAGCCCCGGAAGCGGCGAAAAACGACACCGAAACGCCGGAGGAAAAGCCGAAATCCAGCATAGGCAGTCTGATGATCCTGCTGGTGCTGGCTCTGGCGGGCGGTGGTGCAGCACTCTACTATTTCAAGTTCCACAAACCGAAAGCCGATACCACCGGGCACGATGATCTGGAGGAATACGATTTTGGTGAGGATGAGGATGCAGACGAGGAACCGGCTGAAATCGAGATTCATTCGGAGGATGGACAGGAAAGCGAAATTTAAGCAAAATGACACCCGGTTCGATTTTAACTACGAACCGGGTGCTGCTTATTTAAGATTGAACTAAATACATCTCGTTAGCGTTCACATCATCCCGTGTGTAAAGAGTAGGGACATTTTCATCAGGTACATTTTCAAGCAATAAAGCTGCTTTTGCCTGATTAAAGGCGGTTTGGAGTGAACGTCCAAATCCGATAGACGAGTACAGCGGTGCAGCAAAAACACAGGCGGTTTCATCATCTATGGAATCCGACATGCCGACTGCTGCCTCAATATGGTTTACAACACTTTCAGCTTGTGCTTCCGAGAAACACGCATTAAAGACAACCAATCTAATAGTATCGGAAGCGGTTGCCATCGCCGCTGTGATTGCTTCAGCTGAAACAAATTTTTCTGTTCCATCTGGATTGAGCAGCACTAGTTCACCCAAATCAGTGCCATGTCCACTAAAATGTACAATCGTTGGATTTGTTTCGTTAATCGCTTGTAAAATATCACCTGCGCGAACTGCCCAGCGGCTTTCAAACTGAACAGAATCTCGATATTCTGAAAGACGGATTTTTTCACGAATGGCACGGGCTTCTTCGTCTAAATTTAACTGAGGCGTACTTTTAGGATTGGCCGCCAAGAAAAGAACTGTGATTTTTTCGGGCAGCGCTTTCATTTCGTCAATTTCTTGCCTCATTTGGAATTGAAGCTGTTCTTGACGATGAATAGCCTGCTCTAAAGCTGCAGACTGCCGACTGGCCTCCTGAATACGCTTTTTCTCAGCGTCAGCAGCTTTTTTATTCACTTTTGTTTCTTCATTATGATAGGTCTTTTCTGCTGCGGCAATTTCCTTTTCTTTCTGTGCAAGTTTTTTCTGGATGTCGCCAACCTTTTTTTGAGTGTCTGCAATGGCTTTGTTGGCCCGCTCAATTTCATTCAGCTTAGACTTTATTGTACTTGCACTTTTTGTACGCCCGATTGCAGCATTAGCGGAAATGATTTTTTGCTGCAGCGGCGCAATTTTAGCTTGTTCCTTTGCCAAATCCTGATTAAGTTTGGCAGCTTCTTCTCTTTTTCTGAGAAGATTGTTTCTATAAGTGTCGAGCATCGACATATTATCACCTCTTTTCGTTAAATAATACCACAAAAAGCATAAACGCACAACACAGGGAGTTTAATATGAAACTGGTAATTACTGAGAAGCCCAGTGTGGCCCGCAGCATTGCCGCCGTGATCGGGGCCACTGAAAAGCAAAACGGCTATTGGCAGGGCGGCGGGTATCTGGTCAGCTGGTGCATCGGGCATCTGGTGTCCTTTGCCGAGGCGGGCCAGTACGATGAAAAATACTGTAAGTGGCGGTATGAGGATTTGCCCATCCTGCCCCAGCCGTGGCAGTTCATTGTCCCGGACGAGAAGAAACAGCAGTTTGAAGTTCTGCGTGCCCTGCTCAACCGCCCGGATGTGGACAGTGTGACTGCCGCAACTGACGCAGGCCGGGAGGGAGAACTGATCTTCCGCTTTGTCTACCAAATGGCCGGCTGCACGAAACCCGTAAAGCGGCTCTGGATTTCCAGCATGGAGGATGCCGCCATCCGGGAGGGCTTTGCAAACCTGTGCCCGGATTCGGATTATGATGCTCTGTATCAATCGGCCCTCTGCCGTGCAAAGGCGGATTGGCTGGTGGGTATCAATGCAACGCGACTGTTTTCGGTGCTGTATCACAAAACCCTGACGGTAGGCCGGGTGCAGACCCCGACGCTGAAAATGCTGGTGGACCGGGATGCAAAAATCCTGCGCTTCCAGAAAGAAAAGTATTACACGGTCGGCATCCATTCCGGCAGCCTGAAAGCAGACAGTGGGCGCATTGCGGATGCAGAAACCACAAATTCTCTCAAAGAAAAATGCACGGGTGCAGTTGCCGTCTGTACTTCTGTCAAGCGGGAGAAAAAGACAGAACAGCCGCCCAAGCTCTATGACCTGACCACCTTGCAGCGGGAAGCAAACCGCTTGTTCGGATTTACGGCAAAGCAGACCCTTGATTATGCCCAGCAACTTTACGAAAAGAAACTGCTGACCTATCCCCGCACCGACAGCCAATATCTGACCGAGGATATTGGCCAGACAGCACAACATCTTGTGTCTGACCTGCTGGGGCTGCTGCCCTTTGCCCAAGGGCTTGACTTGACCCCGGAAGTGGGCCGGATTCTGAACAGCAAAAAGGTATCGGACCACCACGCCATCATCCCCACGTCCGAATTTGTAAAGCAGGGTTTCACTGGTCTTGCCGAGAGTGAATGCAAGCTGATGAACCTTGTCTGCTCCAAACTGCTCTGCGCGATAGCCGCGCCCCATGAGTACGAAACTGTGACTGCTGTGTTCTCCTGCGCCGGGAACGAGTTCACCGCCAAGGGAAAGACGGTGCTTGTTCCCGGTTGGAAAGAAATCGACCAGCGGTTCCGCTCCACCCTGAAAGCAGATACCGAGGAAGAAGTGCTGAACACCCTGCCGGAACTGGCCGAGGGACAGAGTTTTTCCGTGACGGCTAACGTTTCGGAACACTTCACGTCCCCGCCGAAAGCCTACACCGAAGATACGCTCCTGTCAGCAATGGAGCGGGCAGGGGCCGAGGATATGCCGGAGGACAAGGTGAATTGCTCCGCAGGAGCAAGAGAGGGTGGCCTGGGCCAAGCGGAACGTAAGGGGCTGGGCACTCCGGCCACCCGTGCCGCGATTCTGGAAAAATTGGTGCAAATGGGCTTTGTGCAGCGCA
>OJSL01002557.1_pt1 | contig 10884 bp, 10 predicted proteins | sample 1599451 | NCBI WGS metagenome assembly OJSL01 (sample SAMN04168657, study PRJEB22393) | human gut metagenome | biome: human gut microbiome; feature: stool | host: Homo sapiens | collected 2014-03-20
CCTACACGACGCTCTTCCGATCTTGCTGGCCTCCACCAACCTCCCCATCCTGAATGTGGCGGAACAAACCGGATTCAACAATCAGGCCTACTTTACCAAGGTCTTCAAAAAGGCCAACGACATCAGTCCGCTCCAGTACCGGAGGATTCACTTCCAGAAATCCGATAAAAAAGAACTGTGAGAAAAGAGAACCCCCGCAAGAGCAAGCATCCCGTCCGGCAATCCGCCGGCTACATTTCCGGGCAAAAGTTTAGTCCCACTTTACGGCCGGAGGCCGAAAGGCAGAGAGAAGGAAACCGTCCCTGTCCGCTGTCGGAATCCAATGCTATGTCAGAGAACAAAACGGCCAGGAATCGGCTCAGGAATTACGCCGCAATGAAACAATAGAAAGACTTCCCTAAGCGACAGAGGCGGTGCTCCTGTATCAGGAGCTTATACATCGAACCAAAGAAAGGCTCATCCCAACAGCGGAGATCAAGAGGGTGATACTTACCAGATGCATCCCCCCACAGAAAAACACCGCCTGTTTTCCCCTGTGAACCGCTGTGCCCCCCGGCAGGGGAGAGTCGCATCTGTCGTCCCCCTGACTACTTTTGGAACGCTGTGAGCGATTTGTGCAGAAAATGCCCTGTCAAAGGGATAGCCATAAAGGGGACAAAGCATTCCTCACCACCAGATAGAGAGGAAGGACTCCATCTGATGGTGGGGAATTATGATAACAAAGAGTCCTTTCCGGCGCAGTAGCTTTACAAATTTGTACATAGCATCTCCATCAATAGCAACGTTGAATCGGAAGTTTTTTCTCCACTTTTGAGAATTGCCGCCTGTACTGGTGCGGTGTCCGTATTGGGATGGTGATGGTAAACGGTATCGCCATCTTCGCCGCAGACCTCAAATTTGTATACCCCCATCTGACCATATGTGAAAGCTAAACCAGTCTCCTGGCGCAATGCTGTTCACAATTACGCAGTCCAGGTCGATGACCACATCGCAAAAGCCATCCACTGTAATGACTGGGAGTTGAAAATAATCTATGCGATGTATTCCATCCGCTGACTTGCGATGATGACCTCTGTAATGGGCAAGCTAGGGATCAAATATACGGTGCTGCAACTCCAGGAGCATTTGAAAAGATTTCATTTCCAATGGATGATAGATTTTTCTGAACCATTGGGCCAAAGCATCAGTGCCTTTTGCGTCCACGATCAAGACCTCTCCTTGTATAACTGATGCCATTATACGACAGATAAGTCTGGCGTGTAATGGCGGTGTAAGCGTCAACTGATTTACCGGAACAGCCAATTTTTAGAGATGCTTTGTGGGGGACGAAAAGGAACGCAGGATAAACGCCGGGGTCGCTGGTGACACCTCCGGCCGGTCACAACTGCCCGCAGTGCGGGCAGTTGCGAGGGTTTTGCGGTGTATCAAAAGTGGGATCAAAATCCGACCTGTGCTGTCACCTCTGCGGTCACGAACCCGGAACACCTACTGTCACAACAAAAAAACAGAGGTCAAGCCCCAGAAAGGAGCAGTTTATGGGCAGAAAAGAGAAATTCGCCTTCTACCTCTCTCCGGAGAAGAAGGCCATCTTAGAGCGGCGGTACCGGGAGGATTGAAGCCGCAGTCTCACCGCCTTCATCGAACGAGCCGTCGACTTCTATCTGGACTGCTTCAGCGCCAACAACGCCGGACTCTTTCTCCCGGCCTCCATCAAATCCTATGTGGACGGCCGACTGGGACAGTTGGAGAATCGGATGTCCTCTCTGCTGTACAAGCAGGCAGTGGAGCAGGATATGGTAGCCGGCATTCTGGCGGATGCCTATCAATTCAACGAAGATGATCTCCAGCCACGCCGCACGGAGAGTATCAACAAGGCACCTGAGTAAAAGTGAGTTTGAAACGGTGCTGTCTGCCTCAGATTGTGTCAGGCATCCCGTGGAGGATGCTGTACTTCAGAACTTCCAACCGGGATGTCTACGAAAAACTGTTGATGGTCTTGGAATTGGGGTAAATGTCAAATATAAGGGGCAATAAAGGAGTGTGGGCGTGGCTAAAGCCACACCCACACTCCTTTATATCCTCCTGTATTTGACATTTACCATTTTGTGTGTGGGACTCTCTCTTATGCCAGTTTCTTCACTCTATTTTCTTAAAACAACAGGGTTATAACTTTATAGAGAATGAACAGGAACATGATCACAAAGCCACCGCAACGGCTCACTACACGTCTCCAAGACCGCTGTTCCTGACAGCGGTCCGCATGGATAAGTGCCGCCAGAAAAACTCCGCTGCAGGCCAGCAACACCGCCCATAGAAATGTTGCATTGGGCAGAGCAGTTTCCCATGCCAGCAACAGGACGCAGGGAACAAGAATCAAAATTGAGGCGGCGAATTCTGCCAGCTTTCTAGCGACATAAGCATTCACCTTTTTCCCTCCTTCAGCATTTTCTTGGAAAAGAGATTTCCTGTTGCTTATGAATGCTGTGCGGCAGTCTTCCGCAACAGTTGCCGCCCAGCATCCGTCAGTCCGGCTTTCAATCGTCCTTGGCCGAAGACTCTCACCAGTCCCAGATCGGAGAGATGTTCAGAAATGGCACTCAGTTCCATCATGTAGATGGAATGCTTTCCAGAGATCTCGCTCATCGTGGCATCGTCCTTTTCGATCCAATGCATGAACTGGATTGCCTGACTGTCCACTCCATATACGGCAATGGTCTTCAACTCTGTTTCACTCATATTGGCACAGGCCGCGGCATCGCCTTTTTCCGTCAGGGAAAAATATAGCTGGGCAATCAGCCGCTGTCCCTTTCGCTTGACATAGCCGCTCTTCTCCAGAGAATCCAGCGCATTGTGGATATGGCCAGCCTGTAGCTGATGCTCATTGCAGAAGCGCGTCATACTGGTGATAATAGCGCCGGCATTTGAATATCCACGCTTGATGGTTTTCAAAATCTCCATCTGGGCTTCATTGGGTCCCGTCTTTTCATCCACAGGAACAACGGTATCCTTCTTGGTCAGAAAGCTTACAATCACCAGCGTGAGGAAAGAGGCCGGGAAAATCAGCCAGAGGCTGTTCATCTGCTGGGAGTTGGTGGTTAGGATATCCCAGTACAGTACAATGGCCATAGACACGGCAACAGAGGCAATCGCTCCCTTCTGGTTGCCTACCCGCAATAGCCAGGAGTCCAGATAGTAGACAAACAATGGGGCACCCACTCCTGTGCCGAAAGCGAAGAGATAGCTCAGCCCGCCGCTCCAGAAGATGGCGAAGAATACCGAGGCCATTCCATAGATGATGGTGCCCCACTTCGCCCACTGCAGGAGCTTTTTGGTATCACGAATTTTCAGGAAATACTGCGCCACATCACGGACTAGCTGATTCACGCCAGATACCAGGTAGATGTCGCAGGTGGACATGGTGGCCGCCATCAGGCCGGCCATAATACAGGCCGCCAAAGGAATCGGCAAAATATTCATCAAGGCTCCGAACGCCTGACTGGAATCCGTCAGTCCCGGCAGAAGCTGCCGGGCATAGCAGCCGATAAAAGCTCCGACAACACCGGTAAAGTAGGCGATGATCACAGTCCACATCCAGCCGCGCTTGCAGTTCTTTAGACTGCGAGTACCCGCCGCCCGGGCCCAATACGGAGACTGGTTCAGCAGAGACTGGTGCATCATCAGGAAGGTGATGACAGACGGTGCCACAAATTTGATGACAGGGAGCGTACCGAAAGGAAGGGAGAGGAAAGCATCTGGTAGCGCCACTGCATCAGGCAACCCGTACTTCGCGATCAAAAAGGTCGGCAGGATGATGAACTGGATAATGAATACCCAGGAGAACTGAATCACATCTGTGGCGGTAGCCGCCCAGATGCCGCCGAATACCACGTAGGCCGTGACCACCACACCTACCAACAGCATCGCGATTTTGGGGTCAATGCCCAGCGCACCGCCGATGGTCTCGCCGCATCCCACATACTGCCAGCCCAGAATGGCTAGGGAGGCAAAAAGGATTACAATGGTGATGGCCATGCGGCCGCCCTTTCCGTAGCGGTATTCAAACCACTCGGTGGGCGTCAGGGCGCCGGATGTCCGCCAGAAGCCGGCCCAGCACAGCCAAGCCACCAGAGCTCCTGTGCCCCAGCCCAAGTAGAACCACATGCCGCCCATACCGAACATATAGCCGTACATGATAATGGAGGGCAGATAACCGCCAGAGATCAGAATGGAACCGTTGCCGATGGCTGTCATGAAGGCCGTAAACTCCCGGCCGCCAACCATGAATTCCGTCTCATCCTTGGTGGTCTTTTTTCCGATGATCCAGCTCAGTAGCATCATTGCGCATACGTAGACCACAGTAATTAGGATCATCCACATTTGTGAAGTCATACAGATACCTCCTTACGTATGAACATTTCACCAGCATTGGCATTATCCAAAGTATTTCTTGTTGACGCACCACATGTCGTGTCCAGTGAGGAACCACTTAGGCTCTTCCCGCTCCGCCAGCATCATAATCTTGTTGAAGCTGTCATAGCAGGCATAGTGGTCATAGATAACGCTGTTGAGGATAAAGGGTCCCCAGTTCTCAGGTGCAGGTGTGATATCCACAATTTCGCCGCCAATGACCTCCATCTTATCCATCTGCGGGAAGAGAGACTGGGCAATATGGGGCATATCGCCGGTAATCACATACTTGCCCTCTGCAGTCTGGACCTGAATGGCCATACCGCCTAGGGAGTGACCGGGAACCTTGAACAGGCGGATTCCGTTTCCCATGTCAAAATCGCCATCAATCATGCGTACATTCTTGATCTGTGCAAGGTCGCCTGGCGTGCGCGGGTCATAATCTCTTCGAATCTTCTGTGTGGGCAGGGGGTGAAGCATATTGTAATACTCATCCCTCTGAAACAGGTGCTGTGAATTGGGAAACAGCAGCATGCCGCCTGCATGATCGTTGTGGAGGTGGGTATACATGACAATCTCAATATCGTCGGGTGTCAGACCTTCTCCTTTCAGCGCATCCAAAACAAATTGATTGCCGCCCTCCGCCGGACTGTCCGCCCAAGCTTTGCCATCGACAATGTTGTCCTGATGAACACCAGTATCCACAAGAATATTTCTACCATCCTTTTGCAGGAGATACCCACTATAGACAAAGGGATATCTCGTTTGGTCAAGCCCACCATCAAATAAGGACTTATAGCAGGACAGCGTACCATAGTGCAGGCAGGTGATTTTCCAGTTGTTGTTCGCCATATTTTCCATCCTTTCTACTCCAAATGTGAGCCGGTGTTTCATTCACTCCGGCATATGCCATTGCCGGACGCCCTCAAAATAGGGAGCCTGCTTCCGGTATCGGAAGTCATCCTCGTCCTTTTCAGACCAATCATAGAGTCCTTGGCCCGCCTTTTGCCCCGTGCGCCCGGAGGCAATCCCCACCAGAGTGGTCTTTTGGATACTTTTTGTGTCGCAGAGATCTGGATACACATTCAGTGCAATGGCCCTTTCCAACTCAAAGCCAACCGCATCGTAATATTCCAAAAGCCCTATAGAAGCGTACCGCATTCCAACTGCATACTTAATTGCCCGATCAATGTCCGCCGCAGTGGTGATCCCCTGCTCAATCAAATAAATCGACTCGCGGAACAATGCCTGGGCAAAACGATTTACTAAAAATCCTGGGACACTGCGATTCAGCATGACCACTTGTCGATTCAGGTCCTTCAGCAGCGTACAGACCTGATTCAGAGTTTCCTCTGATGTCTCTGTATGCCGGACAACTTCCACCAGGGGAAGCATGTGGACGGGTTGGAATGGATGCGCAATCAGGAATCTTGCGGGATTTTCAATTTTTTCTGCCAGGATTGCAGCATCAATGGAAGATGTTGTGGATGCCACAATGATATCTCTGCCGCAGACCTCGGTAATGATGCTATACACACGCTGCTTAATGTTCACATCTTCTGAAACCGCTTCAAAAACAATGTCACAGTCTCTAAGGGCTGAGACATCATTGGTGATCGTCACCAGGTCCATCGCAGCACGCCGATTGGCCGCGGTCGCCAATTTCTGGGCTATAAGGTCATTCCAGTTTTGCAGCATGGTGTTTCTGCAGCGGGATAGTCCCTCCTCTGAATGTCCAATTACAATGGTGGAATATCCATTGCCAGATGTCAGCGTCGCTTGGCACGCGCCGATCGTTCCTGCCCCATAAATTGCAATTTTTTTCCCCATAGAACGCCTCCTCTCGTTTTGAAACAGCATTGTCAGGGCCTTGACGCCTTACTACCTAAGCAAAAACTATGCCAAGAATGGAAAATACAAAAATTCTCCATTCTTGGCATAGTGTGTTGTAAAACTGTACAACTCCCCTGTTTGCTGAGTCTTTAAAGAAGTTGATACTTATGAAGTTTTTTATACAGGATTGTGCGGGAAATTCCCAAATTTTGTGCTACCAAGGTCTTATTACCGTGAAACTCCTGTAAAACTTGCATCAGGATATCCTTTTCCAGCTCATCCGTCCGTTGGCGCAGCAAGCGCGGCGGCGCGGCAGAGTTTAATGTTTTTGTTTCATATGCGTGATGTTTAAAATAGTCCGAAAAATACTTCCACTCCAGCGTCTCAAACCAGGCAAGATTCATGGCCCGTTCTAAAACATTCTGCAGTTCACGGACATTTCCCGGCCAGTCATATTCCATCAGACGCTGAACGGCTTCCTGAGAGATTCCCGGGATTTGGAGGTTCAGCCGGAAATTCAACTGCTTCATCAGCCAATCGATCAGCAAAGGAATATCCTCGCTTCGCTCTCTCAATGGCGGAACATGAATGCATACCACATTCAGTCGGAAATAGAGATCACTGCGAAATTTTTCTTCCATCACAAGCTTTTCAAGAGGCGTGTTTGTCGATGAAATAATCCGCGTGTCAATGGGGATTGTGGCAGAAGATCCCACACGCTCAATCTCCCGCTCCTGCAATACCCGGAGGAGTTTCGGCTGCAGGGCAAGCGGCATCTGATTAATCTCGTCCAAAAAGAGGCTGCCGCCATTTGCCATCTCAAATTTTCCAATCCTGCCTCCCCTGCTGGCCCCCGTAAAGGCTCCCTCCACATAACCAAAGAATTCTGATTCCAGAAGTTCAGCGGGGATCGCTGCACAGTTCACTTTGATCAGGCGATTCTTACATCTGGGACTGAGTTCATGAATGGCATGCGCTACCAGCTCCTTGCCGCTGCCAGTTTCTCCATCAATCAAAACCGTGGAAGAGGACCGCGCTGCACAGACAATTTCGTGCTTCATTTTCAGAATCTCCGGGCTGTTTCCGACAATCCGATCCAAGGGATCTACGGTATTTTGCTGAAAGGACTGAAGCAGTTGCATCTGGCGATTCAGTTCTTCCAGCAGTGAAACGACATGAGAGGGAACCGCCATGGAAACATCCTCATTCTTTCGAATCATATAGACGAGACAACCCTCCAACTTGTTTTCGTGAAACAGCGGTGTGTAGGAGCAATAGACCGGTACCTCCTCCCCAGTTTGACTGTTCAGGAGAATCGCATCCCCAGACACAAATTTTTGAGTCTTTAATACCTCATCCACGCGGGAAAGCCGAACAACATCCCGGACATATCGGCCCTTTACCTGCTCAAATGTATACCCGGTAAGTGATGACCATCGCTGGTTGACATAGGCATACCGTCCCTCTGCATCCGCGACAATGAGTCCCTCCAGTTCATCGGCAATTCTTTGCATCAATGCTTTTGTTGAAATTTCATGTAGACTCTGGACCATCAAGGGAATTTCTCCTCCTTTCGATTTCCGTTATTTTAACGAAAATTCACACAGCACCCCGGTTCTGTTTTGGAAGAATTATTGTAAGCCAATTTTAACACAAGTTGTAAACACTGTAAATAAATACTTACAATTATGTAAAATTGTTACAGTACCTAAAAAATTCTCCCAAAAATAAAAAGCTGGAAAGTAAAAATTGCTGCACTGGTACTGCTTACGCTGTGGCAACATGGCTATCTATCATATAATCTCTCTGGCTTTTCAAAATACTTAGCCATCCGTTTCTGCCGTATTCTCAGGAACGGCCTGCCGCTAATCAGATAACCATAGGGTGTTCCTATATTCATTTCTAAAATTCTTCCCCCTTCTCTCCACCGTTTTCATTGATTCTTTGCTAAGTATAACATCGGCACAGTCGGAGGTTTCCTTTTACAGTCATAGTCACCGGCTAAGCCGATGGCTTGAGTAGGCCCTATGAAGGCCTATTACCGGCAAGCGTCTCAAGGCGCACTGAAATTTATTTTGCTTGCATCACTTGCCTTACAGCCTGTAAACGGGTAATCATCGTTCTAATAGTAGCTTTCTATTATTGGAAGTCTCATGCCAGCGGCTCACTTCGCTCGATGCTTGAAGCTAAAGCTCCTCTCTCGATTGACAACTTTGATGCCTGCGACTACATCTTCCTGAATCACGCGCACCCGGACCACTACCTGAACATCAAGGAGTTTGTGGACAAATTCCACCCCCCGATCTCTGTGGACAGCCTGTATGCGGCGGAACTCTCCCGCACCATAGGCATTGAGCTGGCATACATTTTCCCGGTGGACCGGACACAACTACCGCTTCCCGGACTTCCGCCTAGATGTCTACTACGGGAGCCACAACGCGCTGACAGGGATCGGCTTCGACAACTATACCTTCACGGAAAAGCTGTTTGGCATCAAGGGCACGGAGGCGCTGGATCAATACGGCAGCCTGTTCAACACGAATTTCATGTTGACCCTGCCCAATGGCTACAAGGTCGGCTCTGTCGCCGGAATCGACAATCTGAACCAAGCGGAGGCGTGGCGGAACAATCAGCCAAATCTCCTGCTGCACCAGCGTATGGTGTACACAAAGCCGGAGGACTATGCCCAAGAAGTGATCGATCTGGGCGGGCAGATGGGGATTGTGGAGGCGTGAGGTGCCTCTGCAAGAAGGCGGGAGCGATGCTCCCGCCTTTTCAAAACTGTCTGTCCTTATTTCTGCCACTTATCAGATTTTGATATGCGATACAAAGAAAAAGCATTGGTTGCAAGCCCACTTGCGATACGCTGATCAAGCAGAATGACGGCACCTTCTTCGACTGGCCGGTATTCTGCCTTTAGCTCCGTGAACTAAACGTACTGAAAGTTACGGTGTAGGCTATCAAGAATATTTTGTCTAAATTTTGATTTCAAGATTGTTAGAAATGCAGAAAACGAATAAGCTCCTACAGGATTTTCGGAGGCCCGGCAGTTACCTTGCCGGGTCTCGCTGTATCCTCGGAAGTAAGGAGCGATAAGTGGGAGTGAGATCATTGGGACCCTCGGAACAGAGACAAGCGATATGGGGCTACTTATGCGGCGCACGGTTTGGTACAACGAAACAACTGGCAAATCGATTTGGAGTTTGTGAGCGGACGATTCGAAGCGCCCTGGTCATGTTATCCTGTACATATCCCATCGAGACTTCCTTTGGTCTCTATGGAGGAATTCGCGTCTCAGATTGGCACCACCCAGCTCAAACGCAACTGTCGGCAGCTCAAATATCGCCTTTGCTAAGAGTCCGAATGGATCTGGATGGTGAGGATTTGAAAGTGATGAACTCTATCCTCATCCAATTTGCTTTTCCTGGAAGTTACTAAAATGAGTCCTGCTTCCCGCGAAAAAGCACTACAGCTAGAATGAAAATTTCAAAAAGAGCCGGGACAAATATACCAGAAGTGAAGGATGCCAGAGAGACCCACTCCGTGGATGAGTTCCTGCGTTTGATCCATCCAAATGTTGTCTGTGAGGCTTCGAAAAGGGATGCTGATTGAAAAAATTTCGAGACCCGGCAAAAAGGCTGCCGGGTCAGCTGATAGACTGAAAGCACAAACATTGGATCGAGATCTACTGGCAGGAGGTGCGTATGAAAGAGTCCCATTACAAAAGCTATGATGATCTGCCTCTGTTTCTCAATGCAAAAACAGTGGCAAAGGTTCTGGGCGTGTCACCATCTAGCGGTTACGAGTTGCTGCACGACCCGGGCTTCCCGGTGATGCGCGTCGGGAACCGGATGGTGGTGCCCAAGGAGCAGTTCATACAGTGGGTGAGCGATCACACAGGAGGTGGAACATGAAGTATAGAAATTACCGAGACGTTTTCTTTCTGCCCAACGAGTTGTTTCAGCTGGGACTGGACTATGGAGAACTGGCGGTCTGCAGTTTCCTGAAACGGTGCAAAAATCGAAAGACACATCAGTGCTGGCACAGCATCAAAACGATTGGCCATGCGGTAGGCATGAGTGAGAACACGGTGCGCAAGTGCATCCGCCGACTGGAGGAGCGGTAGCTTATCTCCACCGAGCCTACCGAGGTCACCACCAAAGCCAGTGGTCGGCACAGCGGAAATTTTCTGTTCACCCTCCGGCCAATTCAGGATGTGATCGCCGAATCCTACGCCTGACAGCTGGAGAGGGTAGAATTGGCTGCAGAGCGGCAACGGGTCGCCAAGTCCTTCCAGGAGCTGGAGACTCCAGCGTGACCGCCTGTGAGCCGCTGTGTGCCCCGTTTGCGTGAGCTCTTGCCCCTCCCAGTGGCTTCGGACGGATTTGGCCCGTTTTGGGGGTTTTACGAGGGACGAAAAAAGGAACAGGATAAACGTCGGGGTCACCGATGGTGCCTCCAGCCAGTCACATCTGCCCGCAGTGCGGGCAGTTACAGGAATTTTCCGGATGACCGAAAGTGGGGTCAAAACAGCCAGCGGGAATCACGTTTGCGGTCACTATCCCAGAACACCTACTGTCACAACAAAAAACAGGGAGCACGCCCTGGAAAAGAGCCGCTTTTGAGCAGAAAAGAGAAGTTTTC
>OJSL01002572.1_pt1 | contig 10813 bp, 4 predicted proteins | sample 1599451 | NCBI WGS metagenome assembly OJSL01 (sample SAMN04168657, study PRJEB22393) | human gut metagenome | biome: human gut microbiome; feature: stool | host: Homo sapiens | collected 2014-03-20
AAGACATAGCTGCCGTCCACATGATCCAGTCGGATTTTGTGTATTCTTTACGAGAATCCAAAGGGAGTCCATAAGGATTCTGTTTTGTTAGATAATAATTGAGCTCTTTTCCAATTACATTATTAGGAAATAAATTCAGGTTCCACAATTTGTCCCAAACCATATTATACTTCTGGCTCCAGGTATTCTTACGGTCGAAAGCCAAGCGATAGTGGTCGCCCTCATTTGCCATTTCCTCCCATTTCACCGCCATTTTCTTAGCTATTGCTGCATATTTTTCGGCTACATCACTCATTCCAAGCATACGAGCCATCTCGCTGTACCCAGCTACTCCCATGATAGCTTTTACAGAAAGATTGGCATTATGGGCCCAATGGCCTGCAAAATCATCTGTACAAAGTTGGTTCTCTGGGTCCTGTCCAGACTAAACTGCCATTTATCAATTGTTTGAAATACAGATGATTATCTTTGCTCTGTATTGTCTTTGTGTTGTTATGGCTATTAAATAAAGTACAAAATTCTAACTTATGAGCAGACTTTTAATAAATAAAAAGTTAATGGATAAATGTAGTGGTAGTCTAAGATGAGAAATGGACTAATCTGAAAAAATGAATATTTTTCCTCTCTCTCTTTTCATTTATCCATGTAATTTCTTTTATGACATAAAAACTAGCAACATTTTAAGATATTAAAAATCAAATAGATTGAATAATTACTCTTGTTGAATGAATTCGACGTAAATAAAACTTTCTGGAATGATTTATCTATCTTTTTATGCTATTTTGCAGAGAAATGTTATTGTGTGATAGCTTAAGGTAATAAGGAAAGTAGATGTTAGAACCCCATTCAGGAGTCCATAGTGTGGTTTATTTTAAACCAATAAGTAGTTTCTTTTAAAGGTAGGAAATGTTCCTTTTAAACCAACGACTTGTTTCATTATATCAAAACTTGTTTTCGATAGTAGGAAAAAATACATGTTTATAAAGAATTATGCTATATATATTCAATAAAAGGAATATATATAATGTAAATGTGACTTTCTTTTTTCTATTTAGCAATTCAATAGAATCTTAATTCTTCTGCATATATGAAAAATAGAACATGATTTGAAATAACTAAGATGAAATATTTCAATCTTTACCTGGCAAGTTTAGCTCGAAGTTCTTTTAGTCTTTTTGCAGCCTGTAGATTATCAACCTTTATATATCTCATGAATGCAGATGGACTCTTATGCCCGGATATGCGCATAAGTTCTCCGGCAGGAAAGCCGGATAAATACATATTTGTGCAAAACGATCGTCGGCAAGTATGAGAAGAGATCATCTCCCATTTTTCATAGACTCTCTTTTCCCGTTCTTTCCCTTTCTTGCGAACGACTTCGATCTTCTGTTTTAGTTTTGCTCTTCGCCCTAATTCTTTAACCCTTTCGTTGAATATATATCTAGGAATTTTAGGTAAATCATAGTTGTACTTCTTGAGTATTTCCGGTACATAATCGATCATAGGGATTATGACAGCTTTATGCACTTTTCTCTGTTTGAGATTTATAATCTCATTATCTAAGTCAATATGTTCGGGACTTAATGTTGAGAGATCACTATATCGTAGTCCTGTAAAACACCCAGTAATAAAAACATCTCTAATCTCTTCCAATTGCTTATCATCTGACAAGTCTAACTCGTGTATTGTTGAAAGTTCCTTTTCACTTAAATAAATAGCATCAGTTTCTTCTTCTACGACCTTAAAATGCTTCAAGTCAATTGGAGGAATAACTCCTTTATCTATTTGATAATTAACAAATCCCTTTAACAAACGTATAATTTTTCCTGCAGAATTAGTGAGCAAGCCAACACTCCCATCGGGCTTTATAACCTTATAAAATAAATAGTCCATGAATTCATTGTAAAATATAAGATTCAGGTTATGAAAAGTAATTGGCTGCGATGAATGTTCTTTGAAAGCGATCAGATGTTTACGAAGTGTTCGGTAGTCTTTTATTTGGTCTGCAGAAACAACAAGAGCTTTTTCTGTAATATATCTTTCTAATGCGTCAAATATATCTACCCGATTAGGACGTAATTCATATTCTCTATTTTTTTTTAATTCAAGTAAAACAAAATCTACGGTTGGACTTATTCCGTTTATCTTAGCATATGTAAGAATTTCTCCAAGCTTGGACGTTATTCTAATCAGGCAGGCATCAATTTCATCATAGTTTGGACAAGCGCGCTTAATCCATCTCTTTTTAGAATCCCAGTGTTCCGGTTTAATACTGTATCCAGTAGAGATGAGCGTACGCTTAGTTCGATTGTAGTTATATCGAACATAGAGGACAGTAGTCCCCTCTCGAGTGACGTACTTTGGTTTAATATATGGAGTATATTTTGCGATAGTAAATCTGTATTGCTTTCGTATTGCAAAGTTACAAAAGCTATCCGAAATGAGCAATATCTCATCGTTAAAAGCTAGAACCTCCAAAAGCATAGTACTATCTAAAAAAGTGGATAAATATTGCTCAAAAAGGAAAAAAACTACTCAAATCACACTGTAGGAGAGTTATTTTGCACTTTAAAAACATTCGAAACATGAAAAAAGAATAGATTTTGTCCTTTCTTGAACACAGATTTTCCTAATATTTAGCATTAATTCCATTATTTTGTAGCGTTACAAATAAAATGCTATGGAAAAACAAATGGATTTGTATGAATCCTGGGTCCTACCTGAAACACACAATTCTATATAAACTTTTCCTCTAGCATTTATAAATATTCGACAGTACTGATTTTAATATATTATTTAGGTATAGCGATAAGAAAGGTAAGATTGCATTTAAAAGGTAATAGTAAGAAGGTAAAAAGAGAAATAAAAGAAAACGTAGGGTTTGTTTTTCTTTATAGGTAAACAAGATTGTAGATGGGTAACCTTAAAATTGTAGATTAATTAGAAAATATTTATGAAGAAACTACTAACAGTAATGGCCTTTTCGGTCGGTTTATTCGCAAATGCTCAAACCGGCAACTTATTTAAACCAGTAAAAGAGGTAGCGCTACGTACTCCATCGGTACCTATCGTTGTTTCAGATCCTCACTTCTCTATCTGGTCTCCTTATGATAAATTAATGGAAGGAAGTACAGAACACTGGACTACAGCTAAGAAGCCATTAGTAGGGGCTTTACGCGTAGATGGTAAAGTGTATCGTTTCCTGGGTAAAGATCAAGTAGCTCTAATACCTATTGCTCCCATGACAAATGTGGAACGTTGGGAGGCTGCATATACTAATAGTCAACCAGCAAATGGATGGCAAGAATTCCAGTTTGATGATAGTAGTTGGAAAAAAGGTAAAGCAGCTTTCGGTAGCCGTGATATGCCACGTGTTCGCACAGAATGGAAAGGAGATAATACAGATATTTATATCCGACGTACATTTGAAATAAATGATTTGGATTTAACAGAGAATATTTTTCTTATTTATTCTCATGACGATGTATTCGAATTATATTTAAATGGAGAAAAACTGGTTGCTACAGATCTCGTATGGAAGAATAATGTAAATCTAAAACTTTCAGACGAAGCCAAGAAGAAGCTTCGTAATGGTAAAAATGTGATTGCAGCACATTGTCATAACACGACAGGAGGATCTTATGTGGATTTTGGTTTATATCGTGAAAAGAAAAATGCAGTAACATTTGAAAATGAGGCTGTACAGAAATCGGTAGATGTACTAGCCACTTCCAGTTACTATACATTCACTTGCGGACCAGTCGAATTAGATGTCGTATTTACAGCACCTCAATTGATAGATGACTTGGATTTGTTGTCAACTCCGATTAACTACATCTCCTATCGTGTGCGTCCTCTTGATAAAAAAGAGCATGATGTACAATTCTATATAGAAACGACTCCGGTATTAGCAGTGAATGAGACTGCTCAACCTACTATTGCACGTACATTATCGAAAAATGGTATTAGTTATGTAGAAGCTGGCACCATCAACCAGCCGATATGTGATCGTAAAGGTGATTTGATTTGTGCTGACTGGGGATATGTATATCTTGGTAGTGTAAATGGAGCAGGAAAATCTATAAGTTTGGGTGACTATAGCGGAATGAAGGAAGCTTTTGTTAAAAATGGAACTTTAGCTTCAAGTAAAAGCAAATGGATTACTCGTCGGGAAGAAAATACTCCTGCAATGGCTTATGTACATAATTTTGGAACTGTTACCAAAGATGGTAAAGATGGTTTCTTGATGATCGGTTATGATGACATTTATTCCATTGAATATATGTATGAGAAACGTATGGGATATTGGAAGCATGATGGTAAAGTAACGATTTTTGATGCTTTCGAAAAACTAAGAGATAACTATCAATCCATCATGGAGCGTTGTCGTGCACTTGATGAGCTTATTTATAGCGATGCAGAAAAAGCTGGTGGTAAAAAATATGCAGAAATATGTTCTGCTTCATATCGTCAAGTGATTTCTGCCCATAAACTTTTCACAGACAAAGAAGGTAACCTGATGTGGTTCTCTAAAGAGAATAACAGTAATGGTTGTATCAATACAGTCGACCTGACCTATCCGTCTGCTCCCCTGTTTTTGGTCTATAATCCTGATTTACAAAAGGCAATGATGACTAGTATCTTTGAATATAGTGCTAGCGGTCGCTGGGATAAACCTTTCGCAGCACATGACCTTGGCACTTATCCAATAGCTAATGGACAAGTTTATGGTGGTGACATGCCGATTGAAGAAAGTGGTAATATGGTGATTCTAACTGCAGCTATTTCAAAAATTGAAGGTAATGCCGATTATGCTAAGAAATATTGGGACATTCTAACGACATGGACCAATTATTTAGTAGAGTATGGACAGGACCCGGAAAACCAACTTTGCACGGATGATTTCGCCGGACATTGGGCTCATAATGCCAATCTTTCAGTGAAAGCAATTATGGGTGTAGCCGGATACAGCGAAATGGCTCGTATGCTCGGTTTGAATGATGTGGCAGATAAATATGCAGCGACAGCCAAGAAAATGGCGGTGAAATGGGAAGAAATGGCAAATGAAGGCGACCACTACCGTTTGGCTTTTGACCGTAAGAACACTTGGAGCCAAAAATACAATATGGTTTGGGATAAGTTGTGGGATCTGGAATTATTCCCTAACAATGTAATCAGGAAAGAAATTAACTATTATTTGACAAAACAGAATCCTTATGGACTTCCTTTGGATTCGCGTAAAGAATACACCAAGTCCGACTGGATTATGTGGACGGCAGCTATGTCTCCGGATAAGGAGACTTTCCAGAAATTCTCTGATCCTGTCTATAAATACATCAATGAAACAGTGTCTCGTGTACCTATCAGTGACTGGCATCATACTGACAGTGGTAGGTGGGTCGGTTTTAGAGCCCGTTCGGTGATCGGAGGATACTGGATGAAAGTATTAATGGATAAAGTTCAGAATAATCAATAATTTAAATCTAGTGTATTATGAAATGTAAAACTATGAGACATGAGATCATTGAATTTCAATGGATGGCTCTATTATTACTCTTTACGATTTGCTTCAGTAGCTGTAAAGATGATAAAGATGCGTCTGCGGAACCTTATGATCCCAGCCAACCGGTGACTGTGACGGATTTTGCTCCCAAAGCAGGAGGAGCAAACACTCGAATGATTATTTACGGTAGTAATTTCGGTACTGATTCCTCTATTGTCTTTGTAAAAATAGGCGGGAAAGAAGCAAAAGTAATTAATGCGAAAGGTAATAGTTTGTACTGTATTACCCCGCAACAATGTTACGAAGGAACTATTGAAGTAAAAGTCGGTGAACAGGATGTTATAGTATCATCAAAATATAAATATGTTCCACAAAAGGTCGTATCAACTTTATGTGGATATGTAGATGAGAAGGGTAATGGAGAAATTATAAAGGAAGGTCCTTTTAGTGACTGTGGTAAAATAGATTTTCCTGCATGGTTCGAATTTGATCCGAAAAACCACGATATCCTGTATTTAACTCAGGATGCAGAAAATAATGGTAATGGTAAGCCGATGCGTATATTGGATTTGAAAAATGAAAGAATATACACTGGAATAACCGGTAGTTCGGAAGGAGCCGACCGCTTGCGTAGCATGTCATGGACTTTAAGTAAAGATACTATGATTATAGCATGCTCAAAAGGAGCTGATAATGCTGCAAGTAATATTATGTTAATCCGTAACCAGGATAATGATATGGTTGATGTTACAGATTTCCAGAATCCTGTAGTAAAACGTCTGACCACAAGTAGAGGGTGTCAGAACTCAATGATACACCCAGAAAATGGTGAATTATACTATAATTTCTTTGGTTCAGGGGCTGTGCTCAGATATGATTTTTACCAATGGGGGGCAAATGATAATAAAGCTCATGCAGAAGAACTGTTTACGATTCAGGATGCCAACTGGGAATTTAACTTTATCGTTCATCCATCTGGTGATTATGTTTATATGATGGTACAGAATCAGCACTATATTCTCCGTTCAAATTATGACAGAGTTAACAAGCGGCTTACAACTCCGTATATCGTTTGTGGACAACCCGGACAAGCGGATTATAAAGATTTGGCAGGAACAAAAGCACGCTTGAATAAACCCGGACAGGGAGTCTTCGTATTTAACAAAGAGTATGAGGATGCGAATAAAGAGGATTGTTATGACTTCTATTTTACGGATCGTAATAATCACTGTATACGTAAATTGACTCCGGATGGAGTAGTCTCTACTTTTGCCGGAAGAGGAAGCACAGGAATGAATGTACATGCTAATGGATATGTGGATGGCCATTTACGTGATGAAGCACGTTTTAATTATCCTTATGCTTTAGCTTATGATGAAGATACAGAAACTTTTTATGTGGGTGATGTGAACAATCATCGTATCCGGAAGATAGCATTAGAAAAGATTCCTGAAGCGACAGAAGAACATCCGGAAGAGAGTCAACCGGAAGAGGGAGAACAATAACCGAATAAAAGAAAAAACACATGAAAATAAAGAATTTTATCACCATTTGTTTGTTACTGGTTTCTGTTGCCACTTTTGCGCAGAAAAAAATTGAAGTAACGGGAGTAGTGACGGATACGAATAAAGAGCCACTGGTCGGTGTCAATGTAACAGTAAAAGATCAGGCTGGCTTAGGAGCAATTACGGATATTAACGGACGTTATAAAATTAGTATTGAAGAGTTTTCAAGACTAGTATTCTCGTACATAGGTTTTGATAAACAGGAAGTATTAGTGAAAAGGCAGCAGGTAGTCAATGTAATTATGAAGGAATCTGAAGCAAGTGAGCTTGATGAAGTCGTTATTACAGGAACCGGTGCACAAAAGAAGTTAACAGTGACTGGAGCGGTGACTACCGTTAATGTAAATGATCTGAAAGCAAATCCGACAGCAAATCTTTCAAATGCTTTGGCTGGTAATGTGGCAGGTGTTCTAGCTATGCAGACATCCGGTCAGCCTGGAAAAAATACTTCGGAATTCTGGATTCGTGGTATTTCTACTTTCGGAGCTGATAACTCGGCTTTAGTGTTAGTAGATGGATTTGAGCGTAGCCTCGATGAAATTAATATTGAGGATGTTGAATCGTTTACTGTTTTAAAGGATGCTTCTACTACAGCAATTTACGGTCCTCGTGGTGCTAATGGTGTAGTATTGATTACAACAAAACATGGTAAAGCTGGTAAAATCAATATCAGTGCTAAAGTGGAAACATCTTATAACACACGGACTATCACACCGGAATTTGTAGATGGGTACACTCATGCTAGAATGATGAATGAAGCACGTATTACTCGTAATCAAGAACCGATCTATCAGAATGACGAATTGGAAATTCTACGTTTAGGACTTGATCCTGATCTTTATCCAAATGTAGATTGGAAAGATGTATTATTGAAAGATGGAGCAATGACTTATCGTGCTAATGTAAATATGAACGGTGGTGGTAGTACAGCACGTTATTTTGTTTCGCTTAGCTATATTAGTGAAGAAGGTATGTATAAGACAGATGAAGCAGTTCGTAAAGATTATAATACCAATCCCGGTAGTCAACGATGGAATTATCGTTTGAATACCGATATTGACATCACAAAAACAACTCTTGTGAAAGTCGGTGTTTCCGGTTCTTTAAAGAAACGTAATGCTCCTGGACAAGGTGGAAATGTATGGGCATCGTTAATAAATCAAAGTCCGATTAGTATTCCAGTAATGTATTCCAATGGTTATGTACCAGCATTTGGAAAAGAAGATGATCGTTCCAATCCATGGGTATTGGCAACACAAACTGGATATTTTGAAATCTGGGAAAATAAGGTTCAGACTAATATTTCTTTAGAACAGAAGCTGGATTTTATTACTAAAGGATTGCGTTTTGAAGGTCGTTTTGGTTTCGACACTAACAACACAAACGAAATTAGCCGTAAAAAAATGCCTCAAACATGGCGCGCAGAACGTTTTCGAAATACTGATGGGGAAATTACTTTTAAAGAACAGCGAACCGAAGAAAAAATGACTCAAAGCTCTATTTCAACAGGTAACCGGACTGAATTTTTAGAAGCAATTTTACACTACAATCGTGCATTCAAAGCGCATCACGTAGGTGGTACTTTAAAATATAGCCAAGATGCTTATCGGACTACAGTAGATATTGGTACAGATATAAAGAATGGCATTGCCAAACGTCATATGGGCTTGGCAGGACGTGCTAGTTATAACTGGAATTATCGCTACTTTGCCGATTTTAATTTTGGTTATAATGGTTCGGAGAATTTTGCTGACGGGCATCGTTTCGGTTTTTTTCCAGCCTTTTCTTTAGCTTGGAATATAGCAGAAGAGAAACTTGTTAAAAAACATCTGAAATGGATGAATATGTTCAAGTTACGTTACTCTTATGGTAAGGTTGGTAATGATAAGATGGATGTGCGTTTCCCTTATTTGTATACTATCAAGGATGATGGAAGTGGTTGGACTTGGAGTGATTATGGTTCTACGGATAATGTATATACAGGAATGCAGTATACACAGTTGGCCTCTAACAATGTCACCTGGGAAATTGCAACCAAGCATGATGCGGGTGTAGACTTATCTTTATTCAATGATAAGTTTACGGCTACTGTAGATTATTTTCATGAACAGCGTGATGGCATCTATATGGAACGTAAATATCTACCAGGTATTGTGGGGGTGAATAGTAATCCAAAAGCGAATGTGGGAAGTGTCCGGTCGAAAGGTTTCGACGGCAATTTTGCCTACAAGCAGAAGATAGGAAAAGTCAATTTGACTGTTCGTGGTAATTTTACTTACAGCAAAAATGAAATTCTGGAAAAAGATGAGATGAACGCAGTTTATCCTTATCAAAAAGAGGCTGGCTACAGGGTTAATCAGGCAAAGGGATTAATAGCTTTAGGATTGTTTAAGGATTACGATGATATACGAAATAGTCCGCAGCAGACTAATTGGGGAAAGGTACAACCGGGTGACATCAAATATAAAGACGTCAATGGGGATGGAATCATTAATGCTAGTGATGAAGTGGCCATTGGTGCGACAACAAAGCCTAACTTGATATATGGTTTTGGTATTTCTGCACAGTGGAAAGGTTTTGATTTTAATGCTCACTTCCAGGGAGCAGGCAAGTCTTCATTCTTCATTAATGGTTCTACTGTATATGCCTTTAAGGATAGTCAGTGGGGAAATATTCTGACGAATTTAGTGAAAGATCGCTATGTCGATGCGGAGACAGCTGCCACATTGGGTATTCCGGCTAATGAGAATCCTAATGCTTCGTATCCTCGGCTTAGTTATGGAGGGAACGATAATAATTATAGAGCTTCTACCTATTGGCTCAGAGATGGATCTTATTTACGCTTGAAAACATTGGAAGTAGGTTATACATTGCCGAAATCAATTGTGAACAAGATGCGGTTTAACAAGATACGTGTATTTTTCATTGGTACCAATATCTTGACGTTTGCTAAATTTAAAGAATGGGATCCGGAAATGGGAGTCTCTAACGGTGAGAAATATCCGCTTGCTAAGACGTTTACTTTGGGATTAACTGTGAATATCTAATTAAATGCATGAAAAATGAGAAAGATATATAAACTGTATATTGGTATTATGTTGAGTGCGATTGCCGTCGCTTGTTCGGATAAACTCGACTCTGACAAATATTTCAAAGACCGCCGGTCTTTGGAGGATGTTTTTACTGACAAAGAATCTACGGAAGAATGGTTGGCAAATGCCTATTCCTATTTAGGTGGATACAATCTGGAAGTATCTAACATGCTTAATACAATCACTAATTTCGCCGATGATATTTATTTCGGTGGGAATAGTCTTGATGCGTACAAGACATTCAAGACTGGTACTTATGATGAAGGTTACCGGCATTCGTGGGGGGATAGTTATAAAGGTATTCGTCAAGCGTCTATCTTCATTCAGAATATTGACATGAATACGAAATATACGGAAGAAGAGAGAGCCGATCTGAAAGCGCAAGCCCGTTTCGTGCGTGCGTATTATTATTGGTTATTACTACGTAAATACGGTCCTGTACCCTTATTGCCAGATGATGGACTTGACTATACTGCCGATTATGATGATTTGGAAATTCAGCGTAATTCGTATGATGAATGTGTGGAATACATCGAATCGGAGATGTGCCTGGCAGCCAAAGACCTGCCTCTGGCCCGGGCCATTAATCAGGTGGCGCGTCCCACGCGAGGAGCAGCATTGGCGGCTCGTGCCAGAGCATTGGTATATTCAGC
>OJSL01002580.1_pt1 | contig 10777 bp, 10 predicted proteins | sample 1599451 | NCBI WGS metagenome assembly OJSL01 (sample SAMN04168657, study PRJEB22393) | human gut metagenome | biome: human gut microbiome; feature: stool | host: Homo sapiens | collected 2014-03-20
AGATGCTTCAGAAGACAAACACTTCCTTTGCACCATGGCATGTACTGGAATCTGTTGACAAGAAATATGCCCGTATCAAAGCACTCAGAATTGTGATCTCTGAAATAGAAAAAGCATTAAAAGAAAATTAAATTTTGCGGGAAATGTGTAAATGAATGATAAGATAACAGTCTGCCTGGGTAAGGGCGGGCAAAGAGAAATGGCAGAATCTTTTGCCAGAAAGAACAATGTTCCGATTATGGACAAACCGGGAGAACATCTGACAGTAATGTTTGACTCCCGGGGCGTATCACTTACCGGTTATGGCCTGACATATCAGGGAGATTTTGAAGGAATGCTGCACAGAGTCACAAACGGAAGACTTTCCCATGAAATGCTGGTACGTGCGGTCAAAACAGAGGGAGAACATCTGAAAGCAATTGATGCCACTGCAGGTATGGGGGAGGATGGTTTCCTTCTTGCAGCATATGGCTATGAGGTGACATTATACGAACAGAATCCGGTGATCGCCGCACTTTTGAAGGATGCGCTCCGGCGTGCCAGAAAGCATCCCGTATTAAAAGACATTGCTTCCAGAATGAAACTGGTGGAGGGTGACAGTGTGTCATGTATGGAGAAACTTATGGATCCGGTAGATGTGATCTATCTTGATCCCATGTTCCCGAAGAGACAGAAATCCGGTCTGATAAATAAAAAACTTCAGCTGATCCAGAAACTTGAACCTCCATGTTCTGAGGAAAAAGATCTTTTTGATGCAGCTATCAAAGCCGGACCTTCCAGAATTATCGTAAAACGTCCTCTTAAGAGCGTCTGTCTTGATGGAAGAGAGCCTTCTTATATATTAAAAGGAAAAGCAATACGATATGACTGTTATGTGATGTAGAAGGTTTATCAGCACATTGCAGCAGCCCTTTATTTTTGAGGGCTGCTGCAATGTATTTTTTTCCATTCCCGGATAAATTCCATTTGTTCCTGATCGGAGATTTCCTGGGAGGCAGCGTCATTTCCGGCAGCTACACAGCAGAGCAGGACGAAGGTCTGAAAGAGTAAAAATACCAGTATCAATAATAATGCAGTCATAATTTGTCTCCTTAATATTATGCAGATGGTTACAGTTATTTTATGAAATTGCTATAAGGATATTTTCGGGATTTCTGTAACAGATTCTGTATATGCCTGTTGTTTTGCATATCAGAAGTATCTGCATATCATGGAAGCTTTATACATTTTATTTACAGAAAAACGGAGATATGACAGGAGAAACTGTCGGACACAAAAATATAATCTTCCGAATAATTTAAAGTAAGACGCAAATGTTCATTGTCTTTGTAGCGACCTGATGAACAGTTGCGGTAAGATTTCATTATCCAGATGATTCGGAGGATTTTTTATGAAGAATTCAGATGATTCCGGATATACAGGAAAGCACGTGGGTGTGTGTGTTCTGGATACCGGGATTTTTCCTCATATAGATTTTACAGGGAGAATACTTGCGTTTCAAGATTTCATCGGACATCGTATCAGACCTTATGATGATAATTCTCATGGAACCCATGTATGTGGGATCATTGGCGGTGACGGAAGGGCTTCGGAAGGACGGATCAGAGGAATTGCCCCCGGGTGTAGCCTGATAGTTCTGAAGGTGCTCGACAGAACGGGAAATGGCAGGAAAGAAGATGTTTTACAGGCTTTTCGCTGGATCCTGGAGAATAAGAGATATTATGGGATACGTGTAGTGAATATCTCGGTGGGAACAACCTGTAGGAGAGCAGAAGATCACAGAGTTCTGATCGCAGGTGTGGAACAACTTTGGGATGCAGGTCTGGTGGTAGTGGCTGCGGCAGGAAATCAGGGACCGAAGGCAGGAAGTGTGACAGCACCGGGAAGCAGCCGGAAGATTATCACAGTAGGCTCCAGCGATCTGCTTACAGGACGGACTGCCATATCAGGCAGGGGACCTACATTTGAGTGTGTTTGTAAACCGGATCTGGTTGCACCCGGGAATCATGTTCTTGCCTGTGCACCGGGAGCAGATAACGGATATGGAGTGAAGAGTGGTACTTCTATGTCTACACCTCTGGTTGCAGGGGCAGCAGCATTGATGCTTGAGAAGAATCCGGAGCTGACTAATGTTCAGATCAAGATGAAATTGAAAGAAAGTGCCAGGGATATGGGATTGCCAAAGAATCAGCAGGGATGGGGAGAACTGGATCTGGAACGCTTTATGGAACTGTGATCAGTAATCATTTTATTTGGCAAAATATTGCTTTAGTGTATAAAAGCATTGACGAACGGTCTGTTTTCGGCTATCATGATAGTTAACTGGATGAGAGCCAAAGAGGAGGATTAACATGAAAAAAATTCAGATGCAGACACCACTTGTGGAGATGGATGGAGATGAGATGACCAGAATTCTCTGGAAAATAATCAAAGATGAACTTCTTCTTCCGTATATTGATTTGAACACTGAGTATTATGACCTTGGTCTGGAATACAGAAATGAAACGGATGATCAGGTAACTGTTGATGCAGCAGAGGCTACAAAGAAGTACGGCGTAGCAGTGAAATGTGCAACTATCACTCCTAATAAGGCAAGAATGGAAGAGTATACCTTAAAGAAAATGTACAAGAGTCCTAACGGAACGATTCGTGCAATTCTCGACGGAACTGTTTTTCGTGCCCCAATCGTAGTGAAGGGTATTGAACCATGTGTTAAGAACTGGAAGAAACCGATCACCATCGCACGTCATGCCTATGGTGATGTGTATAAGAACACAGAGATGTATATTGACGGTCCCGGAGATGCTTATCTGGTATTTGAAGGTGCAGACGGACAGCAGAGAAAAGAGCTGATCCATCATTATGAGGGACCGGGTGTGCTTCAGGGTATGCACAATCTGGATGATTCTATCACAAGTTTTGCAAGATGCTGTTTTAATTATGCACTGGATACAAAACAGAACCTGTGGCTTGGCGGCAAGGATACGATCTCCAAGATTTATGACGGACGTTTTAAGGAAATCTTTGCAACTATTTATGAAGATGAGTTTAAGGAGAAATTCGAAGCAGCAGGCATTGAATATTTCTACAGCCTGATCGATGATATCGTAGCTCGTGTCATGAAGGCTGAAGGCGGATTTATCTGGGCCTGCAAGAACTATGATGGAGATGTTATGAGCGATATGGTTTCTTCAGCATTTGGTTCTCTGGCTATGATGACATCTGTACTGGTATCTCCACAGGGATATTACGAATATGAAGCTGCTCATGGAACTGTACAGAGACATTATTATCGCTATCTGAAAGGTGAGGAGACATCTACTAACTCTGTAGCAACTATTTTTGCATGGACTGGAGCTCTGAGAAAAAGAGGTGAGCTGGACGGCAATAAAGAATTGATGGAATTTGCTGATAAACTGGAGAAGGCGACTCTGGAGACGATTGAAAGCGGTAAGATGACAAAAGACCTTGCGCTGATCACTTCTCTTGAGGATGTGACAGTACTGAACAGCAAAGATTTCATCCTTGCCATCAGAGAGAGACTGGATGAAATTTTATAATTTCAGAAATTATCCGGTAATGTTTCTATAACATTATAAAGTTCTCCGGGCAGGATCACACTGCAGCGGAGAAACCTGTAAAAAGTTATAAACTGCGAAAATGGGAAGAACCTGCATTATGCAAGTTCTTCCCATTTTTCATATAATCCTTCTAATTCTTCGGTAATGGCGGCTTTCTCTTTGCTGAGTTTCGCACATTCTGCCACATTTGTGCAGATATCCGGGAGAATCATGGTTTCGTCGATCTCTTTATCTCTGGTTTCAAGTTCTTCAATGCGGGCTTCTACTTTTTTTAGTTCATTCTCTCGTTTTCGCTGGCGGGCCTGTTCTTCTTTCTGCTGTTGCCAGGAAAGCTTGTTATCAGAAGCCTGCTTTGCTTCTGTCACAGCCTGAGCGGCAGCCGGAGCATATTTTTCCGTCAGCTCTTCTTTTTTCTCCAGATAATAGTCGTAATCTCCGATATAATTTACAATTGCCTGATTGGTCAGATCCAGGATCCGGGTAGCTGTCTGGTTGATGAAGTAACGGTCGTGGGAAACATAGAATACTGTTCCAGTGTAACTGTTCAATGCCTCTTCAAGAATCTCTTTTGAAGCGATATCCAGATGGTTGGTGGGCTCATCGAGGATCAGAAAGTTTGCTTCGGACAGCATCAGCTTGGCGAGGGAAACACGACCTCTTTCTCCGCCGGACAGAGCGGAGATCAGTTTGAATACATCATCCCCTGTGAAAAGGAATGCTGCCAGCATATTTCGAATTTCTGTTTCCGTAAGTGTGGGATAAGCATCTGAGATTTCCTCAAAAATAGTTTTCTCCATATGAAGAACATGGTGTTCCTGGTCATAGTAGCCAATCTGTACCTTGGAACCAAGAGTAAATCTGCCGCTGTCTGCATCAATCAGCCCATTGATGATCTTTAACATGGTGGTTTTGCCTGTGCCGTTATTGCCAATCAGGGCTACACGTTCTCCACGTTTGATCTCAAAGGAGATGTCACTGAAAAGTGTCTGTCCGGGAAAAGATTTGGAAAGACTTTCCACAGTAAGGACATCATTTCCGCTGACAAATCTTGGTTCCAGGGAAATGCGCATCTGATTCTGAATCTCCTGTGGTTTATCAATGCGCTGGACTTTATCCAGCATTTTCTCGCGGCTTTCCGCACGTTTGATGGATTTCTCGCGGTTAAAGGATTTCAGCTTGGCAATGACTGCTTCCTGATGTTTGATATCCCGCTGCTGGTTCAGATAGGCTTTGTACTGGGCGTCACGCAGCTGGGCTTTTTTCAGGGCATAGGCAGAATAGTTGCCACTGTACATACGCATATTTCCTGCTTCGATTTCCACAACTTTTGTTACAACTTTGTCAAGAAAGTAACGGTCGTGGGATACGATAAATACAGCACCCGGGTAATTCAGAAGATAGGTTTCCAGCCAGGAAATACTCTCCATATCCAGATGGTTGGTAGGCTCATCCAGAAGAAGAATGTCAGGGCTGGCAAGAAGCAGTTTACCCAGAGCTACGCGGGTTTTCTGGCCGCCTGAAAGAGTTTCTATCTGGCGTTCGAAATCTTCTTCTGTGAAACCAAGACCTTTTAATACACCCATGATCTCACTTTTGTAAGCGTAACCATTTTCCAGTTCAAACTGGTGACTCAGTCTTGTGTAAGTATTCATCAGGCTGTCCAGAGCATCTCCGGTGGTGGTTTTCATTTCCTGTTCCAGAGAGCGCAGACGGTTCTCCATATCAATAATGTGCTGTTTGGTGGAAATCAGTTCTTCGTAAATGGTATGATGGCCATGAATGTCCTGATACTGGGCAAGGTAGCCGATATTTTTATCTTTGGCAAGTACCACGTTTCCTGAATCCGGGGAGAGCTCATGCATAATGATTCGCAGCAGAGTCGTCTTGCCTGCACCGTTATTGCCGATGAGAGCTGCCTTTTCGCGGTCTTCTATATGGAAACTGGCATCCTTGAGAATGATTTTTTCGCCAAAGGATTTACAGATATTCTGACATGATAAAATCATAGGAATTCCTCCGTTTGTAATTTGTCCGCGTACTATTATAATCGAAAATGCCTGTTTTTGAAAGCATTTTAAGAGATTTTGTCCAGAGAAAAGAAAGCACCGGATGGATGCATGGAAGAAAATATGATATTCCGGGGAATTTTTCAGAATGAAATTGATAAAAAAATACAGAAATATTTGGTCAAAAAGTACAAATTTAATTTGACAATAAAATAACATCTGGGTATAATTGACATAGATAAGCTAAGGAGGGAAAATTTGTGGAAGCTAAGGAAATTTCGAAAGCGGTAATCAAGCGTTTGCCGCGGTACTACCGCTACCTCGGTGAATTGATGGAGGAGAATGTAGAGCGTATATCTTCAAATGATCTTAGCAAGAAGATGCATGTGACGGCTTCCCAGATTCGTCAGGACTTAAATAATTTCGGTGGTTTTGGTCAGCAGGGTTACGGCTATAATGTACGCTATTTGTATACAGAAATCGGTAAGATCCTTGGGCTGGATACTGTACATCCGATGATTATTCTGGGTGCCGGTAATTTGGGACAGGCATTGGCCAATTATGTGGATTTTGAAAAGCGCGGATTTAAGCTGGTTGGTATTTTTGACGTCAATCCTGTACTTGAGGGGATTGCAGTTCGTGGAATTGAGATTCAGATGTTGAGCGATCTTCCTTTGTTTCTGAAGGAGAATGAGGTTGAGATCGCGATCTTGACTCTTCCTAAAATTAAAGCCAAAGAGATGGCAAAGATTTTGATTGATAATGGAATTAAGGCAATCTGGAATTTTGCACATATTGATCTGGATGCCCCGGAGGATGTAATGGTAGAGAACGTACATCTTTCAGAGAGTCTTATGACTTTGTCCTATAACCTGAGTGAGTACAGAAAGGAACATGAAGGGATGTAAGGGATAACTGTGAAACACAAGGCTGTGGTCATCTGATCACAGCTTTTCTCTTGTATGTAAATGTGTTATTGTAAACAGGAGGTGAACAGATGAGAGAGATTGTAACTGCTGTTGAGATGAAAGAACTGGATCATAATACGATTCAGAAAGCCGGGATATCGTCTCCAGTACTTATGGAGAGGGCGGCATTAAAGACGGTTGAGGAGATTGTACAGAGATTAAAGAATAAAGAAAAAGAGAAAATCCTTGTGGTCTGCGGAACCGGCAACAATGGCGGAGACGGATTGGCGATTGCCAGACTGCTTCAGTTGAGAGGAGTCAGAACCTGGTATTATATTGCGGGTAAGGAAGAGAAAATGACTGCTGAAACTGCCGGACAGCTTAAAACAGCAGAATATTATCAGGTGCCCCGGGTGCATAACCTGGATCCGGATGAATATACTACTATAGTAGATGCCATCTTTGGGGTTGGACTGAGCAGACCTGTAGAGGGAAAATATGCAGAGCTTATCAGTACAATGAACCGGGCATCTGCGTATAAAGTAGCTGTGGATATTCCATCCGGGATTGACTCAGATACCGGATTTGAGAAGGGGATTGCATTCCGGGCAGATCTTACGGTTACCTTTGCTTTTCGCAAAAGAGGGCTGTGTTTTTATCCCGGACGCATGTATGGCGGTGAGATCGTTGTTACGGATATCGGAATCTATTCCATACCCGGAAAGAAAATCTGTATGCATCATCTGGAACGTGAAGATTTAAAAATGCTTCCGGAGAGAGTTCCCTATGGAAATAAAGGAACCTTCGGTAAGGTTCTTCTTATAGCTGGCAGCGAAGGAATGTGCGGAGCTGCATATCTGAGTGCAGCAGCTGCTCTGAAAAGCTCTGCGGGAATGGTGAGAATTCAGACCGTGGAGGCCAACAGGATTCCGTTGCAGACACTGTTGCCGGAAGCCATGATCACCTGTGATTTTGATGAGAAAAAAAACCAGGCAATGCTTGACTGGTGTGATGTGCTTGTGATAGGACCGGGTCTTGGAACCGGAGCGCAGAGCAGGGAAAGAGCTCAGTGGTTCCTGGCGAAGGCAGCTGAGTGTAAAAAAACAGTAATTCTGGATGCAGATGGCCTGAATCTTCTGTCAGTCCATGACAACTGGAAGTGTTTTATCGGGGAACATGTGATCCTGACACCTCATATTGGTGAGATGAGTCGTCTGTGCGGAAAAGAAATCGGTAAGATCCAGGATTGTCTGGCACAGACTGCAGCTGATTATGCAAAGGAGTCTGGAGCGGTTTGCGTTCTGAAGGATGCCTGTACTGTGGTGGCAGATGCTTTTGGAGATATGTATTTGAACATTTCGGGTAATGCAGGAATGGCTACAGCGGGAAGTGGAGATGTGTTAAGTGGTGTGCTTGCCGGTATACAGTGTATGTACCTGGCAGCAGAAAAGAAATTTTCTCCTGTTATTCTGGCTGCACTTGGTGTATATGTGCATGGGCTGGCAGGTGATCTGGCTGCTGAAACAGTAGGGCAGCGAGGGATGACCGCAGGAGATATCATCTGTTTTCTGCCGGAAATACTAAGATAGAATATTCATTTTGAGGCAGTAAATCTGTGAAACAATTTGCAGATATTAACATGAAAAAATAACAGAGGAAAATTATTATGAAGAAAGATAGCAGAGTAAAAGCAGTCATTTCACTGGATGCAGTAGAACATAATTTCCGGGAAATGAGAAAAAATATTGCAGAAGAGACAAAGATGATCGCAGTCATAAAGGCTGACGCTTATGGACATGGCGCGGTGCCGGTTGCACATCTCATTGAGGATTATGATTATATCTGGGGATTTGCGGCTGCAACTGCGGAAGAAGCGATTCATCTGCGAGAAGCCGGGATTACAAAACCAATCCTGATCCTTGGAATTGTTTTTGATGAATATTTTCCGGAACTTGTCCGTTATGAGATCCGTCCTGCAGTGTGCGAATATGAGGAGGCAAGGAAACTTTCAGACGAAGCGGTTCTGCAGAAAAAAACTGTACATATTCATATTGCTCTGGACACAGGAATGACCAGGATCGGTTTTGCGGATGCACAGGAAAATGTAGAGGAAATTAAAAAAATTTCAGAACTTCCAAATCTTGAGATTGAGGGTATGTTTACTCATTTTGCAAGAGCAGATGAGTATGACAGAAGTCCGGCTATGGTACAATTGGAGCGGTATCTGGATTTTTCAAGACGCGTAGAAGAGGCAGGAGTGGAAATTCCTCTGCATCACTGTTCTAACAGTGCGGGCATCATACGTATGCCGGAAGCAAATCTGAATATTGTCCGTGCCGGAATCACAATTTATGGAATTTATCCTTCTTCTGAGGTGGAGAGAGATATTGTAAAGCTTGAGCCGGTTATGGAACTTAAGAGTCATGTGACTTATGTGAAGGACGTTCCTGCCGGAGCAGCGATCAGCTACGGCGGTACTTATGTGGCTGACAGGAAGCTTCGTGTGGCAACTGTTCCGGTGGGCTATGCAGACGGCTATTCCAGGCAGCTTTCCAATAAAGGCTGGGTTCTGATCCATGGACAAAAGGCTCCGATCCTTGGCAGAGTCTGTATGGACCAGTTTATGGTAGATGTGACTGAGATTGGTGATGTGAAGAAGGGCGATGAGGTAACACTGATCGGCAGAGACGGGGATGAGTTTATCGGTATTGAGGAGATTGGTGATCTCTGTGGCAGATTTTCCTATGAGTTTGCCTGTGATATCAGCCCGCGTGTGCCGAGAGTCTATATTAAAAACGGGAAAGAAATATAATGTTACTGTTTGCTGAATAGAGACGAAGTGAGCGATAACTGATTTTTATATACCACGCATGTATACACAAGAAAAAGGTGGAAATACTTTATCTTAACCGGACAGGAAATATCCGGCTGATAACAAGGTTTCTTCTTATGGCAATGTTGTAAATTGAAACCGGAAAGAATCGGAGTGTGAATTGTGTGGTAATTAAAAGAGGGGATATATTTTATGCTGATCTTCGCCCTGTAGTGGGGAGTGAACAGGGTGGAATCCGGCCGGTTCTGATCATTCAGAATAACGTAGGTAACCGGCACAGCCCTACAGTGATCTGTGCTGCTATTACATCAAAAATGAACAAGGCTAAGCTTCCTACACATATTGAGATCAATGCGGAACTCTATGGGATTGAAAAAGATTCTGTGATTTTGCTTGAACAGCTTCGTACTATAGATAAAAGAAGATTAAAAGATAAAGTCTGTCATCTGGATGATGCGATGCTGGATAAGGTGAATCATGCACTTGAGATCAGCCTGGAGCTTACGTTCTGATTTTACTTTTTAAGGGATATATCATCTGATCCGGTATTGCGATTTTTGGGCTTGCATGTCTCGGATAGTAGTGCGTGAACAATAAATGAACAGTAATTTTTGGTATCTCTGTCCGGTCAGTATCTTGACGATTAATGGAGAAAGTGATATATTTTACCAGTAATTACGCATATTCAATAAGGAGGAGACTGAATAATATAATGGAAGATGGCAGTAGTATGCCCCTCTGGGGCTTATTTGTTTTACTGTTACTGTTGTGGCTGAATGGAATCTTTTACGGGTTTGCCGCAGCGCTGAGAAACATAAGTGAGAATGATACACAGAAGAAAGCAGAGGAAGGCGATAAAAAAGCACAGATGCTGATGGCTCTGATCGACAAACCGGCGCAGTTTGTCAATGCAATTCCGCTGATCGTAATGGCATGTGGTATTTGTTTTGGTACTTTTCTGGTCCCATATGCTGGATGCATTTTATCCATACATAAAGCATGTGCCTGCACTGATCCTGGTAATGGCATTGTGTGTGATTTTTCTTGCTGCAATCGGTATTCTTGCCGGAAGTATGGCAAGCCAGGCTGATTCAGCGAAATTTGTCAGCTCTGTTCAGCATATTATAAATAGTGAAGATGTTATGCCATAAAAACAGAAAAATATATGTAATATAAGTAAGAGTTCGGGTAAAAGGGGGAATCTGTATGAAGATCACTTTTATTGGAGCAACACATGAAGTTACCGGGAGCTGCTATTACCTGGAAGCAGCAGGAAAAAAGTTTCTTGTAGACTGTGGAATGGAACAGGGACCTGATTATTATGAAAATAAAGACATTCCTGTGCCTCCGGGAGAATTAGATTTTGTGCTTTTAACACATGCACACATGGACCATTCCGGAAATCTTCCTGCTATTTACGCAAAAGGCTTTAAAGGACCTGTATATGCC
>OJSL01002629.1_pt1 | contig 10545 bp, 5 predicted proteins | sample 1599451 | NCBI WGS metagenome assembly OJSL01 (sample SAMN04168657, study PRJEB22393) | human gut metagenome | biome: human gut microbiome; feature: stool | host: Homo sapiens | collected 2014-03-20
AGAATTTATGAAAAGAAAATTGATGCTGTTATTGGCATGCCTTTTTGTGGGCATAGGCCTGGTAACTGCCCAAACTCAAAAAATCACAGGCGTTGTGATTTCTGAAGAAGACGGGCAGCCAGTTGTTGGCGCTTCTGTGTTGGTAAAAGGTACCACTCAAGGTACAATCACAGATGTAGATGGTAATTTTAATTTGTCGAATGTACCAAGTTCTGCAAAGACTTTGCAGATTTCGTACATTGGTATGCAGACGCAGGAAGTGGCGATAAAGCCCAATTTGCGAGTGGTTCTCAAATCTGATGCACAGCTAATAGATGAGGTTGTGGTAACCGGATATGGGGTAACTAAAAAAGCGGCATTTACGGGATCTGCCCAAACGGTGGATAACAAGGACTTGATGAAAAAAACAGATGCAAACTTTATGAAGTCTTTGGAAGGATCAGTAGCTGGTTTACAGGTAAATAGCTTGACTGGACAACCTGGTGCATACGCTTCTACTACTATTCGTGGAGTTGGTTCAATGAACTCTGGAACCGAACCTTTATACGTAATTGATGGTATTGCCATTTACACAGACAAAATGGGGGCTTATAACAAAGCCGGAACAGGGGATATGGCGGCAAGTCCGATGGCTAATATCAATCCTAACGACATTGAGTCCATCACAGTTTTGAAAGATGCTACAGCTACAGCTATTTATGGAGCTCGTGCAGCGAATGGAGTAATTGTAGTTACTACTAAAAAAGGTAGTCTGGGAAAAGCGCGTTTTAATGTGAATGCAAAAGTCGGAACTAGTTTTGTAGGTAAGATAGATCATAATTATCGTACGACAAATCTGGATAAATACAAAGAGATCTGGACCGAAGGACTAACAAATGCAGGATATGACGGTGAGGATGGCATGACTTCTGCTGAATGGCTGAATGCCTATGTTATGGATTGGTATAATGTGGACTTGACGCAAAATATCAAGAGTGTGGATTGGCTGAAGGAGATTCTGCAAAATGGTTTTTCACAAGAATATGATATCAGTGCTCAAGGCGGGAATGAAAATTTGCGCTATTATATTAGTGGAGGATATTTTCAGAATACAGGTATCGTCATCGGAACTGGAATGAAACGCTATAGCGGACGTATTAGTTTAGATGGAAAAAGCGGGCGGATAGGATATGGACTTTCGGTGAATGGAGCACTCTCCGATATAAACAATACTATGACTGAAAGCCAATATACTAATCCTATTGTAGCAGTATATGACATCCGTCCGTTTGAACAGGTGCGCAATGAAGATGGAACATATAATACAAATGTTAATTATAATCCTGTAGCCATTAACGATAAAGAAAAAGGTGATAAACGCAATCAAAAGCAGATTACATTGGTTGTGAATCCATATTTTACTTATAATATTATTGATGGCTTAACATGGAAGACAAATGCAGGATTGAGCTTAATTGACTTGGACGAGTTCTTTTACAGTTCAATTTATAATCCTCAATATTCCGGTAGCGGTATGCTTGGTCAAAGAAATCAGGAAAGGGCAACAACCTTGACCATTACCAATACCGTAAACTTCAACCGCACTTTCAAAGACATGCATCATTTGAATGTATTGTTGGGACAAGAAGCACAGAAAATATCTTATAGAACAATTTATGCAGCTGCCAGTGGATATCCTAGTGATGCTGTTTTTGAATTGGACAATGCTTCCAAGCCAACAGGGGCGGGATCTTCAACCAAAGCAAGCACTCTTTCTTCATTCTTTATGAATGCAGAATATAACTTGAATGATAAATATTATCTGTCAGGCAGTTTCCGTTATGACGGCTCGTCAAGATTTGGTGTAAACAACAAATGGGCTCCTTTCTGGTCTATAGGAGCAAAATACCGCATCTCTAACGAAAGCTTTATGGAAAATACCAAAAGTTGGTTGACAGATTTGACTATCAGAGGTAGTTATGGAACTGTAGGTAATCAGGATATTGGTTATTATGCAGCAATGGGATTATATAATTATGGATATTCTTATAATGGTAAACCAGGAGCTATTCCTTACCAAATAGCCAATCCGGATCTAAAATGGGAGACTGTTGCAAAAGCCGATATCGGTATCCATGCTGTTTTCTTCGAAAGACTGACACTCGAAGTGGACTATTATAACCAACGGACAAAAGATATGATATTTGATGTACCACTTTCTTACACAACTGGATTCGGATCTATCCTGAAAAATGTAGGTGAGATGGAAAACAAAGGTATAGAATTCTTGATTAACGCTAACGTACTTAGAAATAAGGATTTCAATTGGGATGTTCGTTTCACTGGTACGGCAAATAAAAATAAAATCATAAAACTTGCCACAGAAAAACCAATTGAGAATACTCTAACTATCAGAAAAGTTGGCGAGGCGTATAATACATTCTATATGCCGGAATATGCAGGAGTGGATCCTGAAACAGGAGAAGCAATGTGGTATAAAGGACAAGAAGGGGATGAGAAAACAAAAAATGTAAATGAGGCCGGTCAGCGAATTGTAGGTTCTGCCGATCCTAAATTTTATGGTGGCTTTGGAATGAATTTCAAATACAAAGGTTTTGACTTCTCTTTTGATACCAGTTTCACCTTGGGAAATAAAGTATATAACTCCGGATTTGCATTTGATATGCAGGTTGGACATTATTTCTTAGGTCCGGTATCTAACTATGTTTATGACAACCGCTGGCAAAAGCCGGGAGATATAACCGACGTACCCAAATTTGTAGCTGGAGACAACTCGGGAGCAGAAACTAATTCCAGCCGTTTCTTAATGAACGGTTCTTATTTGAGAATGAAATCCATGGTTTTAGGATATACTCTTCCGAAGAACCTTATGAATAAAGTGGCTATTGACAATTTAAGAGTTTATATCTCTGCTGACAATTTGTTCACTATCACTGCTAAAGATTTTATAGGATTTGATCCACAAACTAGATCTACCGGTATGCAGTCTTGGGCATATCCTGTACCTAGAAATATCATGTTCGGTCTTAATCTTAGCTTCTAAAAAATAACTTTAGAAATTTATGACAATGAAGAAAATATTATTTGCTTTATTAACCGGTTGGATGGCTATTTCATTCACCGCATGCGATGACTTCTTGACAGAAACGCCATCAACTTCTGTTCCGACAGAAGAAGCCTTGGTTACTACCCAAGATTTTCAGAATGCTTTAAATGGTGTATATTACACATTAGGTTCATATCGTTTTCTGGGACGTGATGTATTAGCAATTGGAGATGCGCCAACGGATATCACTTCACATTCCGTTGCAACGTCCCATTTCTATGACATCTTCCGCTATCAGATACTGGATACTAATTCATACATAGAAGAAATATGGGCATACGGATATTGGGCTATCGACCGTTGTGCACGTATCATTAAAGAAGGTGCTTCATTTAAAGAAGTAACAAAGGGGGATCTGACAGAAGTGGAAGGATGCATCGCTCAAGCCTATGCAATTAAAGCCCTCTGTTCTTTCTATTTGACTAACATGTTTGGTTTGCCATATTCGGAAGCCAACAAAACGACATTAGGTATCGTAAACGTTACTGAGCCCGTCCCTGCCTATTCACAGGTGTCAAGAGTTAGTGTAGAACAAAATTATAGCCTGATTCTTGATGATATAACGAAGGCTAAAGAATATTATGCTAAAGAAGGTGTTGAAAATGTAGGTAAACAGTATATGAATACGGCTGCAGTTGCTGCACTTGAAGCTCGCGTAAAACTCTATATGAAAAATTACGAAGGGGCTATTACGGCGGCTCAAGAGGCAATAACCCTAAGTGGTGGTACAATTGTATCAACCAAAGAAGACTATAAGAATATGTACACGACATTGGCTGTTTCGACAGAAGACATTTTCTTTATAGCAAAAGCCGAAGATGATTATTTATCTGCTAATGCTCTGAATACTTTATGGAATAAATACGGTTTGTCTATTAACAGCGCAACAATAGCAGAATATTCATCTAATGATATTCGTCTGGCACTTCTTGGCGGTACGTGGACTGGTGGAAAAATGCGTGGTATCACAACCAATAATCAGATTTCTAACTTGCCGGTTTTCAGACTGCCTGAAATGTATTTAATACAGGCAGAAGCATATGCAAAACAATCAACTCCTGATTATGGTAAAGCTAAAGAAAAACTGTTGGAAGTAGCGGCAAAAAGAAACCCGGATTTGGATGATAGTGAAATTGCAGAGGATCAGACGATTATTGATGTGATTGACAAAGAAAGAAAATTAGAACTGGTTCAAGAAGGACATCGCTTCTTTGATGCAAGAAGATTAGGCAAAATTATTAGTGTGGCAGATGGAGCGTATACTAATTTCAACATTGCCAAATTTGTGTACCCAATACCTTCTTTTGAAGTTAATTCAGGTTTTGGAGTTATACAAACAGAGGGATGGAGTGATAATCTACCTCGATAAAACATTTTTTAATATTGCCTCCATATAAGGATAAGTTTTAAATAAGTAGATGAGACCTGCAATTTTAGAATTAATCGAAATTGCAGGTCTTATTATTTATAAATATATACATAAATAGTTTTACGTAAGAAACAATAATTCGCTTGCAAAATTTCAATGAATGTCATATTTATCTTGACTAATAATCAACATTTGAATATTAGTCAGAATTAGTTTGTTGCAATTTTCTTCATATAGTATTCCCTTACTAAATAAATATCACGTTTATTATCAGATAATTACGTCCATTTTGGGTAGAGATTAAGTATTACATATATAGACTGACAATAATAACGAATTTATTTAATTATCTAATAATTAAGCATATATGTATCATTAATTAAGAAAAGAAAAAGCTCTCCACGCCTAAATATTAGATATTACATCATTGATAATCAATAATATACAAAATATTTAGTTCTGCAAAGACTTTGCAGATTTCGTATATCGGAATGCAAACACAAGAAGTGGCTATTAAACCTAAACTGAAAATCGTCTTAAAGTCTGATACAGAGGTGCTTGATGAGGTGATTGTTACAGCTTACGGTACTTCTACCAAAGGAACTTTTACCGGATCTGCTTCCGTGATGAAAGCTGATAAGATTGAAAAGCGTCAGGTTTCCAATGTATCTAATGCGTTAGCTGGTGCAGTAGCCGGTGTACAGATTTTGAGTGATAATGGTCAGCCGGGCGAGTCTGCCAAAGTTCGTATCCGTGGTGTTGGGTCAATCAATGCAGGTATGGAACCTTTATATGTAGTGGATGGAGTTCCCTATGATGGAGATTTGTCTTCCATAAACTCTGCTGATATTGAAACGATGACAGTATTAAAAGATGCTGCTTCTACTGCATTGTATGGTGCTCGTGGTGCCAATGGTATCATTATGATTACTACTAAAAGAGGTACCTCCGGTAAAGCTCGTATTAACTTCGATGCTAAATGGGGTGCTAACTCACGGGCAATTAAGACATATGATGTAATGACTAGCCCGAAAAATTATATTGAAACTGCCTATCAGTCAATTTATAATTCTCAGATAAGCTTGGGATACTCTCCTGAAGATGCTAATATCAGAGCAAATAAGATTCTTCCGTCCGAAGCTTCCGGTGGTTTGGGATATCAGGTATATACAACGGCTCCGGGTGAGTTATTGGTTGGTTCCAATGGTAAACTGAATCCGAATGCTACTTTGGGTTACTCTGACGGTCAATATTACTATACTCCGGATAATTGGGCAGATGAAACTTTCCAGAATAATCTTCGTCAGGAATATAATCTGAGTGCATCCGGTGGTAGTGATAAAGGAACTTATTATTTCGCTTTCGGATACTTGGATGACCAGGGAGTCATTTCCGGTTCAGGTTTCAAACGTCTTAATGGTCGTTTTAAAGGAGATTATAAGCTGTATAGCTGGTTGAAAATTGGAGCTAATGTTAGTTATGTCAATACAGAGAGTCGCTACCCGGGAGATCAGGATGCAAATGCTACCGCTTCTTCAGGAAACGCCTTCTATATAGCAAACAATATGGCACCTATCTATCCTTTGTATGTTCGTGGTGCTGACAAGCAGATTCTATTGAACAACGGACGTAAAGTGTATGACTATGGAGACGGACAGAGTACAAACTTCTCTCGTTCTTTCATGTCAATCGCTAACCCTTCCGGTGACTTGATTTATAATAAGAGAGAATATTTGAGTGACGTAATAAACGCTAACTGGTTTGCAGAGATAACTCCTATCACAGGTTTGACAATATCTGCACGCTACGGTTTGAATATCGACAATACCCGTCAAAATGAAATGGGTAATGCATATATGGGACAGTCTGCTTCTTATGGTGGTACTGCTTATCAGGCTGCTATTCGTACTTATGGATTTGACCAGCAGTATGTTGCAAATTATCAATTTGCACTTAAAGATGTACATCACTTCGATGTAACAGCCGGTTATGATGGTTATTCCTATGAATATACACTGTTGGAAGGTAGTGGACAGAATCTGTATAATCCGGAAAGCTTCTATTTGGGTAATGTGATTGATAAATTCACGATAGGTGGCAAAAAGGACTTGTACTCAACAAAAGGTTTCTTTGGTCGTGTGAACTATTCATATAATGATACCTATTTTGGAAACGTTTCTTATCGTCGTGATGCTTCTTCTCGTTTTGCTCCGGAGAATCGTTGGGGTAACTTCTGGTCTGCAAGTGTGGCATGGATGTTGACTCGTGAAAGCTTCATGGAAGATATTACATGGGTGAATATGTTGAAATTTAAAGCCTCTTTCGGTCAGCAAGGTAATGATGATATTCTTTACCCGGGCGTTCTTTTGGAAAAGAACTACTATCCTTGGTTGGATCAATATAAGATGACTGGTGCTAATGGTACATTTGCCGATGGTACATTATTATATAAAGGTAACCCGGATATTACTTGGGAAACTTCTACTTCATACAATATCGGTGCCGATTTTGGTCTGTTCAACAATAAGTTGAATGGTAGTATTGAATATTTTGGCCGCAAATCAAAAGATATGCTTTACAATAGACCGACAGCCGGTAGCTTGGGATATACAGCAGTTCCGATGAATGTTGGTTCTATGACAAACTCTGGTGTTGAAATTGATTTGAATTATCAGATCATGGCCAATAAGAAATTTAATTGGAGTGTGAACCTGAACGCAACATTCGTTAAGAATAAGATTAATAAACTGCATCCTGACTTGAACGGAAAACTGATTGATAGTGACCGTATCTATGAAGAGGGAGAATCTATGTATCGTATGTATCTGGTAGATTACGCAGGCGTGGATGAAAAAACCGGAGAAGCCTTGTACTGGGCAAAGGATGATAATGGCAATGCAATTAAAACCTCGGAATATTCAACAGCTGAAAATTATAAAGTGGCTACTGATGATATGATGCCTACTGTCTACGGTGGTTTGGGTACAACATTTGAAGCTTACGGATTCGACGCTTCTATTCAGTTGTCTTATCAGTTGGGCGGTAAAATCTATGATACCGGTTACAGACGTCTGATGCACGGAGGTGCTTCAAGCAGTGCAGGATGGAACTGGCATAAAGACATATACAACGCCTGGACACCGGAGAATCCGACTTCCAATATCCCTCGTCTGAATGCGAGTGATAAATATACCAATTCTGCATCAACCCGTTGGTTGACAAGCTCTGACTATTTGAGTATCAACAATATTACTGTAGGATATACTCTGCCGCAACAACTGGTGAAGAAAGTCATGCTTGACAAAGTACGTGTATACTTCACTGCTGATAATGTTGCTTTGATCTCTGCACGTAAAGGTCTTGACCCGCGTCAGAGCTATATTTCGGCTACAACAGCACTTTATACTCCTATTCGTACGATTTCGGGAGGTATTAGTCTTACATTTTAATTGAACTACAAATCAAGAACTTAATATGAAAACAAAATATATTTTTGCTTCTCTTTTATTATCTTCTTTGGCTTTCACAGGTTGCGAAGACATGGATACATTGCCGGAAGGCAATATCGTAACTTCGAATCAGAAAGATGAGATTGGGAAGATAGACCCTACCAAGGTAGAGGCACGTGTTAATGCGATTTTTGCACAATTTAGTTTGATGACACCGAATAAAGGTGCGTTACAGCTTGAACGTCATAACGACTTTGGTTACCCCAGTGTAATGTTGTTTACTGATGCGAACGGTAATGACGTAGTGACTGATGATAACGGATACAACTGGATGGGGGATGAGCTTAGTTATACCGACCGTTCCCAGACATCGCTCAGCTGCCAGATTATATGGAACGATATGTATGCCATTATTTATGCAGCCAACAATGTAGCTAAAGAGATTGATCCTGCTACATCGGATGCAACGGAGCAATACTTTTTATCACAAGGATTAGGAGCACGTGCTTTCTCATATTGGGTATTGGCACAACTTTTCCAATTCAACTATAAGGGTAACGAAAGTAAACCTTGTGTACCGTTGATTACTGATAAAAATATGGAGGCTGCTGCTGATAACGGTTGCCCTCGCTCTACTGTTCAGGATGTATATACGCAGATTACAACAGACTTGACTGCTGCTGTAGATTTGCTTAAAAAAGCAGAGAGTGCAGGCGAAGAAAGAAAGGATAAACGCTATATCAGTCTTGCCGTTGCTTACGGATTACAGGCTCGTGTTTATTTGTCTATGCATGAATATGCGCAGGCAGCTACTGCAGCAGGTAATGCAATAGAGGCTGCTGCCAATGAGGGCATTAGTCCGGCTGGAATGACGGATGTCAATAAGCCTGCATTTTGGACTGTTAGCGAAAAGAACTGGATGTGGGGTATCATAGTCAATGAAACGGATGAAATTGTATCTTCCGGTATTGTGAACTGGCCGTCTCACATGGGGTCTTTGAATTTTGGATATGCAAACTTCTCCGGTGGTCTTCAAATTAGTAAATCATTATATAACCAGATACCAAATACCGATGTTCGAAAAGGCTGGTGGCTCGGAGGAGATTTGAAGTCTAAAAATCTATCTGCTTCCCAGCAGGCCATGGTAACAGGTTACGGTTATAAAGCATATACTCAAGTGAAATTTGCTCCTTATAATAATGTTCTTGAGACTTCTATTAATGCGAATGATATTCCTTTGATGCGCGTTGAAGAGATGTATTTGATTAAGGCGGAAGCAGAGGCTATGTCCGGACAAGATGGTAAGAAGACTTTGGAGGATTTTATTAAGAAATATCGTAATGAAAGCTATGTCGTTAGCAACTCTGATATTCAGGAAGAAGTATTCTTGCAACGTCGTATTGAACTTTGGGGTGAGGGGTTGAACTGGTTTGACGTGATGCGTTTGAATAAAGGTGTTGACCGTCGTGGAGCAGGATTCCCGAATGATAATATGATCTTTAATATTGCTCCGACTGATCCGATTTTATTGTGGCCTATTCCTCAAGCTGAAATTCAGGCAAACCAAGCTTTGTCAGCAGCCGATCAGAATCCTACATCAACGACTCCGAAACCTGTAGAGGATAAATAATAATTCTATTAATAATTTGAATCATATGAAACTAAATAAGTTCTTATTATATTTATTAATCGTTCCGGCTTTGTCTTTTGTAAGCTGTAGCGACTATGAAGATACTGAAGTGACGAGCCCGCAGGCAGATGAAAATGCTTTAGGTGCAAACTTTACTGCTGCTACTACTTCGGTTGTAGTACACCCGGATGAGAATAAATACCAACTGACGTTGAACCGTTTGAATACGAAAGAAGCGGTATCTGTTCCTGTAACTGTAAAATCCTGCTCGGAAATAGATGGAGTGAAATTTACAGAAGTTCCGACTGCGTTTTTATTTGCAAAAGGTGAATCTAAAGCGACTGTAGAATTGAAACTTAGTGATAAATGCAAATTTCAGGAAGTTTATAAGTTGACACTGTCACTGGGAGAGGGAAAAGATCATCCTTATGCATCCGGAACTTCTTCAACCGTTGTATCTGTGTCTAAGGACTATGATTGGGTAGAGATAGACCATCCTGTGGTTGTGGAAGCCAATGGTATGATGGTGGAATTTTAGCACCTCTTGAATTTGCTTCCGACTATGAAGACGAGGATGGAAATCAATTATTCAGAATCAAAGCTCTTTATTCTGCTGCCGGAACGGCATCTACAGCTACAGGACATTTACAGTTCCTGTTGGATGAGAATTATGATGTTGTAAGCATGTTGTCTGTTGGTGATGCTTATAATCCAGAGAAGATTAACACCGGTGTAGTGGATAAGACTACGAAAGCACCTTATTACATGAACGTGAAATCTGCAGAGAAAACAAGCGAAGGCGCGTACGTCTTTACTTATGATGTTTTCTATTATGAGAATAACGTTGCGAAAAATAAAGTGGAAGGTGCAACGGCAACTCTCGATTATGATATAGCAGGTGCAATGGAAGAATAATATAGGATATTTTAAATCCTGAATGATACGAAAAAGAGGACAATAAAACATTGTCCTCTTTTTTTTTGTTATATTT
>OJSL01002656.1_pt1 | contig 10444 bp, 10 predicted proteins | sample 1599451 | NCBI WGS metagenome assembly OJSL01 (sample SAMN04168657, study PRJEB22393) | human gut metagenome | biome: human gut microbiome; feature: stool | host: Homo sapiens | collected 2014-03-20
ATATTGTTGTTGAGAGAAGAAAGGAATTTAATGGTGGTCCTATTGATATATTCAAGAAAGATATTGCAGATTATAAGGATAAATGGGATATTTTGGGTAATTTTGTGGGAAATGATGAACTTTCTACAGAAAAAAGTGATGAGAAATAATTCCGAATGTAGAAGTTGTGTAGTTCTTGTTCATGTCGTATGGCAAATAAAAGGGGTGTATGCCTAAAGTGGCTATACGGTTTTGGCAGAGAGAATGAATTTTAGGAAATGGAAGGATGGAAAGTGGGAAATGGTGGAGGGTAAATTTAGTTGTTCTATATACAGTATTCTTGTATATTTGTCTTGTGTGATATTATGTTTCTTGTTTAATGAATTGATTTTTTATTAATATGATAGGCGCGCTTGCAGGTGATATTATAGGCTCTGTATATGAGTTTAATAATATAAAGACGAAAGAGTTTCCGTTGTTCTGCATCGAATCTTCTTATACAGATGATTCGATAATGACCATTGCTGTGGCTGATTGGTTGCTTCATGGAGGTGATTTGGTGAGAGTGATGCAGTATTATGGTTCCAAATATCCTTTTCCTATGGGTGGCTATGGTGCTCGTTTCAACAAATGGCTGCATGAAAAGAATCCTAAGCCTTATAATAGTTGGGGAAATGGCTCGGCAATGCGTGTTAGTCCTGTGGGATGGTATTTTGATTCTTTGGAAGAAACAATAAACGTGGCGGAAGAGACAGCTGTGGTTACCCATAATCACCCTGAAGGAATCAAGGGAGCTCAGGCTACGGCATCGGCTATTTATTTGGCAAGAAAAGGTAAATCAAAAGAATATATCCGCAGTTTTATCACAGATAATTTTGGCTATGATTTGAATCGCTGTTGCGATGATATTCGTTGTGATTATAAATTTGATGAAAGTTGCCAAGGTACAGTTCCCGAAGCCCTTATTGCTTTTTTAGAGAGTCGGAGTTTTGAGGATGCCATAAGGTTGGCTGTTTCATTGGGTGGTGACAGTGATACACTGGCTTGTATAACAGGAGGGATTGCAGAAGCTTTTTATAGATATAGAATTCCCTATGGAATACGCAGCAAGGTTCTTTCTTTATTGGATGATGATTTGCGAAGAATTGTTAAGGAATTTATAGATGCTAGGCGCGAATGGTTTATACACCCTAGGTGGGAAGAAAATGGAGAGTCAATCTCAATAGTTGTTAGCGAACCTTCTAAAGAAGAAGTAGAGAAGTTAAAAACAGAGTCTGTAAGACTAATTTTAAACAGCTTAAATTCGGAAACGGATGAAAACAAGGAATGAATTTGGTATATTGTGAAAAGTATAAATGCTATTTGACGTCTTATCAAGTAGCATTTTTTGTTATATAGAGATTTCTATCTTATGAAAGATGATATGGCGTTTAAGGGATAGATAGGAAATGTTTATAAGAGAATGATATTGGTATTGGAATGGTCTGTACTTGTTTTTATGATGAAAACGATAATTTCAATGATAAAAGATTTATATTAACATCTTATAATCATGTAGTTTCAAAAGAAGATAAAAAAAGTAGTTCATCTAAACTACAGTCTAATTCTGTAGAAGTTAGAGAAACTACTTTAAAAAAGAGTCTCGGTTGTAATACTCCTAACAACTCCGTCTTTCAGCATGGCCTGAGCTCGGTAGAGAATAAATCTCATTTTAGTCTCATCGACTCTTTTTATAAAGAAGAGAGTGGGCGAAGCTGCTCTTCACAGCCTAAAGATACTTCTTATTCATTAAATGAACAACAATTTATGGACGAAATTATAGAAAAAGCGAAGAAAGGTTCACCTATTGGGATAGAAAAGATATTAGAAGGCTAAATTAAGAGATAAGTTGTTTAAAAAAATAATGAATGAATAATGAAAGAGGTGACATTACTGATACATTGAATAAATGTTGTCGAAATTTGTTGTCTAAAATATGACTATGGTCTATCTTTAGACAATAACAATAAGTCTTAAAAAAAATGAATATATTGATGGTTGATTTGCATCTATTTGCATTTAATTGTAATGAAAGTTTTAGGATAGTTGTAGATAAAAAAGAAAAAAGAGCTAAACTTTTTTGTTTAACTCTTTCTATATCATTGTTTTATCTTGAATGCTTTAGAATAAATCTTTTGGGACCCCCAGACGCGTACTCTAACCGGGCTGAGCTACACCCCGAATTGCGAGTGCAAAGGTACGGCTTTCTTTTAAAATAGCAAATCTTTCGGCACTTTTTTTTAGAATAAAAAGCATTTTGTTTTATTGAACCCTATGTATCAGTTAGTTATTGTTTAGCTTTAAATCATACTTGATTACATGGATTCACGGTAAAAATCGAGCATATCCATGATTTCTTCCTTTGTGGCCGATTGGTTGATTTGAATGTCGCCCACGTCAGCCAATAAAGTAAAGTTGATTCTGTCGGCAATATTCTTTTTGTCATGTGTCATGAGCTCATAAAGTCGGTCATAATGTTTGCAGTCGAAGTCCAGTTTGCCATAATGCTCTTTGATGAATTGGAGGGTCTGGCGCAACTTGTCTTTGGGAAAACCTGTCTTGACGTGCGAGAAATATAGTTCGCAGACCATTCCCCAGGCAACAGCATAGCCGTGTAATACCGGATGATTGATTTCCAAAGCAAAACTTTCAAAAGCATGCCCCACTGTATGTCCCAAATTCAAAGCCTTGCGTATTCCGGTTTCATATGGATCGCATTCGACAATCTTCTCTTTGATTTGAACGGATTTGGCAACCAGTTTTTGCAATGCTTTATAATCTGTTTTGTTGAAGTCGAAATTCAATAATTCAGCCCAATGTTCCGGGGTGCTGATAAGTCCGTGTTTCAACATTTCTGCATAACCGGAAAGCAGATTGTGTAAATCCAGTGACTTTAAGAATTCACTGTCTATCAGTACAGATTCAGCCGGAGAGAAGACACCGATTTCATTTTTTAACCCATTGAAATTAATGCCGGTTTTTCCTCCCACGGAGGCATCTACCATGGCAAGTAAAGTGGTGGGGACATTGATATATTTAATGCCGCGCTTGAATGTTGAGGCTGCAAAACCACCCAAATCAGTCACCATTCCTCCGCCCAGGTTGACAAGCAGTGAATGGCGTGTAGCTCCTCGGTCGCCTAATTGTTTCCACACATAGGCCAAGGTGTCGAGGTTCTTATGGACATCTTCTGCGCCGATGCAAATCAGTTGCGCATCTTTCATGAAGCCGGCTTCTTGAATGAGCGGTATGCAGAGTTTGCGGGTATGCTCGTCAACCAGAATGAATAATTTGTCATACGTGCATTGGCTGATGGCATCAGCTAAATTCTCGTTTATACTGTGGCAGATAATAACCTTTTGTTTACTCATAACTTTTATATTTGCCTGCAAATTTAGGTAAAAAAGCAAAAAGATAGGCGTAGTTTGCTTGCAAATAATTACTTTTGTACGTTAAATGCTAAAATAATGAAAGGAATTCTACCCACTTATTGCAGAACCATGGGATATACTCTTTTAATCCTGTGTGTGTTCCTGCCATTGATGATGTTTATGTTTGGAATGATAAACGACAGTAACTTGTTGTTTACCAAAGCTTCTGTGAAGTTACTTATCTGGTTTTCTCTTTTCATGATATTTCTGGCAAAGGTGAAAAACGAGAATGAGGAAACAGCTAAAATCCGTGTTAAGGCCATTTGTTATGCCATTTATCTTTTAGGCATTTATTATATAGTGATGCTTGTCAGGGGAGTCTATGATGGAAACCTTGAAGAAGCCGATAGTTCTATTGCTATTGTTTATATGGCTTTCAATGTACTTTGTCTGGAGTTTGGCATTCAAAAGAGTAAGGTAGACAAGCTTTTTAAAAAATAATCTTCTTTTCCGTTAAACCTTTTGAGTGTGGAAGTGTCCAAAGGACATTAGGCATTAAATCTCATTAGGAAAATAGAAAGATGAAGAAATTGATACTTTTGTTGTTACTGGTGTGTACCGGTACAACTCTCTCTTGGGCCCAGGGCAGCAAACGGGTCGCGGTAAGCGGAACTGTAGTTGATGGAGATGACAAGAGTCCGATAGCACAGGCTACTGTACAGTTACTTTCTTTGCCGGATAGTACAATGGCAGTAGGAAATGTTACCAATAATAATGGTGTCTTCTCTGTGGCGGCTCGCCCCGGAAAATATGTTTTGAAGATTTCCTTTGTCGGTTATCTGACTCAGGAGAAGCCGTTGCAATTGACTGCCGGCAAGCCTTCTGTTAATGTAGGCACGGTGACTTTGCCCACAGATGATATTATGTTGGGTGAGGCGATTGTGGTGGCTGAGGCTCCTCAAGTTACCATTTCGGAAGATACAATCGGGTATAATGCATCCGCATATCGAACTCCCGAAGGAGCTATGCTGGAAGAATTGGTGAAGAAACTGCCCGGAGCCGAGGTTGATGAAGATGGAAATATCAAAATCAATGGTAAGGAGGTGAAGAAAATCATGGTGGATGGTAAGGAGTTTTTTGGCGGTGATGTGAAGACCGGATTGAAGAACTTGCCTGTCGATATGGTTGATAAATTGAAGACATATGATAAGAAATCTGATTTGGCACGTATTACCGGTATTGATGATGGTGAAGAGGAAACGGTACTGGACTTGACTGTCAAGAAGGGAATGAACCAGGGTTGGTTTGGAAATGTCGATTTGGCAGGAGGTACCGAAGACCGCTATATGGGACGTGCTATGATAAACCGTTTTTATGATAAAACTCAATTTTCTATTATCGGTTCTGCCAATAATGTGAACGACCAAGGATTTTCGGGTGGAGGCGGCGGCCCTCGCTGGAGACGTAATAACGGGCTGAATGCCACAAAAATGTTGGGCGCAAACTTTGCTACGGAAACGTCCAAATTGGAATTGGGGGGTAGTATGCGCTATAACTATCGTGATGCAGATATCATCAGCAGCGGTTATTCTCAACGTTTCTTGCAGAGCGGCAATTCTTATTCAAACACGAATTCAAACAATCGTAACAAAGTAAGTGATTTTAATGCGGATTTCCGTATGGAATGGAAACCCGATTCAATGACGAATATCATCTTTCGTCCTAACGTCTCTTATAATAAGACCGATGGGGCTACAATGAAAGAATCAGGTACTTTCAATGATGACCCTTATAATTATATTGCCAATCCAAACGATTATCTTAATTTTAATGATATGGATGGCAGTGATCCGTTACGCGACATTCGCGTCAATGCGACCAATGAACATGGCTTGTCGGATACTAAGAGTCTGTCTGCCAATGCGACTTTACAGGTGAACCGCAAGCTGAACAATAAAGGACGTAACATCACTTTCCGGGGGTCGTTTGGTTATGGCGATAACGACAATGATCAATATACCCAGTCGGAGACTCGTTATTATCAAATACATAATTATTTGGGAGGAGACTCTATCCAATATCGTAATCAATATATAACGATGCCGACCAAGAATTACAACTATACGGCACAGTTGACGTATAGCGAACCGATTGCTCGGGCTACTTTTCTGCAGTTCAGTTATCGGTTTCAATACAAAAATACTACGAGCGATAAGTCTACTTATGATTTGCAAGGTTTTCCTTGGGAAATCGGTGACGGACTGCCCGAAGGGTATGAAGCTGCGTATGTGGATAGTTTAAGCAAGGATGCCGAGTATAAATACTTTAACCATGATGTTTCTTTGGGTTTGCGTTTCATCCGCGAAAAGTATCAGATGAGTGTGGGAATGTCTTTGCAGCCGCAGAATACCAAACTTTCTTATAAAAAAGGAGCGTATATGGTAGATACCACTCGTACGGTCTTTAATTTTGCTCCGAATCTGGACTTCCGCTATCGTTTCTCTAAAGTGAGTCAGTTGCGTATCACTTATCGCGGACGCAGCAGTCAGCCGAGTATGGAAAACTTGTTGCCGATTGTTGATAACTCAAATCCGCTGAATATCCGTGTCGGTAACCCCGGCTTGAAACCTTCGTTTGCACATACCATGCGCGCATTTTATAATACATATAATGCTGAAAGACAACGTGGAATGGTGGCACACTTGATGTTTACCGCTACGCAGAACAGTATCAGTAACAGTACGCAGTATGATATGGAAACCGGTCGGACCATTGTTACTCCGCAGAACATTAATGGTAACTGGAATGCTTTCGGTATGTTCGGCTTCAATACCGCGCTGAAGAACAAGAAATTCACTATCAACTCTTTTGCACGTGCCAATTACCAGAATCAGGTGGCTTATCTTTATAATAAGGATACAAAGATGGATGACAAGAACACGACTACCGGTTTAACTCTGGCAGAGAATCTGAACGGTTCGTATCGTAACGATTGGTTTGAATTTTCTTTGAACGGTTCTATCGAATATACGGCAGAGCGCAGCAAATTACGCCCGGAAAACAATCAGAACCCTTATACATTTTCTTATGGAGCAAGTACTAATGTCACTCTTCCCTGGCAAATGACTTTGTCCACCAATATCACTAATCAGTCAAGAAGAGGATATAATGATGCCAGTTATAATAATAATGAGTTGATATGGAACGCTCAGATAGCACAAAACTTGCTTAAAGGGGCTGCAACTATTAGTTTTGAAATGTATGACATCTTGAAACAACAGAGCAATATCAGCCGTTCATTGTCTGCCGATATGCGTTCGGTTACAGAATACAATAGTATCAATAGCTACTGTATGCTTCATTTTATTTATCGTTTGAATATCTTTGGAAGTAAGGGGGCACGCGATAAAATGATGAACAGCAGACGAGGCTTCGGAGGTCCGGGATTTGGTCCCGGCGGACATAGAGGACGCCCATTCTAAAATAAGCATGGAAGAATCTTTTCCCAATCTATATTGTTATAGGTTGGGATTTTTTTTATATGTTTGCTGACGTGTAAATTAGAGTTATGATAGAATGGAGCATATTTAATGAAATATTTACTGTTGCTTTTAACCTGCTTTACTTCTTGATTATTATTGGCACTATTATGATAGTGGTGCTTGATAATCGTAATCCGGTTAAAACAATGGCGTGGGTACTTGTGCTTTTTTTCCTTCCGATTGTCGGACTTATCTTCTATTTCTTTTTTGGTCGGAGCACACGTAAGGAAAAGCTGATTGGCCGTAAAGGGTTTACCCGTCTGATTAAGCGTCCGATGGCAGAATATCAGGCTCAGAAAGCTTTTAAATGTCCTGAAGATCAGCACCAATTGATGCACTTCTTCAGAAATGTGAATAATGCCTTGCCCTTTGAAGGTAACAAAACGGAGGTCTATACAGACGGGTTGTCTATGCTGCAATCATTGATGAAAGCAATCAGTAAGGCGAAGCATCATATTCATTTAGAGTTCTATATATTCGAAGATGATCCTGTGGGCAGGTTGTTGCGTGATTTATTGATTGATAAGGCTCGTGAAGGAGTTGAAATCCGTCTGTTGTATGATGATGTAGGCTGCTGGAAAGTTCCTCATCTCTTTTATGATGAGATGAGAGGTGCCGGTATTGAGGCACGTGGTTTTCTGAAGGTCCGCTTCCCTGTTTTTACGAGCAAGGTGAATTATCGTAATCACCGTAAGATAGTGGTGATTGACGGGAAAGTTGCCTTTACGGGAGGAATGAACATTGCTTTGCGTTACATGAAGGGGTTTCAATGGGGGATTTGGCGTGATACACATATTAAGATAGAGGGGAAAGCTGTATATGGGTTGCAAACGGCTTTTTTGACAGATTGGTATGTGGTGGATCGTACCCTGATTACTTCTTCCCGCTATTTTCCCGAGATGGATAGTTATGGCAATGCTTTGATGCAGATTGTGACTTCCGATCCGGTAGGGGAGTGGCGGGACATTATGCAGGGACTGTTGATAGCCATCAGCAGTTCACGCAAATATTTTTATATCCAGACTCCTTATCTGCTGCCTACCGAACCTATATTGATGGCTCTGAAAACGGCTGCCCTTGCCGGTGTGGACATTCGCATCATGATACCGGAGCGTGCTGATACGCGCTTGACTCATTTGGCTTCTCTTTCTTATTTGGACGATATGATGCGTGCCGGTGTGAAGATATATCTCTATCAGAAGGGTTTTCTTCATTCCAAATTGATAGTGAGTGACGATACTCTTTCTACAGTTGGCTCTACCAATATGGACTTCCGAAGCTTTGAACATAACTTTGAGGTCAATGCTTTTATGTATGATCGTACCTCTGCACTAATTCTGAAAGAGATTTTCTTGAAAGACCAAAAGGACGCCTTCCTATTGCAGAGAAAACAATGGATAAAGCGTCCGTGGTATCAAAAGGTACAAGAATCTACTATTCGGCTTCTGGCACCGTTGCTCTAAAAAAGGAGAAATTGACGCTGCCATATATGCGGCGTTCAATGAAATGAGGATCATCCTCAAAGTTTTGATCTTTTCCGTGTTCCAATACCAACAAGCCGTTTTCCTTTAGCAGACCGTTTTCGAAAATACGGCCGGGAATACTTTGCAAGTCTTTTAATGCATAGGGGGGATCGGCAAAGATGAAGTCAAATTGTTCACTGCATTTCTCTATGAACTTAAAGGCATCTGCACGGACAGGAAAACACTTATCGGTTTTTACTTCACGCATGACTTGAGAAATGAAAGACAGATGTTGAGGGTCTTTTTCTACCGAGATTACTTTGTCGCAACCGCGAGAGACTAACTCGATGCTGATACTTCCTGTCCCGGCGAAAAGATCAAGTGCAGTTACTCCATCTTCAAAGTCGAAATAGTTATTACTTAGTACGTTAAACAGATTCTCTTTTGCGAAGTCTGTTGTAGGGCGTGCTTTGAAACTGTTGGGCACGTCAAATCGGCGTCGTTTGTATATTCCACTAATTACTCGCATAAAATTAGAGTTTGCATATCAAAAGGTATATCTTCAATTTTGCTTATCTCAGAACGGTTGAACTCAGCTTTCGGATTAATGATAAATACTTGGCGCAGATACTTGCGCAGTCCGGTCAACAATCCTTCTTTATCTTTAAATTTTCCGGTCAGTTGCAATTCATCTTTTTCTTGGTTGTAGCCCAATTGTTGCCATATGTATAATAGGTAATATATACAGTCGGCTGTTTGTTTGCAAGGAAATGAGTTTATTAATAATAGTTTGCCTTTGTCATAGCAGTATACTTCTACCAAATGTTTGCGGACGTGAGCATAGAGCTTTTTACTATTACCCAATCTGCTTTTTTGCGCAAAGTATTCTGTCAGCGGACTGACCGTTGAGAAGAAACGTGCGGTGGGGAAGTGTTCTGTCAACAATTGATGGGCATGTTTGTCCATGGCAAACAGAATCACTACATTGCTTTTGCCCAATACATTGCATAGCACAATCTCATTATTAACCTTTGGAAAATTATGATAAAATAATGTATCTATCTGTTCGTCTTCGAATAAATCAAAAGGAACAGGAGTGAATCGGGGAGAGTCTACCAAAATGTTTATCCGTTTATAAGGATACTTTAATGCTTCTGTACTTGTTAGCATCTCTTTGATATTGGCAGTCATGGAACAGGAAGCATTGACCGTATAAGAGTCGAAACAGAAGCTGTTCTCTCCCAACGGATTGTAGATAGAAAAAGAAAATCCATCCGCACTGAGGCGGATGGATAATGTATATTGTTCCGATTTGGTAAAATCGATACGTTCAGTCATTCTTATTCCCAGTTACCTGCGTTGTTGTTAGGCTGTTCGATATCACCAACTCTCAAACCGCAGTATTTGCCAAGTTTGCTCTGAAGGTCTTTCAAGTTAGCCAATTCCTGTGCATTCAAACCGCTTAGATATGTTTCATATGGAGTTTGTGCCTGGAATAAGTGCAAAGGAGCACCTGATTTGGTAGTATCGTTGCGGATAGCCATTTCAAATTGTGCACCGTTTCCGAAAGGTACATATCTCATAGAGTCTGCGTTGAAGCCTGCACCATAAATAGTGTCGGTTACAGCCACCCACATCGTATCACGTTTGAAGTTCATCAAACCTTCTTTTTCTACTTCTTTCCAGTTACCTGTTTTCTTTGCCTTGTTGATAATAGCCATAGCTTTCTTTTCAGTCATACCGGCTTCCAATTGAGCATCAGATAAAACTCCTTCTTTCTTTACGAATGGAAGTTTTGCTGTTTTAACAAAATCAATCAAAGTATCAAAGCTGGCAGTATATGCGCCTGCATGTAAATTACGGTATTCCAACTGTGCTTTACGGATGTCGATCAAGCGGGCAATAACTTGTTTTTCTCTAGCTTTTTTAGTGTTGTCAAAGTTGATCGGTCCCACGATGCTACCATAGCATACATAGATTAAACCGATAACGCAGGCAGCCAATACAATATTAATAACTGTTTTCATGATAAATATGTGTTTTTTTTAGT
>OJSL01002664.1_pt1 | contig 10403 bp, 6 predicted proteins | sample 1599451 | NCBI WGS metagenome assembly OJSL01 (sample SAMN04168657, study PRJEB22393) | human gut metagenome | biome: human gut microbiome; feature: stool | host: Homo sapiens | collected 2014-03-20
AGATATCTAATCCTTTTAGGAATAAATATCTTCTGCTTTTAAGTTAATGACATTGTGTATTTATGCGGTTTTTGCCACAAAAAAATTTTTATTTTTTTGTCCCAGAGAAGAAATGCCATGGCAGCTCCACCGCTTTCCATGGCATTTCCCAGTTATTTATTTCTGTTTCTGACTGTTTCTTATTCCTCTATATCCTCCGCAGGCTCTGCTGGAATGAATACGCGGGATTTCTTTTCTTCGTGTTTATGAAGTGCTGCTTTCTCAGTTGCCTCAATACAGAATTCCATCTGAGAGTTAATCTGGGCTTTGCCTCGTTTATCCGGCTTCACATAAGTTCCATCCGGCTGCAGGATATGAGCTTTTACATTATCCTTAAACTCCAGATCAAGTACATGCTCCAGCTCTTTCTTAATCTTCTCATCTTCCACAGGGAAAACAATCTCTACCCTGCGGTCAAGGTTACGCGGCATCCAATCCGCACTTCCCATATAGATTTCCGGGTTTCCGCCGTTTTCAAAATAGAAAATACGACTATGCTCCAGAAATTCCCCTACAATAGAACGGACATGAATATTCTCACTGATTCCCGGCACTCCTACTTTCAGACAGCAGATACCCCTTACCAGAAGCTCCACCTGAACTCCGCAGGAAGATGCATAATACAATCCAGCAATAATCTTCGGATCACAGAGAGAATTCATCTTTGCGCGGATTAACGCCGGAAGTCCTTTCTTCGCATTCTCTGCCTCACGTTCAATCAGGCTTAAGAACCTGTCCTTCATCCAGATTGGTGCTACGATCAGCTTATTCCAGCTTTTCGGTTCAGAATATCCAGAGAGCATGTTAAATACTGCTGTTGCATCTTCACCAAAACGTTCATCGCAGGTAAAGATACCGCAGTCTGTATAGAGTTTGGCAGTGGAATCATTGTAGTTTCCGGTTGCCAGATGCACATAACGGCGGATTCCTGTCTCTTCCCTGCGCACAACCAGTGTGATCTTGCTGTGTGTCTTAAGGCCTACCAGACCATAAATTACATGACATCCTGCCTTCTCCAGCTTCTTCGCCCATACAATATTATTTTCTTCATCAAAACGTGCTTTCAGCTCTACCAGCACGGAAACCTGTTTGCCGTTTTCTGCTGCCTGCGCAAGGGCAGCAATGATCGGTGAATTGCCGCTGACACGATACAGAGTCTGTTTGATAGCCAGAACATCCGGATCTTTTGCTGCCTGACGTACGAAATTTACAACAGGATCGAAGCTCATATAAGGATGATGCAGGAATACATCGCCCTCACGTATCACCTGGAAAATATCCTTCTCATTCTGACATTCCGGTACAGGTGCCGGCTGATATCTCGGTGTCTTGTAAGCATCAAAGCCATCCGCACCATATACTTTCATAAGCATGGTAAGATCCAGAGGTCCGTTTATCTCAAAAATATCTGCCTCTTTGATATCAAATTCCGTTTTCAGAATCTTCAGCAGGCGTTCATCCATCTTATCCTCTACTTCCAGACGGATAACCTCACCCCACTGACGTTTCTTTAACTGGCGCTGGATCTCCACCAGCAGATCCTCTGCCTCATCTTCATCGATGGTAAGATCCGCATTACGCATAATACGGTAAGGATGGGCACATATCACATCATAACTCAGGAAAAGTTTGTCAATATTTCTTTCAATAATCTCTTCCAGCAGGATCACTGTGGTATCTCCATCCTTCTTTGACGGAATCTGCACCACCCTTGGAAGCACAGACGGAACCTGCACTGTAGCAAACAGAAGTTCTCCTGTTTTATCCTTTTTGCTGAGTTTATCACTCTTCTCCTTCTTAGAGATCAGAGCACCGATATTTAATGTCTTGTTTCTGATCAGCGGAAACGGTCTGGAAGAATCCATCGCCATCGGTGTAAGTACCGGATATACATTATCCTCAAAGTATCTGTCTACAAATACACTCTGTGCTTCTGTAAGATTCTCATGGGCTGCCACCAGGTGCATTCCGGCTTTCTCAAGCGCAGGGATCAGAGAACGGTTCAGTGTATTATACTGTACATGAACCAGTTCATGGGTACGGACACTGATTTCTTTTAACTGCTCCTTGGCTGTCATTCCTGCAATGTCTGTTTTATGATATCCTGCATGTACCTGATCCTTAAGAGACGCCACACGCACCATAAAGAATTCATCCAGATTGGATGCGGTAATGCTTAAGAACTTCAGTCTGTCAAACAAAGGAAGATTTTTATCTCTTGCTTCACTCAGAACACGCTCATCAAATTTGAGCCAGCTCAGCTCGCGATTCACGAAATATTCTTTCTTTTCAAATTTTTCAAAGTCCATAAGTTCATCCTCCTTTACGCTCTGCCCTTGCGTCTGAGAACCAGACGAATGCCAAATACTTCTTCAAAAAATGCCTCTTTATCTTTCAGCAGTCCCAGTTCCAGGGAAATGTCCTGTGCAGAATCCACGATCATCTGCAGTTCTCTGTCTTTGAGCACTGCTTTGATTCCTTTTACTTTCTGATAATGACTTCTGTCCATGGCATTTGCCAGGCGAAGGATTGCAGTCATCTTTGCCACCTTGATATAGCTCTCTCTGTCAATAGCGATTCCCATACTGTAAAGTTCATCATAATAAACAAACGCAGAATTATTGAATCTGACCGCACATGCGATCATCTGGCGTTCCATAAAGGACAGCCCAATGATATCTGTAGACATAATGATCTGATAGGAACACTCGGAAACCTTTTCCATACTGATATATTTGCCACAGTCATGAAGCAGTGCCGCGATCTGCAATAACAGACGTTCTCTTGCTCCCATACCATGAACCTTCTTCATACTGTCAAAGATATTCAGGCAAAGATTCATAGTTCCCTGGATATGGCTCTTACTGCTGGAATAGCGTTTCGCAATGTTCTTTGATGTAACCAGAATGTCATTCTCAAAATTGTGGACACTTTTGAGAAATTTTTTCTTCTCTGCAAAATCATAGGCAATTCCATCCAGCAGGGAAACACCTGGTGCCCAGAGAGACTCTGCATTGAAAATATCAATAAAATTTCTGCACACTACCATGGTCGGCACAACAAGGGATGCATATTCCGGATCAATCTCCATCTCCTGTGCCAGCAGGTCAACAGATTTTCCAACTGTATCCTCATAGCGTTTCATAAATTCTTCCCTTGTAATGATCCTGTCTTCCATTTCCTCCTGGAAGATCATATCTGTAATAAAATCTCCCATCAGGATCACATTCCTGATCTCCTTATCCTTCAGATACAGACGCTGAAAGCTCATCAGGTCATTTCGGATAAATTCCTCAACCAGCTTGTCATAATGAATGGTTGTTTTCTCCAGTTCCTGCAGACGCTGGCGGATTCTTAAACTTCCCATTTTAAGTCCCTGGGTAGTGACCAGAGCATCCTTGTCAAAGAGGGAAACCTGAAGGCTTCCGCCGCCCACATCCAGGATCGCGGTGCCTTTCTGGATCATCTTTTTGAATCCCTTTTCTATAGCAGCAATTGATTTGTACCCAAGGAAATGCTGTTCTGCACTGCTTAATATTTCAATTTTCATTCCTGTACGCTGATAGATCTGTTCAATGATCAGCAGCGGATTCACAAGTTCTCTGAATGCACTGGTGCCGCAGGCACGATACTCTTCCACCCCAAAGTCCTGCATCAGCCTCTTAAAGTCGTTCAGCACCTCACATAAAACATTCAGCATTTCTGAATCGATCTTTCCGTCAGAATAGACACCCTTTCCGATTTCCAGACTGTATCTGACATCATTCAGTTCACGAAAACCAATTCTTTTTGACATCTCAAAGATCTTCATGCTGACTTCATAAGATCCGATGTCAATGGCTGCAAATGTCATGACTGCCATATGCGTTCCCCCTTTACCATTCATCTATTTGCTTTTTTATTCCTTCTCCACACCCAGCAGATGGTCGATAAACTGCTGTGCAGTTCGTCCTGTAAGTCCTCCATGGGAAAGCTCCCACTTATTTGCTTCCAGAAGCAGCTCGTCCTCCGGCATGATAATTCCGTTTCTCTCTGCGAGAGCTTTCACAATTGTCTGGAATTCTTTTTTGCTCGGTGCGCCATAGTAAATACGGACACCAAAACGATAAACCAGTGAAAGCTTCTCCTGCACTGTATCGGAGGAATGCAGATCGTCATCATCCATGATCTCCAGCTTATCACTGGATTTCTCTCTTACCAGATGTCTTCTGTTACTTGTTGCATAGATCAGGATATTGTCCGGCTTCTTCTCCAGACCCCCCTCGATCACTGCCTTCAGATATTTATATTCGATTTCAAATTCCTCGAATGACAGATCATCCATATAGATAATGAATTTATAGTTTCTGTTCTTGATCTGGGCGATCACATCATTCAGATCCTGAAACTGATGCTTATACACCTCGATAATACGAAGTCCCTCATCATAATAACGGTTCAGGATTCCCTTGATACTTGAGGATTTACCTGTACCCGCATCACCAAAAAGCAGACAGTTGTTTGCCTTTCTGCCTCTTACGAAAGCTTCTGTATTCTCGATCAGTTTCTGCTTCGGGATTTCATATCCGACCAGGTCTTCCAGTTTCACATGAGCGATCCTTGTGATCGGCTGGATCTCCACATTATCATTCTCATCATGGCCTACACGAAAAGCCTTATGTAATCCCAGCTTACCCACACCAAAATCCTTATAAAACTGTACCATATCCTTCATGAATTCCTCTGTGGACTCCGCTGCTGCCAGCGTTTTGCTCAGATCACAGATACGGTCTCTGATACGGGAATTAAACATCTTGCTGTTACTTCCGGTGTTGGTATAATCACCGAGAACCTTACAGCAGGAAATTCCAAATGCCTCATCCAGTACAGTCAGGTCAAAATCATACAGTTCTTTAAACACACCGAAATCATTCAGTGCCAGTTCATTAATACTTCCGTTGACAGCCCCTCTGATCTCACAGGCTGTACTGAATGCATTTTCATTATTTACCAGAAGAAATGTCAGATAACAGTGCCATAAATTTCCGGAAAATCCATAAGCGCCGGCAGTTTCCACCAGTCCGTTGGCACACTCAAAGAACAGCCCTTCCTTTTCTTTCAGATCAGGTGCTTTCTGTTCCCAGGCATTCATCAGTTCTGCCATTTTATCAAGGATTTCTCCATGTTCAAAGTTACGGTATAAGATGCATTCATTTAATCTAGCCATTTTTATTACTTCCTTCTTACCTTGTTGTTTTATCTTATTGTTCTGCTGTGAGTGGTATAATTATTTCGAAAACGATGTACCAGAGTGTGTTTGAAAAATGCTTTACGCAAAATATGCCGCAAAGTGGGACGTGCAGATTGTGGAAATGATTTTTCAAACACGCTCTGGCATTATGGAAATGATTTTTAATAATTTCCCAAAATTCTCATTCTGTCAGCTTCTGCCTCAATTCCTCTCAGGGCATTCTTCACTGCACTGTCCTTTAAATTTCCCTCGAAATCAACAAAAAAACGGTACTGCCAGTTCTTCCCTGTGATCGGGCGGGATTCAATCTTCGTCATATTCAGTCCATTATAAATAATGTGAGACAACATATTGTAAAGAGTTCCGCTCTCATGATGCAGTTCAAAGAAAATACTGATCTTATGTGCATCCTTCACATAGATCGGTTTCTTACTCACGATCACAAAACGTGTGGCATTCTGTCCGTTATAGCAGATATTCTCAGCCAGGATCTTCAGTCCGTAAAGCTCTCCTGCCTGTCTGCTGGCAATAGCTGCCTGCGTCTTGTCATTGTCTTCTTTTATCTTCTTGGCAGAACCGGCAGTATTTTCCATCTCTTTCTTCTTCCAGTCCGGATGAGATTCCAGATATTTTCCACACTGGGAAAGTGCCTGAGGATGAGAACATACCTGTCTGATATCCTCCAGTTCAGCATCCGGCAGTCCCAGAAGTACATGCTCCGGACGGATGATCTGTTCTCCTACAATGCTAAGCTCATACTCTGTAAGAAGATCATAAATATCAGCAACAATACCGGCAGTTGTATTCTCAATGGGAAGTACCGCATAGTCTGCTCTTCCCTCCACAACTGCTTCCATTGCATCGCGCCAGGTTTTTACATGAAAACTCTCAATATCGTCCTGGAAATATTCCCTCATTGCAGCATAGCTGTATGCACCTTCCACACCCTGAAAGACAACTCTTACATCTTTCAGCGGAAGTGCATCTACCATTTCCAGTTTCTCATCGTCCTCGATTCCATGCTCTGTGAGAAGCTGATACTGTCTCTTACGGCTGATCGCCATGATCTGCTGAAAAAGCTCCTGCGCACCAAGCTGATTAAATTCTCCATGCGCCTTACCTCTCAGGACCTCCAGCTTCTGTCTCTCTCTTTCCGGATCCAGAACCTTCTTTCCTGTACGTATCTTATATTCTGCAACATCCTCACACACCTTCATTCTCTGTTCAAAAAGACGTATGATATCGCTGTCGATCTTATCTATTTCATTTCTGCATTCCTGTAAATCTATCATTTATGTTATACCTTTTTACTTTCACAAATTCTCTACAATATCAGTCATCTCTCCGATAAAGGAAAGAGAACCAAAGGCAATGATCACATCCTGTTCCCCGGCAAGTGAAAAAGCCTCCTCCACTGCATCTTTAATCGTATCCATTGCCTGTACATTGGGATTGTATTCACTGACAGTCTTCGCCAGCTCTCCGGCAGGCAACGCCCTTATATTATCCGGAGTCTGGATCGTAAGTATCCGGTCTGCAAAGTGCGCAGTTTTCTGAATCACACTTCTGTAATCCTTATCTGCAAACACTCCCATAATATAGATGATCCGTTTTCCCTTAAAATAATGCTCTATTGAAGCTGCCATCATATCCGCAGCAGCAGGATTATGAGCCCCGTCTACCACAAACAGCGGTTTTTTACAGATAACTGTAAACCGTCCGTTCCAGTTTACTGTGCGAAGCCCTTCTTTTTTCTGCTCCGCAGCAGTGGGAAAGCCCAGCTCATCCAATACTTTTAAAGCATTCAGCGCAACTACTGCATTTTCCTTCTGATAAACACCAGCCAGCGGAATCTCATACTCTTCACCCCTGTACCGGATTGTCTGTCCAAGGCAGCTTTCCTTTAGCACCTCTGCCTCAGAAGCATCTGCTATGGTACATTTTGTACCATGTTCTCTGCTGATCCTCTCGATCACCTGCATTGCTTCCGGCTTCTGTCTGGCAGTCACCACTCTGCAGCCGTCTTTGATGATCCCGGCTTTCTTCTCTGCGATCTGTGCCAGAGTATTTCCAAGAAAAGACATATGATCCATACTGATCGATACCAGCACTGCCAGCAGCGTATTCTTAATAATATTTGTGGCGTCCAGATTTCCGCCCATTCCCACTTCCAGCAAAACGAGATCACAATTCTCTTTTTTAAAGAACAGAAATGCCACCGCAGTCTCTATTTCAAATGCAGTGGGATGGGGATAACCATCCTTTGTCATAGCAGCAATAACATCAGACACCTGTGTAATATAAGCAGCAAAGTCCTCTCTGCTGATCCTGCTTCCCGAAACTTCCATCCTGCCTCTGTAAGAATACAGGGTAGGCGAAACATATCTTCCAATGCGATATCTCGCACCTGATAAAGCAGAATACAAAAAAGCAATGACAGAACCCTTGCCATTGGTACCGGCTACATGCACATATTTCAGATCATCCTGTGGATTTCCAAGACGTTTCATCAGCTCACGCATATGCTCCAGTCCCAGGACACTGGGAATTTCCCGGGTGATTTTGTCTATGTACTCCCGGCTTTCCTGATAATTCATAATAAACTCCTCTTATTTCCATGAGATCCCCTCCACACGTTCCTTTTGCGCATAAGGCACCTCATTGCTATAGTGTAATAACGTGTTCTCATTATATCCTACGTGTATGTTTTTTTCAAGGCAGGCAATACTAGAATCATAGAAATTTATACAGGAGCGTTACCTATGAAAAAAGCTTTCATTCTCTGCGGTCTGACGGGCTGGTGCATGGAAATCCTCTGGACCGGACTGCATTCCATCCTTTCAGGAGAACTTACCATGACAGGAAAAACTTCCCTTTTAATGTTTCCCATTTACGGATGCGGTGCCATCATCCGCCCGCTCTCCGGTAAACTTTCTGCTGTCCCGCTTTTTGTCCGCGGCTGCATTTATACTGTCGGATTTTTCTTCGTGGAATTTATCAGCGGTGCTCTTTTGCGCTGTTTTCATATGTGTCCCTGGGACTACAGCAACACTCCTCTGAATTACCGGGGACTGATAAGACCGGACTACGCTCCCCTCTGGTTCGGAGCCGGACTTTTTTTTGAGAAAATACTTGGAAAACTCTCTTGAAAAAAGCACCTGATTATTATATGATGTTATGAAGGATTAAATAAAAATTCCTGAACCAGTAAAATATGGAGGTATGAAATGAGACACTTAATGAGTCCGCTGGATCTGTCTGTTGATGAGTTAAATACTCTTCTTGACCTGGCCAGCGATATTGAGAAACACCCTGATAAATACGCACATGTCTGCGATGATAAAAGACTGGCAACTTTATTCTATGAGCCAAGCACCCGTACCCGTCTCAGCTTTGAAGCTGCTATGATGAACCTTGGCGGTAAAGTTCTTGGTTTTTCATCAGCTGATTCCAGTTCCGCTTCAAAGGGTGAAAGTGTTGCCGATACAATCCGCGTTGTATCCTGTTACGCTGACATCTGTGCTATGCGCCACCCGAAAGAAGGTGCTCCGTTAGTAGCTTCTATGGCTTCTTCTATTCCTGTTATCAACGCCGGCGACGGTGGTCATCAACATCCTACCCAGACATTAACCGACTTACTTACCATCCGTTCCCTGAAAGGACGTCTGGACAATCTGACCATTGGTCTGTGCGGCGACCTGAAATTCGGACGTACAGTTCACTCCCTGATCGAAGCACTTGTACGTTACACAAATGTAAAATTCATTCTGATCTCACCGGAAGAGCTTCGCATCCCAAGCTATATCCGCGAGGATGTTCTGAAAAAGAACAATATCGAATTTCAGGAAGTAGAGAGACTGGAAGATGCCTTACCGGATCTTGATATCCTCTACATGACACGTGTACAGAAAGAACGTTTCTTCAACGAAGAAGACTATGTCCGCATGAAGGATTTCTACATTCTGGACAAACAGAAAATGGAACTTGCAAAAAAAGACATGTACATTCTTCATCCGCTTCCACGTGTAAATGAAATCTCAACAGAGGTGGATGCAGACCCGAGAGCAGCTTATTTCAAACAGGCACAGTACGGTGTATATGTACGTATGGCCCTGATTCTCACATTACTGGAGGTAAAATTACCATGTTAAATGTTGGAGCACTTCGCGAAGGTTATGTATTAGACCATATCAAAGCAGGCAAGGCCATGACTATCTATCATGATCTGAAGCTTGATAAACTTGACTGCACCGTTGCCATCATCAAGAACGCGCGCAGCAACAAAATGGGTAAAAAAGATATCATCAAGGTTGAATGCCCGGTTGAGAATCTTGATCTTGACATTCTCGGCTTTATCGATCATAACATTACTGTAAACGTAATCAAGGACGAGAAGATCGTTGCCAAAAAAGAACTGAAACTTCCGAATCAGGTTGTCAACGTGATCAAATGCAAGAATCCACGCTGCATCACTTCCATTGAACAGGGACTCGACCAGATCTTTGTTCTTGCAGATAAAGAGAAAGAAGTTTACAGATGTAAATACTGCGAAGAGAAATATACAGGTAAACGCAATAAATAATAAAACAAATATCAAAAAAACAGAACGGAAGAAATCCGTTCTGTTTTTTTGTACGCAATCAGACCGATAAGCCGGGTTATGTCATTGGGTAATCATCTGTCTAGGCCTTACGTTGCCATAAGGCTCAAGCGACCCACCTGAAAGCACGACGGGCAGCCGTATCGCTTTCTATTCGGTCTTGCTTCGAATGGAGTTTACATGTGCCCGGCCTGTTACCAGGACGGCGGTAGTCTCTTACACTGCCTTTCCACCCTTACCTCAGCAAGTGAGGCGGTTTATTTCTGTTGCACTGGTCTGGGAGTCACCTCCACCGGACGTTATCCGGCATCCTGCCCTGCGAAGCCCGGACTTTCCTCGTCTGAACCCTTTCGTCTGTTCAGCCGCGATTACCTGGCCTGGTTGCGCAAGTGCTATTCTAGCACGTTTTTTTGCACTTGTAAAGAAATTTCATTCATTACTGTTCACTCCGTTCTCAGTAACGTTGCCAAAATTCATTTCAAATTGCCTGCGGCAATGGAATTTTGGCTTGTATGTCTCGGGATTTTGGCATAT
>OJSL01002671.1_pt1 | contig 10384 bp, 7 predicted proteins | sample 1599451 | NCBI WGS metagenome assembly OJSL01 (sample SAMN04168657, study PRJEB22393) | human gut metagenome | biome: human gut microbiome; feature: stool | host: Homo sapiens | collected 2014-03-20
ATTGGTTGCAATAATAATTTCCTCGGTTTCCTCACTAATTCTGTTTAATAGAGAGTCTATGTTGATGTCCTCAGGCAGTATACCTTTTGATGTTGAGATTACACCATTCAACACATGATATACTCCAGAGTATTCTTTTGTTTTCTCCATTGCAATAACATCCTTTGGACTTTGTACAACACATATAATCTGACTATTTCTACTTTGATCTCCACAAATATCACATGTGTCATCTTCCGATAAGTTGCCGCATACCGCGCATTTTTTTAAGCCTTCTTTTGCGTTTTGAAATGCATGAATCCAAGAGTCCATAGTTTCATCATCCCATTCGAGCGTTTGAAATGCATAGCGTTCTGCAGTTTTTATTCCTACACCCGGTAGTCTCCGATAGCATTCAACAAGTGCTTCAAATTTCTTAGGATACATTAGAAGCCACCTGGCATTTTCACTCCGCCTGTAATTTGATTCATATTTTTTTCTTTATCCTCGACTGCTTTAGCGAATGCATCATTCAAGGCAGACTTCAGCATATCCTCTAAATCTTCTTTGTTATCTTTCTCCAGCAAACTTTCATCGATTGAGATACTTTCTACAGACATGCTTCCTTTTACTTCTACCTTGATAACACCACCACCCATTGTTGTTTCATATACTTTTTCATTTAATTCATCTTCCAGCTTAGTAAGTTCCTTTTGCATTTTCTGTGCCTGTTTTAATAATCCCTGCATATTCATAATCTTATTCCTCCGTTATTATTATATTTTCCTGACCGAACAAATCCAATACAGCTTCTTCCTGTGTTAATTCTTTTACTTCTTTTTTTTCAATCGTCACAGCTTCAATCTGTATAGGATCTGGCAATGTACCTGCAATCATACGGTCTTTAAACTCTTTGATAACATATTTCTGCTGATCAGCAGAAATAGCAAATATTTTTTTATTCTTTTCCATCAATACAGTAATGAAATCATGAAATTCATTTTTACTGTCCATCTCATTTATTTCATTTGCTACTGCCTGATTATCGACACATACCACTATATAGGTATTACCACTGCCTACAATACCTGCATTCTTTAAAAGACTTCCATATTTAGCATATTTAAAATCGAGCATGAATTCAGGTATTTTCTGAAAATGCTGACTATCCTTTGCTTTTTCAGGTTTATTTGCCCCGGCAAGAAGTCCAAGAACAAATTCATTATCCAATGGTTTTAAAGCTTTTGTTGAAACAGCAGTAATTTCCTTGCTTACTATATTTTCCGGTATATGTGAAGACTTCGCACTCTTTGTTACTGGTGAATCAAATACTGGTGTATCATATGGTGTAAATGGTTCATCATCCATAGGAACCTCAAGTATAGGTTTCTTCTTAGATGTTTCACGTGAAACATTATTAACAGTGCTTACTGGTTTTTGTTCCTGCCTAGGAGTCTCCAATGGATGTGATGTCGTTGTCACCACAGTTGCCTTTACATCCAGCATTTGCAGTAAACAGACCTCAAAATAAGATCCTGCATTTGCTGCACTTCTATATTTATCATATGTTTCCATTAGAAGATGTATCATTTGAAACCTCTCTGCAATAGATTTTCCATCAATCAGAGTTAAAACCTCTTCACTATTTAGAATATGAAGCAGAGATGCATCCTTTGTATACTCGAAAATGATACTCTCCTTTAATATTTCAATTAAATCAACAGTCAGCCTTTTGATATCAATACCTTTTTCAATAAGCTGATCTATCGCATTTAACAGGGATACTGCATCTTTTCCATAGATATAATGATACAAATCTAATTTTTCCTGTATGGTTGTAATGCCATAAATTTCATTGATATGATGCACCTGGATATGATTCTGTGCATACGCAATACATTGATCAAGAATAGATAAAGCATCACGCAATCCGCCATCAGCAAGCTGTGCAATAATCCGAATTACTTCCTCTTCACACGTAATCTGTTCTCTCTCCAGAATAGTATGTATCCTCTGAACGATTTCTTCACGTGGAACTTTAGTAAAATCAAATCGCTGACAACGTGAAATAATCGTAGGCAGCACCTTATGCGGCTCTGTCGTAGCTAAAATAAAAATAACATGTTCCGGTGGTTCCTCAATCGTCTTTAACAGCGCATTAAATGCACCCGTTGACATCATATGGACCTCATCAATAATATAAATTTTATATTTACCCTTCAATGGCGCATACTTAACTTTTTCTATCAGTGTACGTACTTCTTCTACACCATTATTGCTGGCAGCATCTATCTCAATAATATCCGGATGGCTTCCATCCTGTACTGCCCTACAGTTATCACATTCCAAACATGGTTTATGATTTGGATTCTCACAATTTATAGTTTTCGCAAAGATTTTCGCAATTGATGTTTTTCCTGTACCACGGGGGCCGCAGAACAAATAAGCATGTGCAATCTTATGCTGTTCCACTGCATGCTGCAAGGTTTGTACAACGTGCTTTTGTCCTGCTACTTCATCAAAACTGTTTGGACGATAAGTACGATATAACGCTTTATATGCCATACTTCACCTGCTTTCTCCACTGTCAATTATATCATGCTGACAATGAATTTTACATAAGAAAAGCAAATACTTTTCTTTCTTACAGTATTTGCTTTTATTTCTTTTTTAGTCTTTTTTCTTTAAAGAAATTCTTTAAGAGCTGTGAACATTCGTTTTGAAGAACACCGGATTCAACTTTCGGATAATGGTTATATCCCGGCTGTTCATACATATGCAAGGTACTTTCAATGCTTCCACCCTTTGGATCAGCAGTTCCATAGATAACAGTTCTGATACGTGATTGCAGAATAGCACCGGCACACATGCAACAGGGCTCCAGAGTAACATATAAATCACAATCCTCAAGACGCCAGCTTCCTACCTTTTTACAAGCTTTTTGAATTGCAATGATTTCAGCATGGTTTATTGACTGCTGTTTTGTTTCTCTGAGATTATGACCTCTTGCTATAATTTTATCATCCTTAACAATAACACAGCCAATGGGTACCTCATCTATTTTTTTAGCCTTCTCTGCCTCTCTTAAAGCAGCCCGCATATATTCTTCTTTCATAAAATTACCTCAGATATAAAAAAGGGCTACCACACATGATAGAGCTCCCTTAAGGCTGCTTTGTTCCCAATCTGACCTAATTCAGTAGATACCATTGTAGTAGCTTATATATTATAGCATATTCTCTGATTTTTTCAACAGTTAATTTGCTTTCACATATTTTATAATTGCCATTTTGACTTTTACAAGTGATGAACAAGTCTATCCTGTATTTCACAAAGGAAACTCCTTTATCCTTAAGATTAACACTATTTTTTTTATCTGAGCTATTAACAAGATAGTAATATGAATTGTATTTCAGATACAATATATTGTCATAAAACGGAATACTTTTTATTCTCTTTAAGAATGAGCAGGCTAATTTTCTAAACAGTTCATAAACTCAGGTTGAACATAACTACATTGAGTACTTATCACCATTATATTATTCAACAGAATTTGATACTTCCTTTTCTCAAACACGATACAACTGAAGGAAGCTTTCTTATTTTATTATTAGAAAATCATTAGTGCATACATAAGAATGTTTGAAATTGTCTTAACATTGGATTTGCGCCTACTTTGTATAAAAATAATTTTCATATATAAGGTTACCTTTTTATGTATAGCATCATTATAACTTATCTTCTATTTGCTTACACATTTTTTATTATCTCTTTTAAAACATTATAAAACAAGCATAAGTAACAGCTGAAATTTCTTGATTTATCCTTAATTGTTTCACGTGAAACAAAAATGCCTAAAAAAGCTGTGCAATCATTTGCAACGACATGACCAATTGTCCGATTATTCAAATATCGATGTAAATCAGAGAGTCACAATATCGTATTATTTATCCAAATAATGCGATAAACAAAGGCTTTTCTGCTATTTTTAACCAACAAATAATAAGCTGTTTTAGATGCTAAAAAAGGTGAAATTTATATAAAAATCACCTTTTCAATACTGCTTAATTTTTTGGCATCAATATTTTTGTGCCTCCCATATATGGCTGCAATTTTTCCGGAATATTCACACTGCCGTCCTTGTTCAGATTATTCTCTAAAAAAGCAATCAGCATTCGAGGTGGAGCTACCACCGTATTATTCAAAGTATGAGCAAAATATTTTCCATTCTCACCCTTTACGCGAATGCCAAGACGTCTTGCCTGTGCATCTGTCAAATTAGAACAGCTTCCCACTTCAAAATATTTTTTCTGACGTGGACTCCATGCTTCGACATCAACAGACTTATTCTTCAAATCAGCAAGATCACCGGAACAGCACTCTAAGGTTCTCACTGGTATATCCAGACTTCTGAATAAATCAACAGTATTCGTATACAGCTTTACAAACCAGTCTGCACTTTCTTCCGGTTTGCAAACAACAATCATTTCCTGTTTCTCAAACTGGTGAATGCGGTAAACTCCTCTTTCTTCAATACCGTGTGCACCTTTTTCTTTACGGAAGCAAGGAGAATAGCTTGTATAAGTATAAGGAAGTTTTTTCTCATCAAGAATTGTATCAATGAATTTTCCAATCATAGAATGCTCACTGGTACCGATCAGATACAAATCCTCGCCCTCAATCTTATACATCATTCCTTCCATTTCCGCAAAGCTCATAACCCCGGTCACAACATTACTACGAATCATAAAAGGCGGTACAACATATGTAAATCCTCTATCAATCATAAAATCACGTGCATATGAAATGACAGCAGAATGAAGTCGTGCAATATCTCCCATCAGATAATAGAACCCGTTCCCTGCAACTTTTCTTGCACTATCCAGATCAATACCTTCAAACCGTTCCATAATATCTGTATGATATGGAATTTCAAAATCAGGAATCACAGGCTCGCCGTACTTCTGCAGTTCAACATTTTCTGAATCATCCTTACCAACCGGGACCGTAGGATGAATGATATTTGGAATCTGCATCATCATTTCCTTGATTTTCTCAGCAAGCTCAGTTTCCTTAACCTCTGTTTCCTTCATTTCATCTGCCATAGCCTGAACCTTGGCTTTAATAGCATTTGCCTCATCCTTTAAACCTTTGGCCATCAGACCGCCGATTTCCTTGCTCATAGCATTTCTCTTGCTTCGCAGCTCATCCCCTCGTTGTTTAAGAGAGCGATTCTCTTTATCCATAGCAATCACTTTATCTACAAGCTCAATCTTGTGATCCTGAAACTTCTTTTTTATGTTTTCTTTTACAATTTCAGGATTTTCGCGTAAAAATTTCATATCAAGCATAATCATAACCTCCTAGAATATAAAAAAGAGGTATGTCCATAAAGGGACGATACCTCGTGTTGCCACCCTTTTTGATATACCTATAAAGATATACCCTCTCATAGCTATAACGGTGCTACCGTAATCAACTACTAATAGTTCATTGATTCACTCAAAGGCGGATTTCATAAGCAGCTATTATAACTCACACCTACCGTTATATCTCTGAAAGTAGCCTGCTTTCTTACTTGACCTTTTCAACGTTTTATTATTTTATATCATTCTTCTACAGGATTGTCAATTATCTGTTCCGTAGTTTCTTCATTATTTTCCAAAGCTTCACCAGCTGCAGCCTCTTCCGGCTCCTCTTCTTCCTTTTCAACAATAGCCACCTTGGCAACAGATTCTTCATCTGCCACGTTGATCAGCTTAACACCCTGAGTATTACGGCTGTAAATACCAATATCATCAACAGATATTCGGATAATAATACCGGAGTTTGTAACAATCATGGCATCCTCATCACCATTTACAGCGCGAACGGAAACAAGCTCACCGGTTTTATTGGTAACATTGATTGTCTTTACACCCTTCGCTCCACGTGTTGTCAGACGGTATTCCTCAATAGCGGTACGCTTACCATAACCATTTTCACTAACAGCCAGCAGATGTGTTCCCTCTTTAGAAGTGGCAGCACCTACTACGATTGAGCCATCAACATTAAAGCCCTTCACACCGCTTGCCGTACGTCCCATAGCACGAATATCATCTTCATGGAATCGAACTGCCTTACCATTGGAGCCTGCGATAATAATTTCATCATCTCCGGTTGTTTCCTTCACACCAACCAGCTCATCAAATTCACGTAGTGTAATGGCGATTTTACCATTCTGACGTATAGAATCGAATTCACTCATCGGTGTTCGCTTAACCAGTCCGTTCTTTGTGACAAACAGCAGGAAGGAGGATTCACTATCCGGACGAACAGGAACAAGTGCACGCACCTTCTCCTCCTTGTCCAGATTTAACAGATTCACGACCGGAAGGCCCTTAGCCGTTCTACCAGAATTCGGCACCTTATACCCCTTGATACGGTAAACCTTGCCAAGATTGGTAAACAGCATCAGATAGTCGTGAGTGGACATTGTAATCAGCAGATCAACAATATCATCCTCATTTACAGACATACCCTTCACACCGCGGCCTCCACGGTTCTGTGTACGATAGGTATCTGTCGGCATACGCTTGATATAACCGTTTGTTGTCATTGTGATAACAACATCCTCAACAGGAATTAAATCTTCATCCTGCATATCGTAATCTGCCTCACTGATTTCTGTACGACGCTCATCGCCAAAGCGATTTTTAACCTCAGTCAGCTCATCACGGATAATCCCGAGAACACGATCATGGTTTGCAAGAATATCACGTAAATCTGCTATCGTATTCATCAGCTCACGATATTCATTTTCAATCTTATCGCGTTCCAAGCCTGTTAAACGACGCAAACGCATCTCCAGGATTGCATTTGCCTGAATCTCCGTGAGTTTAAACTGCTCCATCAGACCAGTTCTTGCTTCCGCATCATTCTGACTGGAGCGAATCAGATGAATAATTTCATCAATGTGATCCAGTGCGATACGCAAACCTTCCAATACATGAGCACGATCCTCAGCTTTTTTCAATTCAAATTTTGTACGGCGTACCGTAACGTCAATCTGATGATTCACATAATGCTGAAGTGCCTCCCGGATTCCCATCTGCTTCGGTGTTTTCTCTACCAGTGCCAGCATGTTGACACCGAAAGAGGTCTGAAGCTGTGTCATACGATACAGCTGATTCAAAATAACATCCGGTTGAGCATCCTTACGCAGCTCAATCACGATTCGAATACCCTCACGGTTTGATTCGTCATTCAGATAGGTGATACCTTCAATCTGCTTTTCTCTTACCAGGTCTGCGATTTTGGTAATCAGATTCGCTTTATTCACCTGATACGGGATTTCAGTCACAACAATTCTTGTCTTACCGTTGCCCATATCCTCCAGATGATGCTTACTGCGTACCATGATAGAGCCGCGGCCTGTTTCAAATGCCTGTCGAATTCCGGCTCTTCCCAGAATGATACCGCCTGTTGGAAAATCAGGACCCTTGATATAATTGTCCATCAGCTCCACAACGGAAATCTCCGGATTATCCATAATGGCAAAGGTTGCGTCTATTGTTTCTGTAAGATTATGCGGCGGTATATTGGTCGCCATACCTACCGCAATACCGACAGAACCGTTTACCAGCAGATTCGGGAATCTGGCAGGCAGCACAGCCGGCTCAGTTTCCTCATTGTCATAGTTGGGTATGAAATCAACGGTATCCTTATTGATATCCTTCATCATTTCCATAGCGATTTTAGACATACGGGCTTCGGTATAACGCATTGCCGCCGCACCGTCACCATCCATGGAACCGAAGTTACCATGTCCCTGTACCAGCATGTAGCGGTAGCTGAAGTCCTGTGCCATACGAACCATGGCATCATATACGGCTGTATCACCGTGCGGATGATACTTACCGATTACTTCACCAACGATACGCGCTGACTTTTTAAACGGCTTGCTTGCCACAATTCCCAGCTCATTCATCGCATGCAGAATACGGCGATGAACAGGCTTCATTCCATCACGAACATCAGGCAGTGCACGATCTACGATTACAGACATTGAATAGTCCAGAAAGGAGGTTTTCATTTCTTTTGAAATATCTACCTGAATCAGTTTTTCCTTGTTTAAATCCATGTTCCCTTACACCTCCTTAGATATCCAGTGTTGCATAGATTGCATTTTCCTGAATAAAGTCACGTCTTGGTTCAACCTCTTCTCCCATCAGCATTTCAAAAATACTGTCAGCTTCCATAGCATCATCAATATTTACCTGCTTCAGCGTACGGAATGCTGGGTCCATGGTTGTCTCCCACAGCTGCTCCGGATTCATCTCTCCCAGACCTTTATATCGCTGTACGTTTACATTCTCCCCCATAGAAGCACGTACCGTTTCCACTTCTTCCTCTTTATACACATATTCCACACGGTTTCCCTTGGCAACCTTGAACAGCGGTGGCATGGCGATATATACATAGCCACCCTCAATGATCGGACGCAGGTAACGGTAGAAGAACGTCAGCATCAGTGTACAGATATGCGCACCATCGACATCGGCATCGGTCATGATAATAATTTTATGATAACGCAGCTTACTGACATCCATTTCCTCTCCGATTCCACAGCCGAATGCTGTGATCATAGAGCGAATTTCATTATTTTCGAAGATTCTCTGCAAACGCGCCTTCTCGACGTTCAATATCTTACCACGCAGTGGCAGAATTGCCTGAAACTTGGAATTTCTTCCCTGCTTTGCACTTCCGCCGGCGGAATCACCCTCGACGATATAGATTTCACATTCCGAGGCATCCTTGCTGGAACAATCCGCAAGCTTACCGGGCAGTGATGTTATTTCCAGGGCTGATTTTCTTCTTGTCAGCTCTCTTGCCTTTTTTGCCGCAAGACGTGCCTTGCTCGCAAGAATCGCCTTATCTACAATAATCTTTGCTGTTTCCGGATTCTCCATGAAGAAACGATCCAGCTGTTCACCCAGTATACTGGAAACAATTTTTCGTACCTCTGAGTTTCCCAGCTTCGTCTTTGTCTGTCCTTCATACTGCGGATCGGGGTGCTTTACCGAGATAATAGCCGTTAATCCCTCACGCACATCATCTCCAGCCAGTGTCTCGTCTTTTTTTATCATTCCCTGCTCTCTCGCATAGGCATTGATAATCCTTGTCAGAGCGAGTCGGAAGCCATCCTCATGCGTCCCGCCTTCCATCGTGTTGATGTTGTTACAGAAGGAATAGATGCTTGGAATGTAGCCATCGTTATACTGCATGGCGATTTCCGCAAGAATCCCGTCCTCTATCCCTTCCACATACACAACCTCTTCATGCAGCGGCGTCTTGTTCTTGTTCAGATATTCCACATACTGGCGGATACCGCCATCGTATTTATATTCAATTCGTTTCGGCTCCGCTTCCCGTTCATCACAAAGCACCAGACGAATGCTTTTGTTCAGGAAAGCCAGCTGACGAATACGTGCATTCAAAGTATCAAAATCATATTCCTGTGTTTCCTGAAAGATTTCAGGATCTGCCTTGAAACGCACAATGGAACCATGCTTTTCGCTGTCATTGATGATTTTCAAAGGTCCTGTTGCCTTGCCTCCGTCTTCAAAACGAAGGAAAAACTCATGTCCGTTCTGATGTACGTTAACCTCCAGCCATTCACTCAATGCATTAACAACACTGGCACCGACACCATGCAGACCTCCGGAAACCTTATAAGCACCACCGCCGAATTTACCACCGGCATGCAGTACAGTAAAAATCGTTTCCACACCGGATATTCCTGTCTTTTCAACGATTCCCGTCGGCATTCCTCGACCATTATCCTCTACACGGATGATGTTATTTTTTTCAATCGTTATTTCAATATCCGTAGCGAATCCGGCAAGAGCCTCATCGATCGAGTTATCAACAATTTCCCAGACAAGGTGATGAAGACCTCTCTCACTGGTAGAACCGATATACATACCAGGTCGTTTCCGTACAGCTTCCAGTCCTTCCAGGACCTGAATATCATCAGCCGTATAAGAATGATCAACCTTATCTTCCATTTCTTCGATTTCTTTCATCTGATTCTCATCCATAGTTCATCCTCCTAACATCTCTCGATTGTACCGTTGCTTACATTCCACAACGTGACTCTGCGATCACTTTTCATATCATCCATTTCCACAAAATCTGTTGTGGAGATGAAAATCTGCACCTCTTTGGGCAGAGATTTTAATAATTCCTGTTTCCGATAGCTGTCCAGCTCCGAAAATACATCATCCAGCAATAACACCGGATATTCCTGTATGATTTCATGAATCATATGAATCATACCGATTTTCAATGCCAGCAATACACTTCGCTTCTGTCAGATCGGAAGAGCGTCGTGTAGGGAAAGAGTGTAGATCTCGGTGGTCGC
>OJSL01002722.1_pt1 | contig 10217 bp, 10 predicted proteins | sample 1599451 | NCBI WGS metagenome assembly OJSL01 (sample SAMN04168657, study PRJEB22393) | human gut metagenome | biome: human gut microbiome; feature: stool | host: Homo sapiens | collected 2014-03-20
GTTTTGCTGCCTGCATTTTTTATAATGCGGTCTGCTGGCTGATCACTGCCGCAGCGTATTATCCCGCCACCCACGCAGTGCGCATGATGGTGGAGGATGATAACTTTGCGCAGACATGGTATGCGTTCTGGGTGCTGCCGCTTGTGTTCATTCTGCTGAACCTTTTCATGATCCCGCGTTACCCGACGACGCTTCAGACCGGGCGGGTCTTGCAGGTCTACATCGTTATGAGCATCACGCTTTTGTTTTTGATGCTCTTCTTTAACGCGATCTTCCTTCTTATGGCGATCAGCATCAACCGGAACGCGAGATTGCAGCAGGAGAACCAGTTTCTTTCCATGCAGCAGCAGCGCTACGAAAGCCTGAAAGCCGCCATCGAGGAAGCCCGGCAGGCACGGCACGATATGCGCCACCAGATGAATCAGCTCTCCGCGCTGGCTGAAGCGGGAGATTTGGACGGTCTGAAGGCTTATCTTTCAAAAACCGTCTCCCGCATCCCGGAGCTGGATATGAGCTTTTGCGAAAACCGGGCGGCGGACAGTGTTGTAGGCTATTACTGTGCCCTTGCAAAGCGTGAGGGAATTTCCTTCTGTGCCAAGCTGGATCTGCCGCAGACGCTTCCCGTGGACGAGATCGATATGTGTCTGGTGCTGTCGAATCTTCTGGAAAACGCATTCGAAGCCAGCCTTCGCACCGCTCCCGCCCGGCGGAAGATCGAGGTCACCGCGTATGTCCATGCCGCGCGGCTCGTGCTGATCGAAGCGGAAAACGCCTTTGACGGGGAGATCAACGAAAATAGCGGAGTTTTCCGCTCGTCCAAGCGCAAGGGAAACGGCATCGGAATCCAGTCCGTCCGCCATATCGCAGAAAAATCTGGTGGAGTAAGTACAGTCACCTATCAGGACGGGCTGTTCTGCGCAAAGGTCATGCTCTGCGGGTAGTTATGCCCTGCCTTTCCAAAACGGCACGTCCACAGATTTCAGCAGTCTCGCTTCCGGTAAGCCCTGAACAAATCGAATTGCCGTATTTGCAAGGATGTTAGATTTTACCACGACTTGATTCGGTGAGCAACAAGGCAATATCAGTGTTTTTTCCGAAATGCTCTTAATATCCTCCAAACATGAAAAACACCCCTGTCAATCCATGTGTCATCGCACATTTCATTGGCAGGGGTGCTTGTGTTTATTGTAGGCTGCTTTCCGTTTTACTGATGCAAATTATCAAATTTGGTGGTAAGTTGGTGGTAAATCCACATTGTTCCAGCATCACATATCATGATTTTTAACGGACATAAGCCATTTTTTTCATTTTACTGTTCAATGGGCTTCATCGTCGGGACCCTTTTTGTGGTTCTTTCATACTCGACCAAGCTGGTGTTAATACTATTAAATTCTCCATATTCCAATCATCCCCCATACTTCATATTTTTGCTCTACTTTGAGTCACTTTGCGGGCAAATGATGTAAAATATGATGTAAATGATGTAGGGCGATAGTAGTATATGCAAGAGCATATTCATATACAAGAAATTATAACTTCTCTTATTTACAATGTCAATCCACATCAAAGTAACGCTGCCTTATCTTTTCCTGCTTCAGAACAAGAAAAAAGAACACACAACACTCTGTATGTTCTCTTTCTGTATGTGAAGTCCAATATTATACTTTGAAGTAGCTATCCAATCCTTTGAACTCTTCCGCTTTCATTTCTTTTGTAACATCAGCATAGATGTTCAGTGTAGTTGAAATATCTGAATGTCCGAGTGCGTCTTGAATGACCTTTATATTTACTCCAGCTTCACACATTCTTGTTGTAAATGTATGTCTAAGCGAGTGACAGCTAAAATGAGGAAGTACCACATCAGGTTCATCACTGTGCAAAAACTGCTCATCATTGCAATCACGGATAATTCTTCGGATTGCTTTGTTGAGTGTGGCTTGGTGCTGTGCCTGACCAAAACGATTGATGAAAATAAAATCTGTATATCCGTCAATCGTGACCTCGCAATGAAGTCCTAAATCTTCCTGCTTCTGTTTCTCCTGTTCAAATGCTTCTTTCACAAAACCGAGCATTGGAACCTGCCTCATACTCGCCGGAGTCTTCGTTGTATTTACATTGAAATAACAGCCACTTTTACTTCCCTCAGTTCTATGGTCATAATATTCACAAGTAGAAAGAGAAATCAGCTTGTCGCCATACTCTGCCGATACTCCGGTATCATACAGAGAAAGTTCCTTGCACTTAGCAACATACGCATCAAACTCTGCCGCATTTTCTGCGTCCGTAAACTCATAATACTTAAAGCTATCGGAGCTGTTTGTATAAACAACTGTCTTAAAGACTGCAATCACTTCATACTGGTGTCTGTCCGTCAGTGTATCAAAGGTAATCGTCTTATGACCTTCCCAAAAGCTTTTATTTCTGTACTTCATCAGTCCGGTAAACATAGAACCGTCATTCATATGGTGTCCATAAATAATGATGTTGTCTGAAGGTTTCTGCACATCGCAATTTTCCTGCACATACGGACAACCATAAGCAGAATAGGTCTTATCAAACTTGTGCTTCAGGTAAAAGTTCGGCTCATTTACAGACTGCACGACCGGATAGTTGATATTGGTATCTTCAACCTTTATCCAACCCACCATATCCTCATTCTGCCGATAGAGTTCAAGATATTCCGCAAAATAGTCCTTATCTTCCGAAAACGTCACGCCCTCATTTTCCTTTGGCGGCTCGTCCTCCACAATCTCCGCAAGGTTATCATAGACTTCATTCTGCTTGGCAGAGTCAATGTGATTACGGATAATAAAGAAGGTGCTTACAGACAACACTACTGTAAGCATTACCGCAATAATAATATAGATTTTTCTGCTCATTTTCTCTTACCTTTCCATATCGTTTCTCTTAGGCGGGGTCAAATCCCTGCAATACTCCGGATACCTCAGCTTGATACCCTCCATAAAATACGGAGCATATCCGCAGCAAAACAGTTCCTCCGGTGTATAAAGGTTTTCCCTGCTTTCTTCTGTAAATCCATTCCAGAGATTAAAGGCAAGGTGGCAGACCTTGACTGTGCCACTGGTCTGCCAACCGCCATGCATACCTTCCGGTATGATACAGTCCCTCTTGAAATCAAACATCTTTCCGATATTCATTCTCGTTTCTTCTGAAATACCCATCACATAGAAAAATGCTCTGTGATAGCAGTCATTGACTTTACACTTATCCAGATTTTCCAATACAAAATCTCTGTGTGTAGCATTGCGAAATTGAATTTTAGACATTATAAATCCCTCCTTATGCTTCGCCCGGCTTGGTCGTCATCAGTTTATAAAGTTTCGTGTTCTTAGGGAATTTGTTTGCAAACGGTACAAGAGAACTTCCCACCTTGATAAGTCCGTGTCCTGCTTCCACATTCGTGATATAGGACATCTGAAGGTCGGAAATATTCAGAAGTTTTGCAAGCTCAAGCCTGTCTGTGGAAGCCTGATTCAGCATAATGATAAACTCTGAGTTTGCAAGCATTGTTCTCGCTGTGTGGCTCTGCAAAAGGTCATCGACGTTCTGGGTAATTCCACTTGCATATGCACCGTATTTTCTCACACGCTTCCACAAAGTAAAGAGGAAGTTTGCAGAGTATTCGTGCTGGAACAGAAGATAAATCTCATCAATAAAGATAAAGGTATTCTTACCCTTTGCACGGTTCTGTGTGATACGGTTCAAGATAGAGTCGAGGACAACAAGCATACCAATCGGCATAAGCTGTTTACCCAAGTCAAGAATGTCATAGCAGATAAGGCGGTTATTGGTATCCACATTCGTCTGCTTTGCAAAAGTGTTCAGAGAACCGTGTGTGAAAAGTTCAATGGCAAGTGCCAGTTCTTTTGCTTCCGGTTCGTCCTGCTGCAAAAGCTCTGCCCTGAAATCCTGCAAGGTTGGGATATGCCCTTGATAGTCATTCTGCTGATAACTGCGGTACACACTTGCCGTGCAACGGTCAATGATAGACTTCTGCTTTGCTCCGAGATTTGTTCCGCCGATGAGCTGTTCACAAAGGGACATAATGAACTCAGATTTCAAAATGACAGGGTTTGCACCGTCGCCGTAATCCTTATTCATATCCATTGCATTGATATGATTGTCGGAAGTAGCAGAAATATTGATTACCTCTCCGCCCATCGCATTGACAAGCTGTGAATACTCTCGCTCAGGGTCGATGATAATAATATCTGCGTCTGAAGAAAGAACCTGATTGATGATTTCTCCCTTTGCTGCAAACGACTTACCACCACCGGATACACCGAGAATAAAGGAGTTACCATTCAAAAGCTGCTTACGGTCTGCGATAATCATATTTTTGCTGATAACATTCTGACCGTAATAGATACCGTTTTCGTGGAAAATATCCTGCACCCTGAATGGGATAAATACCGAAAGACTCTCTGTTGTAAGTGTTCTGAATGCATCAATCTTTCTTGTACCAAATGGCATTACCGTGTTGAGTCCATCTACCTGCTGAAATCTCAGTGTTGCAAACTGGCAAAGATGTTTTCTTGCTGTGGTAAGCAATTTTCATCATCAGGAATTAACCCCTTCACTCATTGCACAAAGGGCTTCATTTTGGACACCAAAAATCGCTGTTTTACCGAAAAATTTTTCAAAAAAATTTTTGAAAACAAAAAAGCCGTCTGTTTCGGTTAAAAACAGACGGCATAAACGCTTAAAATTATTTGATTTTCAGCTTCCTTTTCCTTGCAGACAACACTTTCATAAGAACATCATCTACTGCATCGGTATATCTGCCTTGTGCTATCAAGTTATTTTTCAGATTGATAAGCGACTGTATCACTCTGCTTTGCTCGTCATCGGTTAGATAAATATGATATTTCTTTTCTCTCATCTGCTGCTCCTCCAGTTCTCAAATGTTTTCCTTATTATCCTGACATCTTCTTGTGTGTCGGAAGATATAAATATATGTACGCTCTGAAATGCTACTTTGATACGCTGTGCATAAACGTTTTCCGCTTCGTTTGGCTTCATCGGCAACTTAATGAGTTTGATTCCCCGTTGTTTACAAAGATGTTCCTTTAGTATATCTATCTTCTCCGAGTCCGTATTCACTTGAATGGCAACCTGCTCCAGTGGGATATATACATCAAGTGGAATGCCGAATAACCTATCAGAGCCAAGTTCAACTTTCAATCCTTTCAAATTGGAATAATAACTGATTGCAAGAGCCGGGAATAACGACATATACTTCTGCTCACACATCCTGCACCCTTTTCCAAGAACAGTACGCTCGTTTATCTTCATACTCCAAGAATGACCGTATCTGCATTTCCACCACGCTCTCTTTGCCGAATTTTTTGAAACTTCTGTCGGTTTTAACTTGTTTAATTCATAATCCCACTCAACAAGTAATTCTCTATCAGTTGTTGCAAGGTCATTGTATCCGGCAAGCACTTCTCGCTCTGCACAGACAGGGCAAACCGTTCCTTTCACACGGGCATTGATAACTGATTTCCACTCGTTTCCACATTTTCTGCAATGCCACCATACATTTTTCCTCGACTTTGCATTGACTTCATCCGATTGCAGAGGATAGTTTTTCTCTGACCATTCTTTGGCTATCTGTGGGTGTGTACTTTTTAGGTCATTCTTACCTTTTATAAATGTATAGCCACTGCAACAGGGACATTTACTGCCACCTGAGCGTGTGGAGATAAGCGTATTCCATTCATAACCGCAGGTATTGCACTTCCACCAAGCCTTGCTGTTTGCAAATGCCGTAACTTCGTTAGGCTTCTTTTCATTTTTGTCCGACCATTCTGCTGCTACTTCCGGCAATACTGTTGCAAGGTCATTAAATCCTGCAAGCACTTTGTTATGGGAGCAGTACGGGCAACCTGTTCTATTGATGGTTCTGCTCTTTACAGTGGCTATCCATTCGTGTCCTAATTTACATTTCCATATCACTTTCTTGTGTGAGCCGATAGATACCTCTGTCGGTTTGATTTCATTTTCCTCTGACCACTCCGAAGCCAATTCCGGCTTCAATGTATTTAAATCGTTAATTCCTTCAATCACTCTCGCACCGGAGCATATGGGGCATTTCTCCCCACTGGAACGAGCCTTTATACTTGTTTCCCATTCGTGACCGCAAGCACCTTTCCACCATACTTTCTTATTCGAGCCGAAAGTCACGCTGTCCGGTGTCAGCGGTAAATTCCTATCCGACCATTCGACAATCAATTCCGGATGTACTGCCGCTAAGCTGTTACTCATATCAAAACCTCCACTTCCTCTGTGATTAAAGTATATGAAGTTTCGGATTTTTCTTGTAGTTTGCGAATATCAGTAAAAATAAAAAAGCCCATTAAGAAAAGATTTCTCCTCTCTCAAAGGGCAATATACAACCAATTACTCATCATCTATATCTAATCGCTGATTTATTTCTTTTACCAATTCTTTAGGGTCTTCCGTTCGTAATCTTTTTGCAAACTCAATCATTATTTCCTGTTCATCCTTGCTCATTTGCTCAAACATATCTGCCATCTCTTTTTCTCTCTGTGTCAATCGCATATACATTTCTTGTTCCTCCAATTTTAAGCTCATACAATATCGTATCGTCAGGAACATCTTAACTGTTATCCCTCTTCTGTGCAAACATCGGTTTATAACGAAAAAATGGGCAATTCCGCAATGGAACTGCCCATATATCTTGAAAATTATGCGATTTTTAAGGCTCTGCACCGTTTCAAGCACCATTTGGTGTAAATTTGGTGTATTTGTGTATTTTCAGAGCTTTTTCACAAATGAAGTACATCCCGTTTTATAGGGTAAAACGGTACTTCTTAGTAGAGCTTTGCACCTGCCGGAATGTGGTCATCAACCATCAGAAGATGAAGCTTTTCTTCGCCTTCTTCTTCGTGAATAGCACTGAGGAGCATACCGCAAGAGTCAATGCCCATCATAGCTCTCGGTGGAAGATTTGTGATAGCGATAAGAGTCTTTCCAACCAGTTCTTCCGGCTCATAAAAGCTATGAATACCGCTTAAAATGGTTCTGTCTGTGCCTGTTCCGTCATCAAGAGTGAACTGTAACAGTTTCTTTGACTTCGGTACTGCAACACATTCTTTAACCTTTACTGCACGGAAATCTGATTTGCTGAATGTATCAAAATCAACTGCTTCCTCAAATAAAGGCTCAATCTTTACCTTAGAAAAATCAATTTTCTCAGGCTCTGAATTTGGTGTAGAAACCTCTTTAGAACTTACACCATTTTCGGATTTTACACCACCGAGGGTCTTCATTGTCGGGAACAGCAGAACATCGCGGATGGAGGCGCTGTCGGTCAGGAGCATGACGAGACGGTCAACGCCGAAGCCGAGGCCGCCCGTGGGGGGCAGGCCGTATTCCAAAGCGGTAACATAGTCGTAATCAACCTGGGCTTTGCAGTTGGGCTCGATGGCCTTGCGCTCAGCAACCTGGCGCTCAAAACGTGCTTTCTGGTCGATGGGGTCATTCAACTCGCTGAATGCGTTGCCATACTCGGTGCAGTCAATGAAATACTCAAACCGCTCAGTAAACGCCGGGTCATCGGGCTTGCGCTTGGCCAGCGGGCTGATTTCGACAGGATAATCATAGATAAAAGTAGGCTGGATGAGCTTATCTTCAACAAATGCATCAAAGAACTCTGCCAGGATCGCACCCTTGGTCGGAACTTCGGGCAGCTCCACATGGTGCTCCTTAGCAGCGGCGATGGCATCCTCATCGGTTTTCCAGTCATTGAAATCAACACCGGAATACTTCTTGACGGCCTCCACCATGGTCAGGCGCTCCCAGTGGCCCAAGTCGATCTGCTTGCCCTGGTAGGTGATCTCCATGCTGCCGCAGACCTTGAGAGCCAGGCGTTTGTAGAGCTCTTCCACCAGATCCATCATGCCGTGGAAATCAGTGAATGCCTGATACAGCTCAATGGTGGTGAATTCGGGGTTATGCTTGGGGTCCATACCCTCGTTGCGGAAGATACGGCCAACCTCATATACACGGTCCATGCCACCCACGATCAGGCGCTTGAGGTAAAGCTCTGTCTCGATGCGCAGCACCATATCCATATCCAGCGTATTGTGATGGGTATAGAAAGGACGGGCAGAAGCGCCGATTTCAAACGGGGTCAGGATGGGGGTATCGACCTCCAAAAAGCCCTTTTCGTCCAGGTAAGCGCGGATCTCTTTCAGGATCTGGCTGCGCTTGACAAAAGTATCCTTGACTTCGGGGTTGACGATCAGGTCAACATAGCGCTGGCGGTAGCGGGCTTCACGGTCAGTCAGGCCATGGAACTTTTCGGGCAGAGGCAGCAGACTCTTGGAAACCAAGGTCAGCTCATGCACGCGCACGCTCAGTTCGCCCATTTTGGTGCGGAACACTTCGCCGGTGCAGGCAATGATATCGCCCACATCCATCTTTTTGAATGCGGCGTATGCTTCATCGCCCAGCAGATCACGCTTGACGAAGATTTGGATATCACCTTTCGCATCGCGCAGGTGGGCAAAGCTGGCCTTGCCCATAACGCGCTTGGACATCATACGGCCAGCCAGGCTGACCATACGGCCGGTATCTTCCTCAGCGGGCAAATCTTTATATTCTTCTTTCAAATCAGCAGAGAAAGCATCCTGCTTGCATTTGGTGATGGTAAACGGGTCGTGGCCGGCGGCCTTGAGGTCGGCCAGCTTCTGACGCCGTACTGCCGCTTCCGATGCGGCGTTCTGGGGGGCGGACTGCTTGTTCTGTTCCATGGCGCAGGTTCCTTTCCTGTTTTTATATCCGGGGGTGATCAGCGGCTGCGGCTGACACCCAGAATGGTGTATTCCAAAATATTGCCGTTGGGCAGGGTAACGTCAACCTTATCGCCAGCCTTGTGGCCGATGAGGGCAGCGCCGACCGGACTTTCATCGCTGATGCGGCCCTGGTCGATGTCGGCTTCGGTAGAACCGGTGATATCATACTCTTCAGCTTCATCCGGCTCATCGCCCTCTGCCAGGATGCGCACATGCATACCGATAGAAACGGTATCCAGGCTCAGGTCACTGTCGTCCATGATGCGGGCAACCTTCAGGGTAGCTTCCAGGTCAGCAATGCGGGCTTCAACCACAGCCTGCTCTTCCTTGGCGGCATCGTATTCCGCGTTCTCAGAAAGGTCACCGTAACCACGGGCAACCTTGATCTTTTCAGCAATCTCGGAACGCTTGACAGTTTTCAGGGTGTCCAGTTCTTCTTCCAGCTTTTTATAACCCTCATGGGTAACAACAACTTCTTTGGCCATTGTCAATGTCTCCTTAGCAATTAAAAAGTCGTGCGGCCCGGTGGGAGCCGCACTAGTTTTAATATTTTATCGTTTTTTCCTGTCGCTGTCAAGTAGATTTTAGCGTTGCGGCTCTGTTTTTCCTTTCAGGAAAGCCACACTGCGCCGCTGTTTTTCAAATGGCGGGTTCTGGGGGTTCGACGGTGCAAATTACTGCTTCCGACATACATTTTCAGCATTTCTGCGCTGTTTTTTGCTTTGTTTTGTCTGAACCATCTGCTTTTTAATCGCTTCATATTGACCATTGGCGTAAAACGTGGTAACATGTAGATGTTATATAGCATGCTGGCGCAGGGATACTGTTGCCGGCGGTTTTGCATGTATGTATGGTTTTTGTGCCCATTGGATATATTATTTTATGCAAAAGGGAGGTTTTGCGCCGTTGAAGCGTTTTTTGTATGCGGTGATCGTTGCTGCGCTGCTGTTGTTCTGTGTTGCCTGCGGCAGCCATGCGGCCGTCTCCGCTGATTCGATCGCAACTGCCGCACCCACGGCATCCTCATCCCGCAATATTCGCAGCGAACCTATTACCGTAAACAGCACCGTGGCTGACGCTGATACCGTGAACAATGCACAGACCGCAGCCCCCACTACGGAAGTAACTGAAGCTCCTGCGGAAAGCGAGGCCGAAGAGGTGGATACCCCCGCTACCGGGGATTTTCCGGTGCCTTACCTGGCTGCTGTGCTGGGGTTGATTCTGGTTTGTTCCGCGGGCCTGGTTATGCTCAAGCGTATCTGATTTTTTTCGTCCATTCCAAAAGGGAGGCCGCGCGGCTTCCCTTTTTTTTACCTTATGGCAACACCGCACAATTCCCGCCTTACGGCTTAAGCACCGCTCCGACGGCTGCGG
>OJSL01002755.1_pt1 | contig 10089 bp, 10 predicted proteins | sample 1599451 | NCBI WGS metagenome assembly OJSL01 (sample SAMN04168657, study PRJEB22393) | human gut metagenome | biome: human gut microbiome; feature: stool | host: Homo sapiens | collected 2014-03-20
GCTTATAGGTATAAACTCCCATCGGCCCATTCTGCTTTTCCGCATCAAAGACATAATACTTGGTACCCTCCAATATTATATAAGGTATACCATATAATGCTGCGGCAGGTGCTACCATCAGTTTCAGTTTTTCGTTAATCTTGGAAAGGCGTACTTTATATCCCGATTTATTCAGAATAAACATTTGAAAAAAAGCAATATCATCTTTCTGCTGTTCACCATAAAGCTGTTCGCCAAGCTTCTTAGTAAACAACAAATACCCCCAGTCACTCATCTTCTTCTCTTCACGCAGAGTCATGCAGTCCTTTATCAATTGTTCATGATCCGCTTTACAAAGCTGGCTCCACGCATCGGCAACATCTGCTTCCCGATTCCCAGCCAATGCAAGATTTTCGATTGCATCAGTTGCCACATTAAAGGAAGAACCGTAAAAATCAACAGGCGTCCGACGTACAGGACTCTCTGATTCCGGTACCACCGGAATATCTATTTTCACGGGAAGATAGGGCCGCCCCGGAATATACACTCCTGGTACAGGTTTATCCGTAATAGATGGTAAAGCGGGTTTCTTTATCTCAACCGGTTTCCCTTCAAGAGTAGGCCTTTCCATTCCCGGTATTCTTGGAGGAGCCGGTTTAATTTCAATGGGTGCTTGTGACCGTTTACCATCAAATACCGGTTGTTTGACAGGTTCAGGACGTACCGGCGCTTCTACAGCATCAAATGCCTCAAACTTAGTCCACGCTTCTCTAAGAAAAGTATCAAAGTCGGCATCTGCCTTATTTTTAAAATCATTAAACTCTTTCTGTTGCTGCTTTTGAAAACTATCAAATTCCTTTTCAAAGTCAACATCTTGCGCCATTGCCACCGGAACAGCCAATAGCCCAATCACAAAAGGAAAAATACACTTCATCTTATTCATCTGCGTATTGTTTTTAGTAACCAGCGACTCATTATTATCCTACTTAATCAACACCATCTCATAGAAAGCACAACGCTGGTTGACCGGGATTGAATAGACCCATTTCAGCACATTCTGATAAGTAACCACTTCTGTAAAAGGAATATTCTCTTTAGTAGCTACCATCATAATGTTGATCTTCTCATTGTCTTTACCCGGCTGTTTTTCCATAAGATAATCCACTGCATTACTGAAAGGAATCTTATACTCCTGCCCTGCTTTGAGCAGATTGTTTGCCTCGTATGTATTGGGATACAGCAATGCTCCTCCCGTACTGTCAAACCAGAAAAATTTAAGATAAGAATCCGTTCCATGCACCGTCAGCCGGCACGTAAACGCATCCCCTTCCTTATAAAGGGTTTCCACCCCCTTCACTTCAAGTGCATAGGCATTATCAGGTTTGGCATTCTTCTGCACAGTAGCATCAATCGTCACTACTTTATAAAGGCTACGGGTATCTGTGTCCCATATCTCTTCTATTTTTTTATGGGTAACATTTATCATGCCCCCAATAGCAAGCACACTCATCTGTGAGTATGCCTCATGAAACTCTTGCCCGTCATTCTGAGTTATCTGCCCGAAAACCGACCAGACGTTTTCCATCACCCCAGCTTTCTGTAAAGCAGCTTTCTTGGCTTCCATAAAAGCGCGCTCCTCAGCTTGCTTCAAAGTGATCTCTTCACTGACCTGCCAACGCCCCTGTACCCCTTTCACCTTAACAATGTCCTGGGCACAAAGGCTTCCGGCAGATATCAACAATAAAATAGCTATAACTCCGAGTAGCCTATTTATTCTCATTCAAATCTTTCCCTTTTTAATAATCGATCTTTAATATCCTAACTTATCCAGTTCTTTGGCCAGGTCTTCCGACTTCTTTGCCAATTCGGCACGTACTGCACTAATCGCAGCCTTATTCGCAGATTCCAGGCTATACCCAAGTGTTACCATCACCTCTACATTTTTGTTTTCAAGCGTTCTATATACTTCTACCAATGGCGTGATACGTCCCAAAGTAGCCGAAATCACACTTTTACTGGCAGCAACTACACTTGAAAGACTGGCAGCTTCTTCCTGTCCCATATCATCATTGGCCACTTTTGCCTCAATCAGCTGAGACACTTTTGTTTGAATCTGCCCCGCAAGTTCTATCTTGGCAGCATTGGTTGCCTGCAAAACAGCAGAAGACTGATTACCACCAATAGCTCTTGAAGAAGCAACATACCAGAACGGAGTTCCGTCCGGAGTCATTTCTGCCTGCTTCTGCCACGCATTCTCTATCTGCTTATCTAATGGTAATTTCCCAATTGGAGTTTTAAACCCTTCTTTTGTTAATTTCTTAGCTTCTTTACGTGCATCTTTAAGTGCCTTTTTTTTCAGTTCATTGTTCAAAACTTTCTCCTGTTTTGCCATTGTTTTGTAGTCTTTCTTGGTAGCCTTTTCTTGTGCAAAGGTATTTACAGATAACATCAGGGCAAAAACCGTGAAAACGCTGATTAGTAAGTTCTTCTTCATATTCGTCTTGTTTTAGTAGTTAATATTCGTTTTTTAAATCGGACATTGATATTTGCAAAAATATATATATTTTCCTTTCTATTCCTTTTTTCATTGTTTTTTTTCATACAATTGAATGGTTAAAATAATTTCTTCACGGAAAACAGTGACAACTCTCCTACTTATTTCATAACTTTGCACCGTTTTCAAATTCAATAGGTATAAAATATGATACGTCAGTGTGCCATTTTATTTGGCTGTTTGGCTTTGGGTGAATTGATTGTTTTTCTCACGGGAATTAAGCTCCCGTCCAGCATCATAGGAATGTTGCTGCTCACCCTGTTTCTGAAATTGGGTTGGATCAAGTTGCATTGGGTGCAAGGTATGTCCGACTTCTTAGTTGCTAATCTGGGATTCTTCTTTATTCCACCAGGAGTTGCCCTTATGCTCTATTTTGACATCATTGAGGCACAATTCTGGCCGATAGTAGTTGCAACCCTTATCAGTACCATCCTGGTGCTTGTTGTCACCGGATGGGTTCACCAATTAACACGTAAAATCAAATGAATTATTTAGAAAATGAATTCTTCCTGTTGGCTATCACCTTCGGGATTTACTTCTTTGCCAAGTTACTGCAAAAGAAAACGGGATTTCTTTTGCTGAATCCTATTCTACTCACTATAGCCGTCCTTATCATTTTTCTGAAAATAACCCATATCAGTTATGAGACCTACAATGAAGGCGGCCACCTGATTGAATTCTGGCTTAAACCGGCAGTAGTAGCGCTGGGCGTACCCCTGTATTTGCAGTTGGAAACGATCAAAAAACAATTGCTACCCATATTATTATCACAGTTGGCAGGCTGTTTTGTCGGAGTTGTTTCCGTTGTACTGATAGCCAAACTAATGGGAGCTTCACAAGAAGTTATTCTCTCTCTGGCTCCGAAATCCGTAACCACTCCTATTGCCATGGAAGTAACCAAAAGCTTGGGAGGTATTCCTTCGCTGACAGCAGCAGTAGTAGTCTGTGTCGGATTACTGGGGGCTATACTCGGATTCAAAACAATGAAACTGATGCATGTAGGTAGTCCGATAGCCCAGGGATTATCCATGGGAACCGCTGCTCATGCGGTAGGAACCTCCACTGCGATGGATATCAGCAGTAAATATGGAGCGTATGCCAGTCTGGGATTGACATTAAACGGAATATTTACTGCATTATTAACTCCAACAATTCTCCGATTATTAGGTCTTCTCTAACAAAAACGTCCTCTAATTGTTATATTATTAAGCGAAATGCAAAATAGATTTTTATATGATAAATTTTAAGGATATTACTATCCAGGACAAGGATACCATTACATCTTACACGATGAACAGTAGTCGCCGTAATTGCGACCTTTCTTTTTCCAACCTTTGCAGTTGGAGATTTCTGTATAACACCCAGTTCGCCATCATTGACGATTTCCTGGCATTCAAATTCTGGGTTGGAGACGAACTGGCCTATATGATGCCTGTCGGAAAAGGAAATCTGAAAAAGGTACTGGACATGCTCATTGAAGACGCAAATCAGGAAGGGCAACCGTTCTGTATGTTAGGCGTGTGTTCATGTATGAGAGAAGAACTCGAGGAGATTATGCCGGGACAGTTTACATTTACTGCCGACAGAGACTATGCCGATTATATCTACCTGCACACCGATCTGGCTACGCTAAAAGGAAAAAAATTCCAGTCGAAGCGAAACCATATCAATAAATTCCGAAATACATACAGCAACTATGAATGTACCCCTATCACTCCTGATCGTATTCAGGAATGTTTAGATCTGGAAGCCGAATGGTGTAAAGTGAATAACTGTGACCAACAGGAAGGTACCGGTAATGAACGTCGTGCCCTGATTTATGCATTGAATCATTTCGAAGCATTAGGGTTAACAGGTGGGATACTTCACGTCGACGGCAAGATCGTTGCATTCACTTTCGGGATGCCTATCAACAAAGAGACTTTCGGTGTACATGTAGAAAAAGCTGATACAACAATTGACGGGGCTTATGCCATGATCAACTATGAATTTGCCAATCACATCCCCGAACAATATATCTACATTAACCGCGAAGAGGATTTGGGTATTGAAGGTCTGCGAAAAGCCAAACTATCCTACCAGCCCGTTACTATTCTGGAGAAGTATATGGCATGCTTTAAAGAACATCCCCTGGAAATGATTAAATGGTAAAATAAAGAAATGACCAAACAACAGATAAAAGCTTTGTGGAAACTTTGTTTTGACGATAGCGATGCGTTCATCGATATGTATTTTCGCCTGCGTTATAATGACGAAGTAAATATTGCTATAGAAAGTGGTAAGGAAGTAGTCTCTGCACTTCAGATGATACCCTATCCTATGACTTTTTGTGGCGAACAAATCCAGACCTCATATATCTCCGGTGCTTGTACCCATCCCGATTTCCGGGGAAACGGAGTCATGCGTGAGTTACTTTCACAGGCATTTGCACGTATGAGGTATAATCGCGTAGTTCTTAGTACACTAATCCCCGCAGAGCCCTGGTTGTTTGATTATTATGCGCGTATGGGGTATATGCCTGTATTTCGTTATTCGGAGAAAAAAATATCACAATGGGACATAAGTCCTGTGCCGGATATCTTCATAACGAAATTAGCAGATGCCGATGAAGAAGTATATCAATATCTCGATAAAAAAATGTCTAAGCGCTCTTGCTGTATTCAGCATACTTTTAGTGACTTTAAAGTAATTTTTGCAGATCTGCTTATCAGTAAAGGCACATTCTACATAGCTACCGTTCAGGAGCAGATAGCAGGCATAGCCGTTGTTTATCCGAATGGTAATGGATTACAAATAAATGAATTGCTGACAGAAAACAGCGAAATTGAAAAAGCATTGCTCTATCATATCCGGCAGGAAGCAGGTACCGACGCTATAACAATGATTACTCCCCCTATGGCTGCCGAAGAACAATATCCCCTCGGCATGGCACGTATCATTGATGCCAGAACTATTTTACAGTTCCATGCGGCCTTGCATCCGGAAATTGAAATGAACATAAAGCTAACAGACGAACAATTGGCTATAAATAATGGCTACTACTACCTTTACAAAGGAAAATGTAAATTCAGTAAAGAGCGGTTGTTAGGTAGCCACCGGCAATTGACCATCGGGGAACTATGCGAAAAGCTCCTCTCTCCATTACAACCTTATATGAGTTTAATGCTGAATTAACAGCTATCATGCAAAGCATTATCTACTAATCCTTTCGTACTCTTCTTTAGATTTAAGGATACAGAACATCCGGATGTTGTTAAGCAAAACACCCGGATGTTCTGATTCACAACATGGGGATGTTTTCACCGACAACATCCCCATGTTATTGATTCTTTCCATTTGATTTATTACAGGCAGAAATAGGGTAGTCTGATTGTATGATAAGTATTGGTTTACACACTTAAAGTAGTAAACACGGTAGTGATCATATAAAAGAGAGCATCCTGCACACCTCTCAGCTTTTGTCATTGAAATGCCAAGAAATAGTGTACAGGATGCAAGTGTGCTTCGGAAAGATTTGTATAAGATTAATTTAGAGTCCGCTAAAGTCTACCCCTTCAAAGACCAATGACGGGATACGCCAGGATGAAGACAACCGCGGATCGTTTCCTGTTTCGGACAACGACGACCAGAGAGTCAACATATTACCAGTCACATTCATTTCGGATACAGGCTGTGTCAGCTTCCCATTTTCAATAAGGAACCCTTCGATACCATACGAAAAGTCTCCTGTAGAACTATTACAGTTCCCCCCATTAAAGCCTGTCACAAGAATTCCATGGTCCACTCCGGCTACCAGCCCGTCGAGATCCTTTAAGCCCGTTTGCATGACCAGAATAGAGGGTGAGTTAATAGTTGGAGAAACTCCCATCTTTCTGGCATTATAGGTATCAATAAAATAAGTTTTCAACACTCCATTCTCAAAAACCGGACGTCGTTCTGTTGCTACGCCTTCACTATCAAAATAGCGGGCGCCAGATGCCTGTTGCAGATGCGGTTCGTCTATTAATGTCATCTTATCGGCCAGTACTTTTTCGTTAAGTTTATCCAGCAGGAAAGAATTTTTCTGCTGAAGAGAAGATCCATAAAGAGCATCTACCAAGGGACTTAGTAGCTGACTGACATTCATTGGATCCACCACCATCGTATATTTACCGGATGTCGCTTTTCTTTGTCCTACCTTACGCAAGACGCGTTCCAGAGCTTTCTGCCCGACGCCTTCTTTCACCAGTTTATCAAAATAGAGTGATGATTCATACCAACCAGCAGAAGGGCGTGCCTCTCCTTCGCCCTTTATTGCAACCTCGGCATAAAGAGAATACCAACTTGATTTTGTTTCTCCTTCAAAACCATTACTGGTGATCCGGTATCCAAAATTATCTCCATCGCTATAAGAAGAGCTGACAGAAATAATACGGTCATCTCTACCCAGTGCCTCTTCGGCAACCGCTTTTGCCAATGCTACTTTATCATCGGGACGGATGGAAGAGAATTTCGCATCCAACAACTTCAAATCGGGGCTTCCCCCTTTATAATAGCAGGAAGCATCCGGCAATACACGTGCCTCATCCTTTGCCAGATAACGGGTAGAGTCAATACCATTCTTTATAAATGTTTCAAGTTCTTTCTTATCCAGCCGATTGGTAGAATAGGTTCCATAGCGTCCGTCTACATATAAGAAAATGGTCAGGCCATTTTCCGAAGCCTGCTGTAAACGGTCCATTTTGGCATCACGCAACTCAAAAGAAGAGTTTGATCCGGCATAAAGATTCACTTTTGCTTGCTGACAACCATTCTTCAAGGCATAATCCATTGCCCATTGTGCCAGTTTTTTATTGCTATCTGAAATCATAAGAGTTGAAAGTTGAGAGTCGAAAGTCGGGAACTAAATATATATCTTTACCACATTCCGCGAAGTTTCAACTTTAATTTTTAATTTCTAATTTTTAGTTCTCACTGTTTCCTCAGTTTTCTCCTCCAACGGTCAGTTTACTAACCAACGCCGAAGGCATACCACAAGTCACCGGACAAGATTGTCCATCCTTTCCGCAAGTCCAGGTACCATTATCAATCTTGTCATTATTAGCCACCATAGTAATATCTGCCAATGCTTTCGGACCATTCCCGATGATATTGATATCTTTAATGGGTTGTGTCAATTTTCCATCTTCGATCAGATAACCCGATTTCACGAAGAAAGTAAAATCACCTGCTCCAATCTGCACCTGCCCGTTTGTAAACTGATCGACAAAAATACCTTGTTTCACAGATGCTATAATATCTTCCTCTTTCATATTGCCCGGCTCCATATACGTAGCACGCATACGAGGAATCGGCATATTCCGGAAAGTCTCACGCCGTCCGTTTCCAGTTGGAGCAATACCATAATGTTTGGCACTGATACGGTCGTGCATATAACTGGTTAAAACTCCTTCTTTAACGAGATATGTTTTCTGTCCTTCCACTCCCTCATCATCAAAGTTTACAGATCCACGATTGAAAGGAATAGTACCATCATCTATTACAGAAATATGTTCATTGCACACTTTCTTATTCAACTGATCGGAGAAAATAGATACATTCTTACGATTGAAATCTGCTTCAAACGCATGTCCGATAGCCTCGTGCAACAGGATACCGGAACCTCCTGCACCCATCACCACAGGCATCTCTCCACCTTTAGGCTTGATGGCTTTAAAAAGAATGGCTGTATTATCTACGGCTTCACGTGCCAAAATATCAACCAGGTCATCAGACAGAAACTCAAACCCTTTACGATAAGCACGGGCAGCATAACTGTTTTCCGTCTTTCCGTTTTCCTCCATAATGCAGACAGCACCAAGTGTCACCATAGGTCGATAATCATAATACATCACGCCTTCACTGTTACAGAAAAGAATATGCGATGTCGAATCACTTTGATTGGCCATTACTTTGGACACACGTTTATCCAGTGCAAATATTTTGTCATTCAGCTTTTGAAGATAAGGCATCTTATCTTTCAAACTGATCTCCTCCCAAGGAGTAGTGATCGGATAATAGTTTTTCTTCAATGTTTTTTCTGCCAGACGTACAGGACCGTATTTCTTCTTGCCGGATGCAATACGTGCAGCCGTACGTGCAGCATTCAACATATCGTCAAGTGTCACATTTTCCACATAGGCATAACCGGTCTGATCGCCTGCCAGCACACGCACCCCCATACCAAAATCTATATAGGAATTACAGCTATTCACCGCCCCGTCTTTCAAACTGATTACATTGGTGAAGGTATGTTCAAAAAAGAGATCAGCATAATCTCCTCCTTTTTCAAGGGCTGTTGCCAATACTTTCTTCATATCTTCTTCGCCCACACCAAAATGATTCATTGCCTGCGAAAGCGCCGCCTTCTGGTCAGCTCCTCCCAAAGCTCCCTTCACCGAAGGAATAGCCAACGCTGAGCCTGCAGCCAACGAACCTAATAATGCCATACCTCCTGTTCTTATAAAATTTCGTCTGTCCATAATATATCTATTATTTTTAGGATTTCTTCGTTAATAAACTTTCCAGCTCTTCGGCACTCAAACGAAGATAAAACTGCCCCTGATAAGCAACAGAAATCGATCCGGTCTCCTCAGATACAATAATAGCATGCGCATCCGATTCCTGTGATATCCCCATTGCAGCACGATGACGAAGCCCCAATTCTTTGGGTATATCCAGATTGTGAGATACCGGCAGAATGCATCCGGCAGCTTTAATACGCTTTTTACTTATTACCATCGCACCATCATGCAAAGGACTGTTTTTGAAAAAAATATTTTCTATCAAACGCTGATTTACATCCGCATTAATAATTTCTCCGGTACGTACTACCCCATCCAAAGGAACATTGTGTTCAATCACAATCAGGGCGCCTACCTTTTGTTTACCCATACTGATACATGCCATTACCACCGGCATGATATCTTCATGTTCTAATGACTCTTTTTTATTCCCGGTAAAAAAACGCGCCAGGGCATTGACATGCTGATGCGAACCAAGCGTAAGCAGAAAACGGCGTATCTCATCCTGAAAAAGTACAATCAGAGCCAGCACACCGACATTCATCAAAGTATTAAAAATAGAACCCAGAAGTTTCATCTCAAGCACCTGAGTTACTACCAGCCACATCAGAATCAGCACAAGAATACCTGTGAACACTTTGATAGAACCCGAAGCTTTCATCAATTTGTAGACATAGTACAAAAGGAAAGCCACCAACAGGATGTCAATAAAATCTTTGATACCAAACTCAAAAAACATACCGGCAGCCATGGCTATTATTTGATATTCACCCATATAAACATTTACAATTTATAACTTACAATTTTCTCCACCATCCTTACTGCTTCCACTGCTTCACGCACATCATGTACCCGCAGGATATTGGCTCCCTTCATTAAAGCAACCGTATCCAATACAGTAGTTCCGTTCAGAGCGTCTTGCGGCGTACCTCCAAGCAAACGATAAATCATTGATTTTCTTGAAACAAGATCGGAAGAGCGTCGTGTAGGGAAAGAGTGTAGATCTCGGTGGTC
>OJSL01002773.1_pt1 | contig 10002 bp, 10 predicted proteins | sample 1599451 | NCBI WGS metagenome assembly OJSL01 (sample SAMN04168657, study PRJEB22393) | human gut metagenome | biome: human gut microbiome; feature: stool | host: Homo sapiens | collected 2014-03-20
AAATCATCTTTCCCATAAAGCAGCCTTTCGTATTTTCAATAATAGTATTCTCTAAGATTATTTTAAGGACTGAGCTGTGTGTTGTCAAGAGGAAATCATCGATATTTCTCGCATTTTACGCTGTTATGTTATCTGCCCACATCTCACACTGGCTGATAACCGTGCTGATTGCTGTGTCGTAATCCTCAGGGGGATATTTATACTTTTTCAGAAGATGTTTCACCATCTTCCGCATACTGGCACGCGCTGTTTCTTTTTTCTGCCAATCTATCGTCCGATTTTTGCGCCGCATCTCTGTAAGTTCTCTGGTCAAGTCGATCAATTCATTATTCCGATAAAAATCCTTGATGTTCTCCGGCTTGGTCAGAGCATCGTAAAATGCCAGCTCTTCCTGCGACAACCCCAGTTTCTTACCATTATTGTACAGCTCCGTGATCTCCTGTGCCGTTTTCAGAAGTTCCTTGATACAACGAAGAACGCAGACGGAAAGCCAGCGAGAACGCAAAGCAAACCGGGTTCAAGAGCAGGACGGAATAATGTAACAGTTAAGGGGCGATTTGCGGTCAGAATGTCGGGTTTGTATCCGATGTTCTGACTGCAAAAATACATAAGAATACAAATTACGCTGCTACAACAATACAGGTGTAAAATAGCGTTGCAAGGATGTGAGCTTTTATCAGAAAGGAAACAGATAATAGATTTATAAATGCGAAACTAAATTCGCTATTGCAAATACGGTATTCGCAAAACAAATTGAAAGATCTGTCGATGCGTGATACAATATAGAAAATTAACGAAATCAGCAAGGAGGGCTTCCGATGATGCGTATCAGTTACAATAAGCTCTGGAAGATGCTTATAGATAAAGGGATGAAAAAAAGCGATTTGAGGGAAAAATCCGGTATTAGTTCTGCTTCCCTTGCTAAGCTGGGCAAGGGGGAAAACATTACCACAGATGTTCTGCTTCGTATCTGCGAGGTTATGGACTGCCGCATAGAAGATATTCTTGAAACGATCAGAGAATAGCCAACACAAAGAATGAATGGGGAGGTGTTACTATGACGATATTGGGCAAAAAACAGATGTCCGAAGAAGACATCAAATTAAACTTCATAACTCCGGTCATTCAGAGAGGTTGGAAAGGTCATATCACGATGGAGACCAGAATCACAGATGGCCGCATCAACATCAGAGGCAATATCGTGGCTCGCAGCAAACCCAAGTTTGCCGATTATTTGCTGTACTTAAACGATGGCAAGCCGATTGCTGTTGTGGAAGCGAAGGATAACAACCACTCTGTATCTCATGGATTGCAACAAGCGATGACATATGCTCAGATGATGGACTTGCCGTTTGCATATTCGTCAAACGGCGACGCTTTCTATGAGCATGATTTCCTGACCGGACAGGAACAACAGATCGAATTGGAAAAATTCCCGACACAGGATGAGCTGATTGCACGCTATTATGCGGAGCTGAATGGTGGCAAGGGCATTTCCGAGCAGGAAAAGAAAATTGTAGCCCAGCCCTACTATTCCTCTCAAAGCACATATCCTCCACGATATTACCAACGAAACGCTGTAAATAGAACTGTTGAAGCAATCGCCAGAGGACAGCAGAGATTGTTGCTTGTTATGGCAACAGGAACGGGTAAAACATATACTGCTTTCCAGATTGTATATCGTCTGCTCCGTTCTGACCTAAAAAAGAGAATTTTATATCTGGCAGACCGAAACATTCTGGTTGACCAAAGCATTTTGCAGGACTTCGCCCCTCTCGAAAAGACCATCTATAAGGTGGATTTCTCCGATAAAGAATGCTTGAACAAGATTGCTTCTCATGAAGTGAACTTCGCCCTCTACCATCAGATGGTAGGTCAGAATGACGAAGAACATTTCAGGCAGATACCCGCAGAATATTTCGACCTTATTATAGTAGACGAGTGTCACCGTGGCAGCGCCAAGGAGGACAGTAACTGGCGTAAGGTTTTGGAGTATTTTTCTTCTGCTACCCAAATCGGTATGACTGCCACACCGAAGGAAAGCGAAAAAGTATCGAACATAGATTATTTTGGAGAGCCTGTCTACACATATAGTCTGAAACAAGGTATTGAGGATGGTTTCCTCGCTCCGTTCAAGGTTATCAATATCACGACCAACATCGGAGATGGATGGAGACCCTACCATGGACAGACCGACATCTACGGCAATTTGATTGAAGACCGCATCTATAACAACAGGGATTACGATTACACCATCATTCTCCAAGACCGCATTGATGAGGTTGCAAGGGAGATTACGGAGTATCTGAAAAGCACAGACAGGATGCAAAAGACCATTGTGTTCTGTGCTTCCGAAGACCATGCAGAACGCATGAGGATTGCCCTTATCAACTATAACTCTGATATGGTTAAGGAGAACCCCGATTACTGCGTAAGAATCACTGGTTCGGATGTGTACGGAAAATCTAAACTTGATTATTTCATCTCTGTGTCCAGCCCGTATCCTGTTATCGCAACGACTTCGGAGCTTCTCTCCACCGGAGCGGACTGCAAGATGACAAAGCTGATTGTTCTTGATAAGACTGTTGAAAGCATGACCACATTCAAGCAGATTATTGGGCGAGGAACCCGTATTAGAGAAAAAGAAGGCAAGACACATTTTGTTGTCATGGATTTTCGGAATGTGACAAGGCTATTTTCCGACCCGGATTGGGACGGCCCGGTTGAGCAGGACGAGGGCTTCCAGCATGGTGGCAGCAAGCCGAAAGGTGGCGGTGGTGGACAAGGTGGCGGAGGAAAAGAACCTCCTGTTGACCCCGTAGAAACCCCGATTGTCGATAAGGATGGCTGCCGAGTAAAGATTATCAATAAAACTGTTTCGGTCTATGATGCCAACGGCAAGCTGCTGAGACAGGAAGATATTATCGACTACACCAGAACCAACATCAAGGGCGAATACGCTTCTCTGTCTGATTTTATCCGCAAGTGGAAAGCGTCGGACAAGAAGAAAACCATTGAAGAATCCTTTATGACAATGGGTATCGACTTGAAAGCATTAAAAGTAGACCAAGGCATGAAAGATGTGGACGATTTTGACTTCATCTGCTATGTGGCATACGGTAAGAAGCCGCTGACCCGAAAAGAACGGGCTAAAAATGTTAAGAAGAAAGACTTTTTCAGCAAGTATTCTGCCGACGCACAGGCCGTTCTTGATATATTGCTGGATAAGTACATGAACCAAGGTATCACAGAAGTTGAGGATATTAAGGTTCTCTCCCTTGCAGATTTTGCCAATTACGGTAAGCCTGCAAAAATTGTCAAGCTGTTTGGCGGCAAGGCTCAATATGAAGCCGCTGTTAGAGAGCTTGAAGCAAGTATCTATGAAGAAGTAGAGGTAGGATAAATATGGCGATGCAGTCAGGTTTTATCAAAAGAATTAGAGATATAATGCGTATGGACGCAGGTATCAACGGCGACGCCCAGAGAATTGAGCAGATGGTATGGATGCTCTTTCTGAAAGTCTATGATGCAAAAGAAGATGATTGGGAGCTGAACGAGGACGCCTACGAATCCATCATTCCTGAAGAATTGAGATGGAGAAATTGGGCGAAAGCCGATAGCAATGGTCATGCTATGACTGGGGACAAACTGCTGAACTTCGTCAACAACATTCTGTTCCCGGTGCTGAAAGGCAATGATGTGAAAGATGGTGATGCGGTTCTCTATGAGGGTATCAAGGTGACACCCGATACTCCAATTAAGAAAGCCATTGTCAAGTCCACCTTCGAGGACGCCAACAACTATATGAAGGACGGCGTTTATCTTCGTCAGGTCATTGATGTCATTGACGAGATTGAGTTTGACGATGTGAAGGAAAGCCATGCTTTCGGTTTTGTCTATGAGGAGATTTTGCGGGAGCTGCAATCTGCCGGTTCTTCCGGTGAGTTTTATACGCCGAGAGCAGTCACCGAGTTTATGGCATTGATGATAAAGCCGCAGCTGGGCGAAAAAATGGCAGACTTCGCCTGTGGCACCGGCGGATTTATCACTTCTTGGCTGGGACAGCTCTCCAAGCAGGTAACGGACACCACCGCTCAGAAGCAGCTTGACGACAGCATTTACGGCATTGAGAAAAAGCCTTTTCCCTATCTGCTGTGCGTAACCAATATGCTGCTGCATGATATTGAAGTTCCGAATATCTACCACATGAACTCGCTGAAACACAATCTGCTGGACTACACGGACGATGATAAGTTCGATGTGATCCTGATGAATCCGCCCTACGGTGGGCATGAGGACAAGTCCATTCAGGGTTTCTTCCCTGATGATTTGGCAAGCTCCGAAACCGCAGACCTCTTTCTTTCGGTTATCATGTATCGCTTGAAGAAGAACGGCAGGGCTGCCGTTGTCGTGCCGGACGGCTTCCTGTTCGGTCTGGATAACGCCAAGGTGAACATTAAGAAGAAGCTCATTTCCCAGTTCAACCTGCACACTGTTGTCCGGCTGCCTGGCTCTGTGTTCAGCCCTTATACCTCAATTACCACCAATCTGCTGTTTTTTGACAACACCAAGCCGACCACAGAGACATGGTTTTATCGGGTGGATATTCCGTCTGACAGAAAGCACTTTTCCAAGACGAAGCCCATGGAGCTGAAGCACTTTGATGATTGCATTGCCTGGTGGAATGATCGAAAGGAAATTCCGGACGGCGAAAACTTCAAGGCGAAGAAGTTTACCGCCGAGTATCTGCTGAATGAACAGGGCTGCAACATCGACCTATGCGGCTATCCCCATGAGGAAGAAGAAATCCTTGACCCGATAGACACTATCCGGGAGTATCAGGAGAGACGAACCACCCTCAATGCGGAAATCGACAAAGTGCTGGCAGAGCTGGAAGCTCTGCTGCCGGGAGGTGTGAGCGAATGACACCGGAACAGTTAAAATCGAGCATTTTGCAGTATGCCATTCAAGGCAAGCTGGTGGAGCAGAGATCGGAAGAAGGCACTGGCGAGGAGCTCTTTGCACAGATACAGGAAGAAAAAAAGCGGCTGATTGCAGAAAAGAAAATCAAAAAGGAAAAGCCGCTGCCCGAAATCACGGAGGACGAAAAGCCGTTTGATATTCCGGAAAGTTGGATATGGGTAAGATTATCTCAAATTTGGTCAATCTTAAACGGTGATAGAGGGAAAAATTATCCTGCAAAATCAACACTTTCAAAAACAGGTATTCCGTTTATTAGTGCAATAAACTTGAATGGAAAAACGGTTGTCGAAGATGAAAATTTATTATGCTTATCCCAAATACAGTATGATAAATTAGTCAATGGTAAACTACAAAAAAACGATGTTGTAGTTTGTATTAGAGGTTCACTGGGAAAGCATGGTGTATACCCATTTGACCAAGGCGCCATCGCATCGTCACTGGTAATTTTGAGAAATTACTTTTTTAATATATGTGATGATGAATTTTTGTTACTATATTTGGATTCACCGCTATTTTTTTCAGAAATCAAAAAATATGATAACGGAACTGCTCAACCAAATTTAGCTGCCAAAAGTTTAGAGCAATTTTTAATTCCTTTGCCTCCTCTTTACGAGCAAAAGCGCATTGTTGCCAAGATTGAAGAACTCCTCCCTCTGGTTGACCGCTATGCTGTCGCCTATGAGAAGCTGGAGCAGTTTAACACCAAGTTCCCGGAGGACATGAAGAGGTCCATTCTGCAATATGCCATACAGGGTAAGCTGGTGGAGCAGAGACCGGAAGAAGGCACCGGCGAGGAACTCTATCAGCAAATACAGGCTAAGAAACAGCGGCTTGTCAAAGAGGGTAAAATCAAAAAAGAAAAACCTCTGCCGGAAATCACAGAGGATGAAGTGCCGTTTGATATTCCGGAGAGTTGGGCAATGGTTCGATTTGGGAGTGTTGTGTCCTTGCTCTCTGGAACTGATTTTAAGCCGGAGGACTACAACAATCAAGGCGAGGGTACAGTCTATATTACAGGTGCAAGTAATTTGTCAGAGGAGGGCGTCATTGTTTCCAGATGGACCGAAACACCTCGAAATATAGCTAATCGTGGTGATGTTTTATTAGTTTGTAAGGGTTCTGGATATGGAAAAACTGTGATTTGTGATGTTGACGAAGCACACATTGCCCGGCAAATCATGGCAGTTAAAAAAACAGAAAATATGAGTATGGCCTATATTCGATATTTTTTACAAGCAAATATTCAATTTATTAAGTCAAAGGGGCAAGGCGTTATTCCTGGTATTGACCGTGCAACGGTGCTTGGTATGGCATTTCCCATCCCGCCCCTTGCCGAGCAAAAGCGTATTGTTGCAAAAATTGAAGAACTACTGCCGCTGTGTGAACGGTTGAAATGAGGTGATTTGCCTGATTAACCGAATTGTACATGAGATTCGTATGGCTTTGTCCCATGAACTGTATTTGTCAGCGTTAGCACTTGCGCTGACATTGCCAGATACCTGTGGCAAAGCTGAATATCCAAACGAGAAGTATAGTGGCGCACGCTATAAAAAATGGTGCAGCCAATATGTTATCTCAGATAGACATGATTCTCCATATGGATATGATATGCCCTATCTGAGCGAGGAAATTATTTATAATTTGCGTAATAGTCTGCTCCACCAAAGTACACCAAATATAGAGAAATCCACAATTCACGAATCTCGGTGCAGGGTTGATAAATTCGAGCTTGTCATAACCGGAGAAGATGGCACCAACGGTGATTTAAGCGAGGTCGCCTACGATAAAGATATGAATATAGTTCAGAGAGGACTGAAAGTACATATATCCCACTTGTGCTACATTCTATCCACGGCAGCAGAGGACTATTACAAGAACAACAAAGAAAAATTCGATTTTATAAAGTATTCAATCGAAGATGACAGGCAAAAAACAATTCTGTGACGCATATGATGATTTGAAAAAAGAGTAAGCAGACAAAAGGCGATCAACCGTAAAAAGTTGGTCGCTTTTGTTTTGCCTATTATCAGAAAGGAGAAGTTGCCCATGAGCGAAGAATTGGAAAAGCTGAGACACAAACAGTGTATTGCGGAGCGCAAGCTGACCGCAGCCAAGCACAAGGAGAAGCGATTGCAGAACGAGCTGAAACGGCTGACCAGAAGCGAGAGAACCCATCGGCTTTGCACCCGTGCCGGAATGTTGGAGACCTTTTTGAAAGAGCCGACCGTCCTGACCGATGAGGATGTGATGGAGCTGCTGACCTTCATCTTCCAGAGCGAAACGGTTCAAAAGAAGCTGAATCTACTGATTGAGAGCCGAAGAGAAACGCTGACAACGGACGGCAGCGAGAACCCCTTGTTTTAACAAGGGCGCAATTATACACCACCTAAAGGTGGTGCATTGCGTTCTGCCGAAAGGTCTCGCCTGTCGGCTCGGTCGGTGCTTCTGCTTCGCAGAGGTCTCCACCGGAGACCCGCACCATTGCATGGAGCTGATGATTTCCGCAAAAGTCCCTTGCTCCATTCATCCAGAGGAAGCTGAACTTCCCCTGCGCTAGCTAAAGCCAGCTACCCCTTTGCTTTGGTTGTGTAGTAGAAAATAACCGTTTTCTCTGATATAATATTTTTTGATAGTAATCTGATGGAGTGTGAGACAAATAATGGAACGTCCATTTATCTGCAAGTGTTTAACAGCTGAATACGAGGAAGAAAAATCTGTGCTTAGAGGTCCTGTTCATATACAATTTGATATTGGAAAGGAACAACTTTTTCATGTGGATATTGAGCAGGCAGTAAAGTACAGTTTACAAGGGACTACACAGGGTAGGTATCTGACGGGAGGGGTTCCGCCCGTCAGATTTTCCATGTGATATTCAAGCTGTCGCTTGTGGCGGCTATGGTGGTAATCATCAAGTCCACCACCCGCCGTTTGTCGTCAAAGGATACATTCTCCCAAGTGTCGAGGTAGCCGGAAATCTGGCTGACCTGTTCCGGGCTAATGGCTTCCACCGTTAGTTCCGCTATCCTCGCCAGAAGGTTCTGCTTGCGCCCGTCCAGTTCTGCTATCTTCACATTCACATAGGAGAGCAGCACATTGTTTGCGCCCGTCAGACTGTCCACCAGTTTTTCAATCTCGCCGTCCACATGGGCAAGCTCCACTTGCAGGGCGGCGATTTTCGGGTTTGCATTTGCCGCTTTTTTTCTGCCTGTCAGCGTCTTGTAGCTTGCCAGTTTCTTTACCATCTGCTGATAAACAACCGTTTCCAGTTCCGAAGTGATGATTTTCCCGCACCCGGCACAGCTTTTATTGTCCAGCCGCTTTGTGCAGCGGAGATATTGCTTTCCCACAGGATTGTTAATGCTCATAAGGGCATACCCGCAGTTTCCGCACTTGATTTTTCCCGCCAGCCATGTATGGGTGGCTTTCCGGGCAGACTGGATTTTCATGTTGTTCATCAGCTTCTTCCGGCATTTCAGCCACAGCTCCGATGGGATAAACCCCTCATGTGGAGCCAGTACCAGCGTCTGTCCTTGCAGGTGCTTGTGCTTGTCCTCTGTATTCCCCTTGCCCTGATAGTAATAGCAGCCATTTGTCCCGGCAAAGTCGGCGGCGTCATTGTAAATATCCGTCCCCTGGCTTTTGTAAAACTCGTATATGTCGAGGTCAGCCATGACATAAATCGGGTTTCGGAGAATAACGCTCAAAGTAGCCCTTGACAGCGGCCTGCCATGATAAGTACGCATACCGTCCGCCGTCAGCTTCTTTGTAATGTCATGCAGCGATACCTGCGGGTCAGCGTACATCTCATACATCTGCCGGACAAAGGCCGCTTCGGTTGGCTCTATTACCAGCTTCTTTGTGCGCACCCCGTCCATCACATAAGGCTCTGTCCGAAATCCGTAGGGCGTTTTGCCGCCCATTTTGAAGCCCCGCTGACTGCGGGAATAGTAAGCGTCCGTCACCCGCTTCTGTATCGTTTCCCGTTCAAGCTGGGCGAACACGATACAGATATTCAGCATCGCCCGCCCCATCGGGGTGGAGGTATCAAACTTTTCCGTAGAGGACACAAACTCTACATTGTACTGTTGGAACAGCTCCATCATGTTGGCAAAGTCCAGAATGGAACGGCTGATACGGTCGAGCTTGTAAACCACGACCTTTGCAATCAAGCCCCGCTTGATGTCCCGCACCAGTTCTTGAAACTTCGGACGGTCTGTGTTCTTGCCGCTGTACCCTTTGTCTGTGTATTCCTTGCAGTTACCGCCTTTCAACTCGTATTTGCAAAATTCAATCTGGCTTTCAATGGAAATGCTGTCCTTTTTGTCTACCGATTGTCTTGCATAGATTGCGTCTATTCGATTATTCATATTGTCGCTCCTTTTCTTAAAAAAGAAACGGAGCTGCTGACAGTTTTATTATACCGCCAGCAGCCCCGCAAATCAACGATGGCTTCGGAAAATCTTATGCCCCGGCTTCCTCACTCTGCCGCTTGTCGGCATACTTGCGGAACACCTCATAAAGCTGCTGTTCCAGCTCCCGGCGTTTTGCCGCTTCCTGCTCCGGCGTGAACACCGGGGAGAGATTTTCCAGCGTGATTTCCTTTCCCTGAAAAGTCACGACTTCGGTTTCTTTCTTGTATCTGATATGCTCCATAGTACCTCCGTATTTAATTTTCAAAGTGCAGTGCCGCCATGCTGCGGCGTGAAATGTTTTCTGCCATCAATCACCGTTCCCTTGTGTGTCGCTGCTGCCGTTTCAGCTCTGCCAGCACCTCCGGCGGGATACGGTCTACCAGCCGCTGAATGTCTTTCAGCTCGCTTTCCAGCTTTGCCCGTTCCATCGTATCTTTCATCTTGCCTTTTTCACTGGCTTTGGCCCTTGCTTCCAGCTTTTCATTTTCCGCTAACAGGTCATCGATTGTGACCTTGTATTTTTTCAACTGCCCGGAGAAATTCTCCATCTGTGGGAACCACTTTTTCAGCATGGAGAGGGCTTCCTCTTTTTTCTTTCCGGCATTCA
>OJSL01002796.1_pt1 | contig 9922 bp, 10 predicted proteins | sample 1599451 | NCBI WGS metagenome assembly OJSL01 (sample SAMN04168657, study PRJEB22393) | human gut metagenome | biome: human gut microbiome; feature: stool | host: Homo sapiens | collected 2014-03-20
CTGAGCTCAGCCGGGATTCCGATTTATGCTACGCAGGGAAAGGGAGGAGGCATAGCGATTCAGGACAGCTATGTTTTAAAGAAATCACTTCTCAGCGAGCAGGAACAGAAGCAGATTCTCATGGCCCTGCAGGGCATCCGTGTGCTGGAGGATGAGCAGATAAATATGCTGTTATCCAAACTGAGCGGCGTATTTCAAAGACAGCAGGGAAACTGGCTGGAAATCGATTTTTCAACATGGACAAAAAGTGGTGCGGGAAAACATAATTTTCAATTACTGCAAAGCGCCATATGGAAAAGCAGAATCGTTTCCTTTTCTTATTACAGCGGAAAAGGTGAACAAACCAAACGGATTATTGAACCGCATAAGCTTGTTTTCAAGACCTCTGACTGGTATTTGTATGGTTACTGCACGCTGCGTAAGGATTTTCGATTCTTCAAATTAACACGGATAAGAGATCTAAAGCTGCAGGATGCGGAATTTATGCGGGAAACACCGGAGCATATCTTTGAAAGATCGGACGAATTTGAGATGAAAACCGTGCAGGTTACCCTTTTGTTTGATGCGGGGATGTCCCATGAGGTATATGAAAAATTCGATGAGGAAGTAAGCGAGCAGGAGGATGGCAGCTTACTGGTGACTACGATTTTACCGGATAATGAGTTATTATACAGCTATGTCCTTTCTTGCCGGGAAAGGGTTGAAGTATTATCACCTCCGTATGTACGTGATAACGTTAGGAAAAGAGTTAGAAAAATGCTGGAAATATATAAAACATGACACCGTGTTGCAGGTTATGAATGGTATGATGATGGCAACATAGGGAGGCGAAATCATCTGCAGAGTCAGGGAATATACTGTGCCGAAGAAGCTGAAGGAGGATTGTATGTCAGGCCTTCAGCAGCAGGCCAGTCTGAGGATTTGTGCAGATTGAACAGCCGTATATGTTTGTTATCAGATACCTGTATGACGGGGCATACGATAACTCGAAAGGAGTACCATATGAATAAAGCTTTGATTGTAATTGATATTCAAAATGATATCACCAAAAATTATAAGGAGATCATTGATAATATCAACAGCGCTATCGACTGGGCGGTGGCGCATGAAATTCCGGTTGTTTATATACGGCATGAGAATTTATCACAGGGAACAAGAACCTTTAAGCCCAATACGCGTGGTTCTGAATTGGCCTGTGATTTAAAGATTGTATCCGATTGTATTTTCACAAAATACAAGGGGAATGCATTAACCAGTGAAGCATTTTCTGACTTTGTGCGCAAGCATGGAATTACTGATTTCTATTTAACCGGGGCGGATGCCTGCGCGTGTGTAAAATCAACCTGCTATAATTTGCTGAAGGATCACTATAAGGTCACGGTTCTGTCGGATTGTATCACAAGCTATGATAAAAGAAAGCTGGATGAAATGCTGCAATATTACGAGAAAAAAGGCAGTACGATTGCCACACTGCAGGAGCTGCAAAAAGAATAGGCAGATAAGTGCGGCTTTTCAGGAAGGATGTAATATATCTGTAAAAAGGTAGCGGACAATAGCTTCTATGTACATTGCCTCGCATGGGACAATAGTCATACAGCATACGGAGAGGGCATGAAGCCATTTTTGAGCTGCATCAGGCAAAGCGGGTCTAACAGTCTGAATTTTTAAAAAGCAACGAGAAAAGAAAACGCATCAATCAGGAGCACGTCTCTCATGTGATGCGTTTTTATTTCAGCTTAGCGGTAATGTCCCCTTAACACAGCCTGCTGCAGGATATGTTGTTCCATTGCTGCCAGCAGATGCTTCTTTCTCGCAGTAGGCGGCAGTGTCAGGACAGTATCCAGAACATATACGGTAAATTGATAGGTATGCGACCAGTGGAACGGCGGCTTTGGCCCTCTATAGGCATGCCTGCCATATCCAATCCCCTGTATTGCACCCGACAGGCTTGGCACCTGTGCCCCGCGGGGAATATTCCCCGGGATGATTGACATCACAGGAAGATTCCAGATTACCCAGTGATTATATGCCGGTATCGGATGATCCATATCATTCAGAATAACTGCCAGGGATACTGCCTCCTCGCAAAGTCCGTGCAGCACCAGCTCCGGCGATTGATCCGCGCCATATCCGGTATGTATAACAGGAATCAGCGCACCATCCGGAAAGCTGGGAGAAGATATTGTCAGTATTTGCATAAAAGACCTCCATTTTTAATGATATAAGGTTAACATAAACGCATTCTCAGTGCAACCGGTTGAATGACACATGAACGAAGATTAAAAAGATTCCCCGAAGCAGCGTGCAATTGCTTGGGAATTGTTACATTTTATCTTGAAATATATGAAGGAACCCTCTAAAATAGAAGAGCTGTATAATTGAGGGAGGATTTATTTGTGCACAAAAACAGAGGAGAGTGGTCTAACCACCTCGGATTTATCCTGGCAGCTGCCGGCTCGGCAGTAGGTCTGGGGAATATCTGGAAGTTTCCAGGAAAGCTTGGGGCAAACGGAGGCGGTTTGTTTCTGTTGATTTACATAGTGGTTGTAGCAGTGATCGGTCTGAGCATTATGCTGGCAGAGCTGGCGATTGGTAGAGCAACGCAGAAAAACGCTGTTGGAGCATTTCGCAAGCTGAATAAAAAGTGGATGTTTGCCGGTGTGATCGGCATGATCACCTTGTTTGTTATTTTATCCTATTACAGCATCGTTGGCGGCTGGATCATGAAATATATTGCCGTTTATTTCGGCGGTGCACATTTTTCCGGAGCTGCAACGCAGTATCAGGATTTCTTTACCGGCTTTATCACGGATCCGATAGAGCCAATTTTGTGGGGACTGCTGTTTCTTGGCTTGTGTATCTTCATTATTTTAAAGGGCGTTGCAGAGGGTATCGAGAAAATCAGTAAGGTTTTAATGCCGGCTCTCTTTCTTTTGCTGATTGCGACGGCGATTCGCTCGGTTACTTTGCCGGGCGCTATGGAAGGCGTGCGCTTCATGCTGCATATCGATTTCTCCGCCTTCCATACAGATATGCTGGTTGCGGCAGTAGGACAGGCCTTTTTCTCGCTCTCCGTGGGAATGGGCATCCTTATCACCTATGGCTCCTATGTGGGAAAGAAGGAAAATCTGATGAAAAGTGCGGTCTGGATTTGTGTGCTGGATACCCTGGTCGCCATTCTGGCAGCCTTTGCCATCATTCCGGCAGTCTTTGTGACCATGGGGGCTGAAGGACTTGGTATGGGTGGAGGATTTGCATTTATGGCACTGCCCAATGTGTTTGCTTCCATTCCCGGAGGTATTATCTTCGGGGCTGTCTTCTTCATTCTCTTGTTTCTGGCAGCATTGACAAGTGCCATCAGTATACTGGAGAGCATCATTGCCTGTATGAGTGAGGAATTTCATATCACGAGAAGAAAGGCTGTAGTCTGGCTGTTTCTGCCGCTCATGATTTTAGCCGCCGGCTATTCCCTGTCGCAGCTGGAGTCACGCGGATTGAACCTGCCCTGGTTTGATATGCGAAACGGGTTACAGCTGCTGCCCATGAATGCTGTGATGGAGAAATTTACAGATAATCTGATGATTCCGCTTGGTGCACTTTGCTTCTGTGTATTTACCGGATGGGTGTGGGGTGTCCAGAAAGCTACAGACGAATTCGAGAACGAAGGTACACTGCGGTTTCGCTGGAAAAGCTCTGGTCCCTTGCTATCCGCTATCTGGCACCGGCAGCGATTCTGATGATTCTCTATTTTACGATTTGTGAAGGAATGATTCTGTCCTGAAAATCAATTGCCTGTCTTAGTACAGGCTTTTTTTCTGCGAGTATTTAAATCAAATTTTCCTGGACAAACAGCATCTGCACAGCAGCACGGCATGGAGACTTATCAATATTTTTCAGCAAGGAGTGCAAAGTGATTGCTTACCTTATGGCAAAGAACATCCATACTGGAAATATTTAACCTCTATTTCCTGAAAACAAGGAATGTCGCTTTTGATAAATAGATGGTATAATTGAATACGAATTGTGAGTGCTGTATGGAAAAAATAAAATCAGTTTTACAGCAGGCCTTTGCAGTTGGCTGTCCCTGTGCGGTGCTGTACAGAAACTAAAATAGTAGAGAAATTCGTATTGTGATGGAAAGTGATTCTGCAGGGGTTATACAGGAGAATTCATCCTTTATTTTATATGTATTCCTCTGCCAGATGCTTATCAGGAGCTTACCACATGTTATTCACAGGAGGATATGGCGTGTAAGAAGAAGGTATTGCAGGGTGAACAAATCAAGGAAGTATTCTGCTGTTGATTGGAAAGGAGCGGCTATATGAAAAATAAACGTGTGCAAAAGCTGTCAGAACAAAAGCTGCTGCAGTATGGATGCAGTAAGGAAGGGATGACATACCGCTGTATCCGGAAGCTGAAGGCTCCGGATTTTTATGCGGTTATCACGTATGAAGGGCAGGAGCTGCATGCTGAAGTATACGATGCGCAGCTAAGGGAGCCCTATACACCATTTCACGTACCGGGGGCAAATGGCAGCTTTGTATCATCGATTCGTGAGGAGGTTGAGGAGCTGCTGGAGGACATGGTGCAGCAGTGTATCGATGGAAATCCATATCGTACGCGCATTCTGGATTATGTTGCTGAGCGTTATCAGAGCTATCCCCAATTTCCCTGGAAGAGTGCTCCGGAGCATGGAACCTTAAAGACAGCTAAGGGAAAGTGGTACGGTGTTATCATGCATATTCCCTATCGAAGTCTGGGTATTGATGTCGATGGTATGACGGATGTCTGTAACTTGAAAAATCGTCCGGAATTCATTCAGGAGTTGATCGATTATAAATGTTTTTATCCTGCGTATCATATGAATAAAACATACTGGTTTACGATTCTGCTTGATCAAAAGCTGTCCTGGAAGCAGCTTCAAAAGCTCATTGATGAAAGCTATCGGCTGGTGAGTGCTGGTAAATAGCGTTGGAATCAGTGAAAAAAGAGAAGTCATAGAAAAGGAGCTGTTATCAAATGGAATGGATGGAACGATTGAATGAGGCAATTGCATATATGGAGGAGCATATGCAGGAGGAAATCAGCTTTGAAGAGGTCGCAAAAATTGCGTGTACATCCTCCTATAATTTTCAGCGGATGTTCTCTTACATGACCGGTATCTCCCTGTCGGAGTACATACGCAGAAGAAGGATGAGTCTTGCAGCAGAGGAATTGCAGCAGGGGACGGATAAGATTATAGATATTGCATTGCGTTATCAATACGCATCTCCAACCGCTTTTAATCGGGCATTTCGCTCTGTCCATGGCATTGCACCATCTCAGGTGCGCAATGCCCAGGCTGCCGTAAAGCTGTATCCGCCGCTTCACTTTCAGCTTTCTATCGCAGGAAGCAGGGAATTGAATTACAGAATTGTAAAGAAGGATGCCTTTCGCGTTGTCGGAGTTTGCCATGAGCTGGAAAAGGAGCTGGAGAAAAATTATGAGGTGGTTCCCAATCTCTGGCGGACAGCGGCAGAAGATGGAACGATTGCAGACCTTTCAGCACATATCGACGCAAAGGAGCCAAGCGGTCTGTTGGGAATCAGTATGTGTCAGGACTTGAAGGACTGGAAGTTCTGGATCGGAGTGGTGAGCGAAGAACCGCTGAACGGATATGAAGAACTTCAGCTACCTAAGGCATCCTGGATCGTATTCCAATGCGAAGGAACGCATGCGTCCATTCAGGAGCTGGAGCGCAGAATCTGGACGGAATGGTTTCCATCAACCGGCTATCAGTATGTAAACGGACCGGTGATGGAGGTCTATCTGGACCCTGATCCTAGCTCCTCAAGGCTTGAGATGTGGCTGATGATCACTGACATGTGAAAAGCACGCAGTATCGGACAGAGAAAGAGAGGATAGAAAGGACATAAATTTATATACTAATACCATACAAAGCAGGAGGAATCAAATATGAGCGAACCGTTTCATATCGTAGAAAGAGAAAGCTTTCGAGAAAAGAAGGACAGAAAGCAATACCCCGGCAATGGGAGGAGCTTCAAACACAGGGACAGCAGAAGGAATTGATGTCCCATATGAATCAGGAGCCCTTTGGTCTGTTTGGTATCAGTGTTTATAATACAGCAGCAGATGACAGTCGTAAATTCGATCATTGGATTGCTGTTTCCAGCGATCATGCAGTTACAGGGGAGCTGGAAGAATATATCGTGCCCGCTGCAACCTGGGCAGTATTTCCCTGTACATTGGATACCATTGGAAAAACAGAGGTGCAGGCAATCATGAAATGGCTTCCGAAATCTGATTACAAGCCGCTGAATTCCGGATACATCACCGGAAGGATGAAAGCAAAGGCGCCGGATATCACATATTACGGAGAAAATGATCTGGTTGAGGTATGGGTGGCAGTGGAAAAGAGATAAAAAAACTGACAACTAACAGCTTATCGATGCATGAGGGATTCTTACTTTATGCATCTTTTTATTTAAGCCGGGGGGATGTTAGAGTGTTAGGAACGGTTAAGTCTATCATAATTCATACTAAAAATTTTCAATGATTGACGATGGTTTCAGCATCCGCTATAATCAAACCATAGAGAAGGCAGTCAAAGCATAATTAAGCAAACAGATAAAAGCCAGTCATCTTCTTGTTACTTCTCATTGCAGCAATAGAATCACAGCGCTATTTGTCTGTTCAGGCTTTATATTGTGTTAAAATGAAGTGTGCGACAATTATGAAGATAAAACAGCCGATGTGATATGAAGGAGGTACTATGTTGCATAAATTAGAAAAAAAGGTAATTCTGATCGATGTGGACGGAACGCTGGTGGATTATGAAAATCATCTTCCGCCTTCCGCAGTCAAAGCAATACGTATGGCCAGAGCACAAGGACATCTGGTTTATATCTGTACGGGTAGAAGCCGCAGCGAGGTGTATGACGAAATTTGGAATATCCGTCTGGATGGTATGATTGGTGCAAATGGCGGATATATTGAGCATCATGGGGAGGTATTGTTTCATGCACATTTAAAAAAAGAACAGTGCAGTGCAATCGTAGACTGGCTGCATAGCCGCAATCTGGAATTTTATCTGGAAAGCAATACGGGTTTGTATGCCAGTGAACATTTTGAAGAAGCGGGAGAACCCGTTATGCAGAAATATATGCAGCGCAAGGGAAACGGGCAGGAGAATATCCATATACGCGCACAGTATCCGGATATGGTGTTTGGAGAAAATCTGTATCGGGAGGATGTGAATAAAATCAGCTTTATTCTAAATTCCTATGCAGATGTGACTGCCGCAGCGCAATTCTTTCCGGATCTAAAAATCAGCACCTGGGGTGGCAAGGGAGAAACAGCTCTTTTTGGTGATATCGGAATACAGGATATTGACAAGGCAACAGCGATCTCTCTTCTGCTGAAGTATCTTCATATGGAGCAAAAGGATACGATTGCTTTTGGAGATGCGGCGGTGGATATTCCTATGCTGGAATACTGCGCGTTGGGTATCGCAATGGCTAGTGGAGGTAAGGAAATTAAAGCCATGGCGGATGATATTACAGCTGCCGTGAATGAGGATGGATTATATAAGGCATTTTTAAAATACAATTTACTTTGATGCACTGATATTACAGAAAAGATACTGCACCTATCTGCTATCTGTTTGTTTGCACTGGAAACAAATCACTACAGTCTCTTCTGCAGACAAAAACAGAATGTCAATTTTTATACAGAGAGCTGCGGGTTTCATCTGTGTAGAAAAATAATGGATAGTGATATGGAAATGGCAAGCTTTTATAGAATTGATCCTTTGAGGTCTCCTCTTTCCGCGCGACGTTTGGCGGGAGTTGGAGCCTTTTTACGTCAGCGTGGGCAAATGCATTGACAGCACTCCTTTACATGCATATACTGTTATTAGTTAGATGGAGATAACTTTTAACATCAAAGGAGGAGTCACAAATGAAGCTTGTATTGATTCGTCACGGAGAGAGTGAATGGAATAAATTAAACCTGTTTACCGGGTGGACAGATGTTGATCTGAGTGAAAAAGGACATGAAGAGGCCAAAGCGGCAGGGAGACTGCTGAAGCAGGAGGGATTGGATTTTGATATCTGCTATACCTCCTATTTAAAAAGAGCTGTGCATACACTGGATCACATTCTGGATGAAATGGATCGCACATGGCTTCCTGTTGTAAAGTCCTGGAAGCTGAATGAGCGACATTACGGTGCTTTGCAGGGCTTAAATAAAGCGGAAACCGCTGAAAAATACGGAGAGGAGCAGGTCAGGGAGTGGCGGCGTTCCTACGATATCCTCCCACCGGCGCTGAACCAAAACGATGCGCGAAGTGCTGTTGCACAGAGTATGTATCGGGATGTGAATCCGAATGAGCTGCCGAGCAGTGAGAGCCTGGAAACGACGGTTGCACGAGTAGTGCCGTATTTCAACAAGGTCATTAAAAAGGATATGATGGCAGGAAAACGCGTCATCATCGCGGCACATGGAAATTCTCTGCGTGCATTGGTGAAATACTTTGATAAGCTCAGCGAGGAGGATATCGTAAATGTGAATATTCCAACAGGTGTTCCGCTCGTGTATGAATTTGATGCACAGGGCAATCCTTTGCACCATAGATACCTTGGTGATCCGCGGCTTTTAAAGCAGAAAATGGAGGCTGTTGCCAATCAGGGAAAAAAAGCAATCGGCGTGTAAAGGAAAACAACATGATCATATGCATAGGGAAAAGATATCCGCTTAATACCGTAGGGGTACAGAACCAATCATTTCATGTATGTCTTCTTTTTACAATTCACATCCCCTGCCCTCTGGTATAATAACTGCATTCACAGGGAGGTAGCTGTATGAAATACATGGGAAGCTTATATGCAGTAGATGATAAAGAACGCACGATCGCTTTTTATAAGGAGGTGTGCGGTCTGCGCGTGATACAGGATTTTGGTACAAACTTCACGATGACGGGAGGTATATCCTTTCAGACGAGAGAAAGCTGGAGTGGTTTTCTGGAGAAGCAGCCCTCGGATATTCATTACGGCGGCAATGATGCGGAGATTTATCTGGAATGTGAGGATCTGAACGCTTTTGTAAAGCTGTTAAACAGTCGAACGGATACCAAACTGCTTCATCCTGTAAAGGAGCATGACTGGGGACAAAGAGGCATTCGCTTTTACGATCCGGACATGCATATCATCGAAGTCAGTGAACCACTGCCTGTTGTCGTCAGCCGCTTCACACAGCAGGGGATGAGCCCCTCGCAGATATCTGAGAAAATGGGGTTGTCTGAACGCATGGTGAACCGCATGCTGAAAAGGCACGAAAAAAATTCATAATATGAAGGCTGTCCTGCGGCAGTCTTTTTTGCATAAGAAAATCAAAGCTCGTTCGAAAGCTCAGGATTGCGTATTGCTGATAACCCAAATGCAGGAAATAGAGCACAGGACATAGTGAATAGCTGAAAGAAAAAGGATACATAAACGCAGATACATAGGGGTCAGCTGCATGAGGGAAACAGAAGTGTATAAATAAATGAACGATGAAAATGACAAAAAAAGAAAACAAAAAGCCGATACCTGCAGGAAATATCACCTGCCGCACCGGCTTTTTCGTAACCTCTGTTACATAATCACAGGAATACAAGCGTTGGACCGCGGCAATCATTATCTGGCTAGAATATGCTTTTCCAGATACCAGGCTACACCGTCCTCTTCGTTGGAAATTGTCTGGGCGTCCGCATGGGCAAAGGTATCCATGGTGCCGTTGCTCATCCATACGCCGTGTCCGACTTCCTTCAACATCTCGTTGTCATTGCTCGTATCACCAAAGGCGAGCACCTCATCCATCGCGATACCAATATCCGCCCGGGAAAGCACCGGGGCATCGTTGATTCCGTCGCCCACAAAGGCCA
>OJSL01002815.1_pt1 | contig 9855 bp, 9 predicted proteins | sample 1599451 | NCBI WGS metagenome assembly OJSL01 (sample SAMN04168657, study PRJEB22393) | human gut metagenome | biome: human gut microbiome; feature: stool | host: Homo sapiens | collected 2014-03-20
CATGCGATTGTTCACATATTTGGTAACAGTGAGCTGACATTGGAGGAGGTTCAGCAAATTGTCAATTTCATACATACGGAGGCTGGTGGTGCACTGGATATCATATTCGGCATGGCAATCAATGATAGTTTAAAGGACGAGGTCATTGTAACGATTCTTGCGGCAGGATGAGCCTCTTAAAAAATATTTACAGGAAGTATAGCAATGAAAGCAGCTAGAAGAAAATCTATATATTCTATGTATACATTCATGAATTCCTGCATAATTCCTTTCATTCTGCACACGATAACAGCAGGTGATGCAATTGAAAAAGGAATATGAGAAACTGAACACCCGCCTGAAAGAACAAATGCAGACGGATTTAAACTTTGATATCGTCGTTAAACCGCTACTCGTACAGGGAATCCATATGAGCCTGTATTTCGTGGATGGCTTTGCGAAGGATGAAATACTGGAAAAGATGATGGAGTTTCTATTGAAAGCAGACATAAAGGAATGCGTGGAAACACAGGATATTCAAACCTTCTGCGACTCCTGGCTCTCCTATCTCGAGGTGGATGTGCAGCCGGATTTTGCGGCGATGATTACATCTGTTTTAAGCGGCAGTGTCCTGATGATTGTGGAGGGCTATGAAGAAGGTATCGTGATTGATGCCAGAACGTATCCTACACGCAGTATGCAGGAGCCGGAGGATGATAAGGTGCTGCGCGGCAGTCGGGATGGTTTTGTGGAAACACTGATTTTCAATACAGCCTTAATACGGCGAAGAATCCGCGATACGCATCTGCGAATGGAATACCATACGCTGGGCTCCATGAGCAAAAGTGATATCGTGCTGTGCTATATGGATGGACTGGCGGATCAGGATTTGCTGGATGATATCCGCAGAAAGCTGTCGGAAATCCATGTGGAGGCGCTGACCATGGCGCAGGAGAGTCTTGCCGAGGCACTGGTACCGCACAAATGGCTGAATCCGTTTCCCAAGGTCCGCTATACAGAGCGCCCGGATGCGGCCAGCAGTAATATTCTGGAGGGAAAGGTCATTTTGATGATTGACAACTCGCCCAGCGTGCTCATCCTGCCGACCAGCTTTTTTGACTTCATACAGGAGGCACAGGACTATTATCTGCCACCGATTACCGGAAGCTATCTGCGCATCGTACGCATTCTGGTGTTTTTCCTGACACTGCTTGTCACACCCATCTGGTACTATCTCAACTGCAATCCGCAGCTGACACCGGACTGGCTCAGCTTTGCGATGATACAGGACCATATGAATCTGCCAATCATCGTGCAGTTTCTGGTGCTGGAATTCGGTATTGATGCTTTGAAGATGGCATCTCTCAACACCCCAAGCTCCCTGAACAGCTCCTTCAGTATCATCGGTGCACTGATTCTGGGGGATTTTGCAGTGAATGCAGGCTGGCTGGCACCGGAAATTATCCTGTATATGGCATTTGTGGCACTTGCGAACTTCACGCAGCCAAGCTATGAGCTGGGCTATGCGATCAAATTCATGCGTGTGATGCTGCTGGTGCTTACGGCGATTTCACCGGTTTGGGGCTTCTGGCTCGGTATCGCACTTATGCTGATTATCATGGCAAGCAACCGCACCGTGACAAACACCTCCTATTTCTATCCGCTGTTTCCGTTCAATCCACATGATTTCAAAATGATATTCGCACGAAAAAAGCTGCGCGGGAAAAGCAGCAGCCGTTCCTGAAACTTTTGCTTCCATAATCTGCGAAACGTGTTACCATATGCATGAGGATGTGATTTGCATATGGAAAAAACAATACAGGATAATATACTGGCACATTGTATGGAGCTGGCGCTGATGCCTGCTTTGCTGTACAGCTATCGCGACGGCGGTGTTCTGTACTGGATCGTATTGATTTTGATGGATGACTATATATTGAAGCATCAGGATGTGAAGGGATTGCTGCCGCTGTGGGGGGATGCACGCTATAAAAAGGATATCCGTCTGCTGCTGATTCTGGAGGGCTGTATGCTGGCAGGTATTGTGATCATCGCCTTTAAAAACTGGCAGGTTTCCGCGATTCTGCTTGTGAATGACCTGATTCTTGATTTTATCGGTATATTTGGACAGTATAATACAAAGAAAAACAAATAGGAACTTTAAAAATAGCGGATTATGTGCTAAAATAATGCCGTAATGTTAAATGTTAATAGGAGGAATTATAACATGGCAAATTGTTTAGTTGCACAGTCTGGTGGACCAACTACCGTTATTAACGCTTCTTTGGCAGGTGTGGTACGCGCAAACCAGTTGAACCCTGTATATGACCACGTATATGGTGGATTAAATGGTATTGAAGGAATTCTGGAAGACCGTTTATACGATCTGACAAACATGAGCGAGTACGAAAACAGACTTCTGCGTCAGACGCCGTCTTCTGCACTTGGAAGCTGCCGCTACAAGCTGAAGAGAAACGATGAAACAGATTACCGCAAGCTGGTTGAAATCATGGACAAGCATGATATCGAAATTCTGTTCTATATCGGCGGAAATGATTCCATGGATACTGTTGATGCACTGAGCCAGTGGGCGAAGGCAAACAATATCGACAAGCGTTTTGTTGGTATTCCAAAAACAGTAGACAATGACCTGATGGTTACTGACCACTGTCCGGGATTCGCTTCAGGAGCTAAATTTGCTAATGAAGTTGTAAACGCTACTTGGCTGGACTACAACGTATATACACGTGAAGAAGTATTTATTCTGGAAACAATGGGTAGAGATGCAGGATGGCTTGCAGGTTCTACAGTTGTTACCGGAAGAGTTGACCTGATTGTTCTGCCTGAGGTTGATTTCGATAAGGAAAAATTCCTTGCACAGGTTAAGAAATGCATGGATGAAAAAGGAAAATGCTACATCGTTACAAGTGAGGGTGCTCACTATGCAGACGGTACATACATTGCAGCCGGTGAAGCTGTAAATGACGGTTTCGGACACGCTGTATTAGGTGGTGCCGGTGAAAACCTGAAAAACATGATTCTGGAAGCTGGTATCGCTCCTCGTGCTAAGGTGCAGGATCTGAGCACTGCAGCAAGAAGCTCCAACTTCGCACAGTCACTGGTTGACGTTACAGAAGCATTTGAGCTGGGTATGTCAGCACACAGCAGAAGTGCTGATGGCAAATTTACAGGACACGTAGTTGCCGTACAGAGAGAATATGTGGATGGAAGATACAATGCAAAATTCATCTCCGGACCTGCTGAAAACTTCGCTAACCATGTAAAACATGTACCGGTTGAATGGATTCTGCCGGATTACCAGGGTCTGACACAGGAATTCTATGACTACATCACACCACTGATTCAGGGTGAGCCTACACTGATCATGGAAAACGGAATTCCTAAGACAATCGTTCCTTTCAACAAACGATAAGATTATACATGAACAGCAAAAAGGATGTGTTCTCATATTGAGAGCATCCTTTTTTTTTGCAGCTGCCTGGGAGCGAAAGGGTGTCCATATATAATGCACAAATTTATCATTTTGTCTGAAAATAAAGTGATACATAGCATGCTGAGGCATTTGGTTTCATAAAAATGACGGTTTTCTTTCATGAAAATGTAAACAAAAATGACATTTTCGTGTGAAAGTGAGAGTTAAAATATTGTATTTCTATGTGAATTACGATATAATAAGGTCATTATCAGGAATGATAGGAGGGAATTAGATGAAAAAGCTATTCAAAGTGATGGCCGCAGCAGCATGTGCGCTTTCACTGACAGCCTGTGGAGGATCTTCTAAAAAAAGTGATACATTAGTTGTAGGAGCTGAGGAACTTACAGGAACATTTTCACCATTGTACTACACTGGTGCTTACGACGGATACGTAATCGATCTGGTGTACAACAAGTTGATGGAGTATGACGTGGATGGTAATTTACAGCCTTCTCTGGCAGAAAAAACGGACGTTGCCAAGGATGGTAAAACAATTACATTCAATCTGAGAAAGGGTGTTAAGTTCTCAGACGGAAGCGACTTCACAGCAAAGGATGTTGAATTCTCATACAAGGTAGTTTCAGATCCAAGCTATACAGGACGTTTCATCTCTACTTGCCAGTATCTGGAAGGATACAAGCAGTACAACAACAAAAAGAACAAGGAAGAACCAGATTATCCTGGTATCGAAGTGAAGGACGATTATACTGTCATATTCCACTTCACAGAAGCAAGAAACGATAATCTGCAGAGTCTGATGAACATCAGTGTTATCAGCTCTAACCAGTTTAAGGATTCCTATGCTTACAAGAAAACAAAACCAATTCAGGATGCTGTAGGTAAACCAATCGGAACCGGACCATACGTATTGGACAAATGGGAAGCTGGTACAGGTGCATCTCTGAAAAAGAATGAGAAATACTGGGGCGATGATTACAAGGGTATTGCAAATGTCATTATCAAACCGGTAAAGATGGAAACGGAATATCAGGAACTGAAATCCGGCAATATCGACCTGCTGGCAGGACAGATTGAGCCTAAGAAAATCGGACCTGCTTCCAACAACGAGGATCTGACAATCAACCACTACCCACGTGGTGGTATGGGTTACATCACTTACAACACAGTAAATGGTGCAACAAGTGAAAAAGAAGTACGTCAGGCACTGTCTTACGCATTCGACCGTCAGTCTTTCGTGAATTCTTACTATGAATGCAAGGACTGCAAGGATCTTGATGGTGTAGAAATCGGTTATGTACCAACAACATGGAACAACCCAATCTCTAAGCTTGGTAAAGTTATCACAGGCGAGGAAAAGGTTGACGGCTTAACAAACTACAGCTATGACATCGAAAAGGCTAAAAAGCTTCTGGATGATGCAGGATGGAAAGTCGGAGCTAGCGGATTCCGTGAAAAAGACGGACAGAAGCTGGAAATCAAAATCATGGCAATCAAAGATCATGATATCCTGAACAACCTGATCCCTATGTGGAAAAAGGCTTGGGGTGAAGAGCTGAAAGCTGATGTTAAGGTTGCAACTGTTGACTTCAACACACTGATGGATAAAGTATACTATGACAAGAACATTGAAGAATGGAACGTTTACTTCATGGCTACTTCTTTCACAGATGATACAATGTCAGGTGCTGTAACGAACTTTGATTCCAAATATGTTGGTGATGGTCTGGACAACACAAGCCGTCTGAAAGACGAGAAGCTGGATAGTCTGATGGATGCTGCATTGACAGAAATGGATATGGATAAAGCAAAAGACAAATGGGTAGAGGCTCAGAAACAGGTAAATGAAGACGTTTCTGCACTGCCTGTATATGGTAACACTTACTTTGACTTCTACAACAAGAAGATCAAGAACCTGAAGACAAGTGCACTGTACCAGTGGACACATGGTCTGAGGGATGCTACAATCGAGTAAATTTAAGTAGTAAACTGTAAAGTGTTCAAATAAGAGCAAGGATACACTTGCTCTTATTTATGTTTTAATTCAACTTCTATGTTTCAAAATTAAGTTTTTTTTGGAGGTGATCTCATGCTGAAATATATAGTTAAACGTTTGCTAAATCTAATTCCTGTCATATTTATTATTTCAATCGTCATTTTTGGGACCGTAAAAGGAATGCCAGGAGATCCAGTTGATGCTTATCTGGGAATGGGAAGCAAGGCTACCCCGGAACAGAAACAGCAGATTCGTGAGGAATTGGGACTTGATAAATCTCTGCCAGAACAGTATGTAATCTGGGTTGGAAATCTTGCTAAAGGAGAACTGGGGACATCTACCAAGTTCAAACTTCCAGTTTCTGAAATCATTGGAGACTACGTATGGAATACATTCCTGCTGAACCTGGTTTCCCTCGTTATCGGTATCGGGCTTTCTATTCCGATTGGAATTAAGCAGGCAACAAAAAAATTCTCTAAATTCGACAATTTCTGGACAGTATTCTCCTTATTGGGTGTATCTGTGCCAACGTTCTTCTTTGCGCTGATTCTGATTTTCTTCGTAGCGCTGCCTTCCGGCGTGATACCGGTCAACGGTATGCGTACCCCGGATCTTGCAGTCTTCGGATATGATAATATATTCCAGGAAATCGGAGATGTTGCATTGCATATGCTGCTGCCGACAATTGTACTTGCGTTCGGTAACTTTGCGACCTTCTCCCGTTATGTACGAAGCTCCATGATCGATGTTATCAATCAGGACTATGTACGAACCGCGCGTGCAAAGGGCTTGAAAGAGAAAACAGTGATTTACCGTCATGCATTTAAAAATGCGCTGATACCTCTTGTCACACTGCTGGGTCTGTACATTCCTTCCCTGTTCAGTGGGGCAATGATTCTGGAATCCGTATTCCTGTGGCCTGGTCTGGGTAAGATTTTGATCGAGGCAATCAGTGGACAGGATCAGAGTATTATCACGGCGTGTCTGATGTTCTCTGCCATTTTGATGGTGTTGGGAAATCTGCTGTCGGATATTCTGTATTCCGTTGTCGATCCACGTGTTAAAGTAGAATAGAGGTGATTAGAATGGCGAAAGAAAATGTAAATCAAACTGAAATAAAGCTGGATAAAAGCGATACCATGGGCCCTTGGCAAATTGCATGGAATAAATTCAGACAAAACAAAATCGCTATGGCTGGTCTGATCATTTTTATACTGATCGTTCTTGCCGTGATTTTCGTACCGATCATAAGCGGTGTTAATGTAAATGATTATAGCTTTGATACAAAAAATATTGGACCGAATGCTGAGCACTGGCTGGGTACTGACCAGCAGGGGCGTGATGTATTCTTCCGTTTGTTCCTGGGTGGACGTATTTCTATCATGGTAGGTATCATCGCTGCCCTGATTACGGTGCTCCTTGGCTGTGTGATCGGTGGTATATCCGGTTATTATGGTGGATGGATTGACAATCTTCTTATGCGTTTTGCGGAAATTGTGTACTCTCTGCCATTTACACCACTGATTCTTGTACTGGCATATAATATGTTATGGACACCGTCAAATGTGAAAATGTATATCGTATCGTTTCTGATCGGTGTGCTGTCGTGGCCGGGACTGGCGCGTCTTGTGCGCGGGCAGATTCTGTCACTTCGCGAACAGGAATTCATGCAGGCCTGCGAGGCACTTGGTCTGAGTGATTTTTCAAAAATATTCAAGCATCTGATACCGAATGTTTTATCCATGATCATTGTTAATGCGACATTGTCCATGGCGAGTGCTATTCTTATAGAGGCCGGATTATCTTTCCTTGGTATGGGTGTTACCGCACCTACGCCTTCCTGGGGAAATCTGATGGAACTGGCAAGAAATACCGAAGTCTTCCAGGACTTTCCATGGAACTGGCTGCCTGCCGGTATCATGTGTCTGCTGACCGTTATCTCCATCAATCTGATTGGAGAGGGACTGCGTGATGCGTTTGACCCGAAAGATATACGATAGGAGCTGGTGAGTATGGAACAAGTAAAGAACAAGAAAATATTGGATGTTGAAAATCTGAAAGTATATTTCTATACAAAAAAGGGTGTTTCCAAGGCGGTAGACGGAAACAACTTCAAAATGTACGAAAATGAAACACTGGCAATCGTTGGGGAATCCGGCTGTGGAAAGAGTGTTACGGCCATGAGTATCCTTGGTCTGGTGGATGAACCCGGTAAAATCGGGGAAGACAGCAAGATCATGTATGGTGACAAAAACCTTGCGACATTAAAGGATGATGAAATCCGTAAGATTCGTGGTAACGATATCTCTATGATTTTTCAGGAGCCGATGACTTCACTGAACCCGGTATTCACAGTAGGAAATCAGATTATGGAGAATATCCTGCTGCATGAGGATGTAAAAAAGGAAGAGGCACACGAACGCGCTGTCAAGCTTCTGGACATGGTTGGAATTTCCCGCCCGGAAAAGGTTGTGGACAACTACCCGCATCAGCTTTCCGGTGGTATGCGTCAGCGTGTTATGATCGCTATGGCGCTTGCATGTAATCCAAAGCTGCTGATTGCCGATGAACCGACAACAGCACTGGATGTTACCATTCAGGCACAGATTCTGAAGCTGATGAATGATCTGAAGGAAAAAACAGGAACCTCCATCATGCTGATTACGCATGACCTTGGTGTAGTTGCACAGATGGCGGATCATGTAAATGTCATGTATGCCGGTAAGGTAGTGGAAAGTGCTCCGGTATTTGAAATCTTCAAAAACCCGAAGCATCCGTATACCGTTGGCTTAATGAGCAGTATGCCTTCCCTGAACAGCGGAAGCAAACGTCTGAGTACGATTGAAGGGAATGTACCAAACCCGATCAATCTGCCAAAGGGCTGCTATTTCGCAGACCGTTGTCCGAAGGCGATGCCAAAATGCAGGGAGTCCCAGCCGCATGACGTGAAGGTCGGATCCAGACATCACGTTAGCTGCTTCCTGTTTGATGATGTGAAAGGGGAGGAATAAAAAATGGAAGACAAGAAAGTAATTCTCGAAGTCAAAGACCTGAAAAAATATTTCCCTCTTGGAAAAGGTAAGCTGGATAAAAATAAAAAATATGTAAAGGCTGTTGATGGTGTATCCTTCAAGCTGTATGAAGGGGAGACGCTTGGTCTTGTTGGAGAATCCGGCTGTGGAAAATCCACACTTGGACGTGCAATTCTTCGTCTGCATGAACCGACAAGCGGGGAAGTGCACTTCAATGGTGAAGATATTCTGAAAAAGAACCGTAAGGAAATGCGAAAGCTGCGTGAGGAAATGCAGATTATTTTCCAGGATCCATACAGCTCTTTGAATCCCCGGATGAATGTATACAACATTTTGAGTGAACCGCTGGTTGCGCATGGCTATTATAAAAAAGGTGACGAGCTGAAGCAGTATATTCTGAATCTGATGGAAAAATGCGGGTTGCCGCCATACTACTGCTACCGTTACCCGCATCAGTTCTCCGGAGGTCAGCGTCAGCGTATCGGTATCGCCCGTTCTCTGGCACTGGATCCAAGCTTCATCGTATGTGATGAGCCGGTATCCGCACTGGATGTTTCCATTCAGTCACAGATCATCAACCTGATGATGGATATGCAGGAAGAACGAAAGATTTCTTACATCTTTATTTCTCATGACCTCAGTGTTGTGAAGCATATCAGTAACCGTGTAGGTGTTATGTACCTTGGTTCACTGGTAGAGCTTGCGGATAAGGATGAAATCTATGAGAATCCGCAGCACCCTTATACAAAGGCGCTGATGGCCGCGATTCCAAAGCCGGATCCTACACAGCGTTCCAGCATGGAAGCAATTCATGGAGAGATTCCAAGCAATGTCAACGTACCAAGCGGATGTAAATTCCACCCGCGTTGTCCATATGCGAAGGATATCTGTAAAACACAGGAGCCGGCTGCCAAGGAAATCAAACCGGGTCATGTTGTTCTCTGCCATTTTGGCGGTGAGTTCTAGTGTTCATCAACAAACCGAAATTTAAAGACCTGTTGAAGAAGAAGGAAGTGCGGGAAGGGAAGGAAGCAAATCTTGAAAAAGGTGACTTTCTGGCTCTCATTATGGCTGCATTCTCGGTGTTTGTACCGGTAATTCTGCTGTTCTGTGCCGTACTCGGTATATTTATCTGGCTCTTTCTTCTGTATATTCACTAAGTCGTTAAAGACGAAGGCACAGGTGTCTGCAAATATTTGTAGAGCTCTGTGCTTTTTTTGTATTGGCTTTTTATGACTGTATCCAGACGAAAATGACTACAATTGGTATTTTCCTTGAAGCTTTTAGCTGCAGGACGTTCGGTGGTACAGCTTTTCCTTTGTCGAAAAAAGCGCTTTGTAGCTGAAGTGAAAAGTTAAATTCCACTTTCAAAAGGCGAATAAAAAATGTGGAAC
>OJSL01002821.1_pt1 | contig 9830 bp, 9 predicted proteins | sample 1599451 | NCBI WGS metagenome assembly OJSL01 (sample SAMN04168657, study PRJEB22393) | human gut metagenome | biome: human gut microbiome; feature: stool | host: Homo sapiens | collected 2014-03-20
CGACCACCGAGATCTACACTCTTTCCCTACACGACGCTCTTCCGATCTAATTTCTGCGTGTCGGAAAATGCAGTGCAATCTCTCACATCCGCATCGGCTTCCTTATAAGACACACCGTATATCCCGAACTCCATGCCTTCACCTCTTCCTAAAAATCCAACCAGATATATTATAAAGGCTGTAGGATGCAGATACAAGCAGGCAGGATAGAAACCGTATAAGAATTCCTTATACCCCTATAACACAGAACAATTTGTCGATGTGCCAAATTCGTGCTACTATGATACATGAGTGCAATTTTAACAAGGAGGAATTTATGAACGACGATCTGAGAGAAGAGCTGCGTTCGGAAATCGAGGATTTCCGTACACAGACCAAACGGTTTCTGGACAAGGAACTGAATGTAAAGGAATTTAAAGGCTATTCCGGAGGCTTTGGAAGCTATGCCCAGCGGGGTGCCACCAGCTTCATGCTGCGGCTTCGTATGAATCAGGGGGTCATGACAAAGGACAAGCTGAAATTCATATGTGATACCTGTAAGGAGCATGGGGTAAGCAGAGCGCATTTTACGACCTGCCAGACGATCCAGCTGCATGATTTAAGCGGTATGGAGATTCCCAGTATCATGTCAAATGCTCTGGATCACGGCATTGTCTGCCGTGGGGGCGGCGGTGATTTCCCGCGTAATGTCATGTGTTCCCCACTGAGCGGTGTGGATCCGCAGGAGGCTTTCGATGTCCTTCCCTATGCGGCGCGTGTCGGCGAATACCTGCTGTCCATCGTAAACAAGTACACCCTGCCACGCAAGCTGAAGGTTGCGTTTACAAACTCTTCGCGCAACGAGGCACATGCGACCTTCCGTGATCTGGGCTTTGTTGCCAATCCGGATCATACCTTTGATGTATATTGTGCAGGAGGACTTGGTAACAATCCGCGCATGGGTGTACGTGTGGGTGAGCATGTCGCACCGGAAACAATTCTATATTATGTATCCACGATGGTATTGATGTTCATGGAATTTGGGAATTATGAAAACCGCGCCAAGGCAAGAACCCGTTATATGCAGGAAACGCTTGGCAGTGAGGGCTTTGTGGATGCTTATCGTGAGCGTCTAAAACGCGCTTTGCAGGGACAAAGCCTTACCATAGCTGTCCGTGAGGAGGCAATCACGAAAACAGGTGATGCACAAGTGCTGAGCGATCGCAGAGTCTTTGCCCAGAAGCAGCATGGGCTGTATGCTGTCTATTATCACCCGATCGGCGGCAGTCTGACACCGCAGAAGCTGCAGGAAATCTATGACTGCATTCGGGATATGGAAGCTGTAGAGCTGCGTCTGACTCCCCAGCAGGGTGTTTACATCATCAACTGTACCGCTGCCGAGGCCAAATGTGTACTGGCTGTCACAGGGGATGGTGCCCGCAATACCTTTGAAGAAAGTACGGCGTGTATCGGAGCCTCCACATGTCAGGTGGGGCTGCGCGATTCCCAGGGTGTGCTGAAGGATGTCATCCTCTATCTCAGAGAAAAAAATTATGCAGATCATGTATTGCCGAAAATATTTATTTCCGGATGTCCAAGCTCCTGCGGAACCAATCAGATTGGACAGCTGGGCTTTCAGGGAACGGTAAAGGTCATTGACCGCAAGCCGTATCCGGCCTTCACCCTCAGTGTATCCGGCAGTGATTCTTTGTATCACGAACGCTTTGGAAATGTTGCCGGTGTTGTTCTGGAAGAGGACATGTGTCTGTTTTTAGCGGCCATTGCCGATGCCGTAACCGCAGCCGGTATGGATTTCAACACCTGGCTGGAAAAAGAAAAAGAACAGCTGGATGCCATTCTGAATACATATTTAAAATAAGAATCCGACAGTATGGAAATGCTTAGCTTCATCCTGAGTATTTCTGTCACCACTGTCTGTAGGGTGCAGGTTCATCTGCACCTTTTCTTTTTCGCTTCCGCACTCTCTTTGATATATGATGCATAGAAGCCCCTGTCAATCCGATTCTTTCGGTAACAGACCCGCACAGGCAGCCATATACCGGAGCCATTTCGGATAATAGGGATACTTCGGGTGTATGCCATCATACTCATAGACCTCATCCTCCCATTCCATCAGCGAGCTGTTATCGATAAAGGTGAGCTGAAGCGCATCGCACATGTCCTTAAGCGCCCGGTTATAGCTATGATACCTGTGCTCCCCGCCATTGCGCTGCATGACATCTCTTCTCAACGGAAGAATGGAATTTATATAAACTGCCGTCTGTGGCAAAGCACTCTGCAGCATCTGTATCTGTCTTCGGTAGCAGGCAATAAAGGCATTGAGATCTTTCCCGGAACGGAGCATATCATTTTTTCCATATTCCATGAAAATCACCGAGGGCTGCATGGAAATAGCAAACAGCAAATCGCCCTGAATACTGTCGATGCAGCGGTTCCGCTTTGCCACAACATTATGTTTTCGAAGCAGGCGGATATCCAGTATGGATTCTGCCAGTGAATCCCCCAGAATCACTGCTTCCTCATAGCAGGGCACCATCTCGTAAATCGGCTGTGTCTGCTTCTTTTTTGAAATCCGGTAGCGGCTTGTGTTTTGTCCATCTGCATCTGATTTTGTCATCATTCTATCCACCTCGGATTTCCATAATCCTTTATACACGATCCTTGCCCGTAGTAGTACCACTTATCATTATATGATGCATGTGTGATAATTTCAACAGTAAGAGCAACGAATTTCATCAGATGTATATGCGATGCGAACTCAGCCGGTGCTATATTTTTTCTATGTCTGTCATTATGAAAGCAAGGGCTGCCACAGCTAACCCGCAAAGCCTTTTCGCCTGCATATCAGGATGATATTTGTCCTATCGGCTGCTTTTCTGCTTGTTATATCGCACATGCTTTAACTGCAAAAATACCGCATTCATCTTCTGCTTTTGCTTACTTCCGCTATCTGCAAAAAGGCAATGAGAAAAGGCAGTTACACGAAGCTCTGCTTCGATTGCCCCAGATTTCCTACAGATAAAAGAGGTATGCTTATGAGCTTTCTTTTATTTTTATCCGGTATACAGGCCTGCCCAAATAAAAAAACTTACCAGGCAATATCTTTCCTGATAAGTAGTAGTATGCTGCATTTCTCATGTATGCAAAGACCGTGACCGCAATATGACAGCGCCTTTAGCACCTCTTCATTTTCCAGCTGCCCGTTTCATTATGCAGCAGGGACTGCATAAGCTGTATCGCCCTGCGTCGTTCTCTGTTGCGCAGTGTTTGGCACAGACTTTTCATATCCTGCTGTGTCTGTTCATCGGCTTCATGTCCAAACAGCGTTCGGATCAGCATACTGCCGCTTACCGCTTCCTCGAGCTGCTCTGCGATATTGCAGATACACGGATTCTCATGATGCTTTATAATGAACAGAACCGATTCCGGTGACAACCTCTTTTTCTCCTGTATCTCCTTTGCAAGACCTTCCAGCTCCTTCCATGTACAGCGCTCCATACATACGGAAAGGGTTGCCTTGGCGAGGAGCTCTGTCAGCTCCAGCATACAGATGTAATAATCCAGCAGGGGATGCAGCTGTTCCTGCTGCTGAGAGGATATCTTCTGCTGTGAAGAATATACAATGCGGCTGCCCAGTCCGTTGCGTGTTTCCACAAGCTGCAGATCATTCAGAAACTTTATTGTCCTGCGTATCGTGCGCAGGGATACCGCATAACGCTCGCTTAGCTGCTCCAGGTTCAGCAGATGACCATCCGGATAGCGGTTTTCCGCAATATCCTTTACGATGCTTCCCGCCGTCTTCATATACAGAAAGGACACCTCACGCCCCGTATACCATTCAAATTCAATTCCCTCTTGCGGATGGATTCCCTTACAGATCCGCTCCAGATAACGCATGCTGTCCTTTTTTGTAGTCTCGCAGAAATAGCGTATCGTCTTTTTCATCATGAATGGATTATTCTGCATGACAACGAGCAGAATCTTGGCAAGTGTTTCACTGAGCTTCACCTTATTATCCGCAAGCGCTTCCTCGGAATTCTCCTTCTTCGCATAGGGCAGATACAGAAAATCAAGAAGCTGCTTTGTCAAATCCAGAAGATAGGCGTTTCCAAGAAAGCCTAAAACCTTCAGATACAGCTGCTGCAGAGCCTCGTTCAGCTCATACAGGGTATGCTCCTTCTGCGTCAGCTGACGAATCCCGAACTGCAGCTCCTCCAAATGCTGTGCATCGGCGTGCTGTAAGGCTGCATGGATTGCTGTCGGCATTAACATCCCCAGAGCATCATACACATGAGCAACTCCATCCCGTGAACAGGCCATGCGATACAGAAAATACCGATTCTTCTCGAGATGATGTATATCCAGACTTACCCGGGCACAGCTCCCCTTTTCCCGCTGCAGTGCCCCATCCTTCTCCAGCAGTGCTAGAGCTGCGCGAATCGTATTTCTTCCGACTCCGAACTGCTCACACAGTGCCTGCAAAGAAGGCAGCTTTGTACCATAGGGGTAGGTTCCTTTATAAATATCCTGCAGAAGCTGACGACTGATCTGCCGATATAATGTTGCTTCCTGTTCCATGCGATCACCCTCCAACAGCTACAGTATACCGCACCTGCCGCTGTTTGGGTACTCTTTTTTACTTCACTTCTTTTTTCAGTATCTCATTGAGGGAATCATCACTGAAAAAGGTATTTGCATTATATAGAAACAGAATTTCCTGTATTCCCTGCTCTTCGATCAGCTTGTCCAGATCATCATAGTAATAACGCGGATCAACAACGGTGATGCTTTTGTAATACGGTATCAGAAACGGCAGAAAGCAGTTGGCGTAGGAATCCTTGATAACGAGCAGCCGTTTGCCACTCTGCGCTGTATCCAGCTGCATCAGACCATGATTGCCGCCAAAGAATACATCATACGGATTTGCGGATGCCGCCTTGTCCCGTTCAAATACAGTCGCAGTCCTTCGCTGCTCCTGTACATAGGTGACCACAAGCTCCTGTGATTTCTCTGGCACATAAATATCCACATGATCTTTTTTACCGCGATAATAGCCGCTGGCATTTGCCAGTGTACCGTAAAACTGATCGTTTACCGTATATACCTCATAGTCTGTTTTTCTCTTATTCTTTTCCGCTGCACACCATGCATCAAAGGCAACGGCTGCCCCCCGCGTCGTCCAGTGATGATCACTGGCATAATACAGCACCTCACCCCGGTGCTGCCAAAGCGGTGCTGCTGCATCGATCCAGGTAATGGCAGCCGGCAGCTTTTTATGAAAATCCTTTAACGTTTCCAGCTGGTCCTCCCCCTGCTCGTACATTGGCAGCTTCTCTTTCCAGATTGCCGACTTATTGGGGATAAGCAGCATGGACAGCTTCTTATCCCCATGCCGCTTTGCGAATGACCGCAGCTGCCCTGCTTTGGTCTGAAGCCGTTCTTGATTTGGTTTTTCCTGCTTTTGAAACAGAATACCGTCCTGGCCGATAATAACATCCTGCAGCTCTCGCTTCCCAAGTATATAATTCAGGTTGGCGTGAAGCTGTACAAGTGCAAAGCGCTGATCAAACTGATCCCGGAGCCATGCTTCACTCTCCTTCTGAAAGCTGCCATGGAATACGGCTGCCATATCCGCAGCGGGGCGCTGCTGTAAAACACGGTTTTCCTTTTCTGAAAAGGCAAGGTCCCGATGTCCAAGATGCAGCAGGATAAAGCCGATCATACAAAGCAGCATCGTCGAGATGACACCATAGCTGCGAAGAGCATTCCTGATTTTCATAGCGATACCTCCTTAAAACTGCACATACAGAAATGACTGGTATCCTGCAGACATCAGACAGGACAGCAGAATGACAAGCACGACAATGGTCAGCACCGGCTTCAAAAACCACTGCTGCTCACGCAGGGCATACATGAGATTACTGCTTACTACAAGCGGAGCACGGGTGGAGAACACCGCTGCCGCACACAGCCAGAAGCCGTAATTCACAAGCAGGGAAAGTGTCTGCCTATCGACGACTCCATGGGTTGTCGTAAACAGCTGTCTGTAGTACACGACCGCCTGGGACAGTCCGTCACTGGCAAAGAGCACCCAGCCCAGCATCACCATAGCGAAGGTAAGCATCATGCGAGCAGCCGACGGCAGCCGCTTCAGGTAGGGATGAAGCACGAATTTTTCCAGTATGAGCAATATGCCGTAATACAGTCCCCAGAGCAGAAAGGTCCAGCTTGCACCGTGCCAGAATCCGGTAAGCCCCCATACAAGCATCAGATTTCGCAGGGTCCGCCACAAGCCCTTTCGATTGCCTCCCAGTGGAATGTACACATAATCGCGAAACCAGCTTCCCAGAGTCCTATGCCAGCGGCGCCAGAAGTCCGTGATGCTGGTCGATGTATAGGGATGATCAAAGTTTTCCTGCAGACGAATACCGAACATCCTTCCCAGTCCGATTGCCATATTCATATAGCCCTGAAAATCAAAATAGATCTGAAAGGTGTATGCAAGCAGGCCCAGCCAGGCGCTGGCCATGGATACGCTGTGCGTGCTTGTATAGGACCAAAGCGGTGCCAGTGCATCTGCCAGCAGCAGCTTTTGAGAAAGCCCCATCAGAAAGCGGATGGCCCCTTCCTCCAGCATGGCAGGCTGCCAGGTGTTTTTCAGCTGCCCTGCCCATACATCATAGCGTTCAATCGGTCCCATGATCAGCTTTGGAAAAAATGTCAGATAGACCGCAACCTGTAAAAAGGAGGCAGGCCGTATGACTTCGCGACGGATATCGATGAGATATGCCATTGCTGTAAAGGTGATAAAGGATATCCCGGGCGGCATAGGCAGCACCTCATAGGATATGGGTACGGATAAGACCGCAAACAGAGTATCCAGAAAAAAGCCGTAATATTTATAATAAAACAGAAGCACTACCAGCAGCAGTATGCTTTCTGTTAACCGTCGTGCACGCCGCTTTTTCTCAACCGCTCCGATATAGCGGCCAAGAGCGTAAACCATGCAAACAAACAGCAGTAATAAGCAGGCATTGCCAATCCCGCCCCATGCATAAAAAAACAGGCTGAACAGCAGTAGCAATACCTTCCTGACCTTCGGCTTCACCACGATGTACAGTCCCAGTGCACAGGGTAGAAACAGAAACAGGAATATCAGGGATGGAAATGTCATAGCACGGTTACCAGGCCTTCTTCAACAGCTGCCGCAGCCGGGACTGCTGCGGATGAATCAGGACAACGACATAACGCCCATCCTCGTAAACGGCTGCTTTTTCCAATAGTGCACTTTGTCTGGGCGCATAACCCTGAAAGCTTTTCAGCTGCCGGTCTGTACGCTCCTGACAAAGCTTTTGAAGCGCTTCCCGCTTCGTCTTGTCCGCTTGCTTAAATACTGCGATTTCATTGACCTCCATCGCAGAGGCTGCACCGTAAACCAGCGCCTGCTCATATGCGGCACTATCCAGATGGTACTGCTTGCGTACCCATGCGGCATCCTTCTTCTCCATATCTGTCACATAGGGGGCAAGCGGCTTCTTCAATGTATCCAGATTGATTTCCCTGCTGCCTCTGGCAAAGGGCAGTGCAAATGCGAAAGCAGCCAGCAGCATGCAGAGTACGTATATCATATTGCGTTTCATATTCCGGCCTCATTTGCCATATGTGCCAGCCAGATCGGATAGTAGGAATATTTGGGATGCACACCGTCGATTTCATACACGGCAGGTGACCAGTCCATCAAAGCCGTGTTATCGATATAGGTGATCTGTTCTTCCTCACACATCTGTTTTAAGGCCTCGTTAAACTCCTTATACCTGGCATATACGGGTATTTGGGCAATTGCTGCCGCATCCATCGGTATGAGTGAATTGATAAAAATTTTCGTATCCGGCAAGGCCTCTTTCAGCTTATGGATCTGTTTCTTATATTGTCGGATAAACCGCTGTGCATTTCCCCGGCAGTATTCCAGATCGTTCATGCCGTAGGACAGAAAGATCGTACGCGGTGCCAGTGATATCGCAGTTGCTATTTCCTGATCGATATTGTCCGTACGCCGCCCCCGTGTGGCTAGAAGATTACTGCTGCTCACAAGCTGATAATCACCAAATGCCTCAGCCAGAGAATCCCCCATGATCAATGCATTTTGAAACCGGAGCGACAGCGGCTGCGAGGAAAGCTTCTGCAGACGCTCCTTCTGCTCCTGGGCAGCTATCTTCTTATCCACGGAAGCCACGCTCTGCTTGGCGAGCTTTTCCATGACCGCATGTCCCTTCTTGACCTGTGTGCTTTGTCCATCAGCTGCCACCGAGGGCAGCACAGCGCCCAGCATAAGCAAGGCCGAGGCCGCAAGCACAAGGGAAACTGGTGTTTTGTACTTCATATAATCTCTCCCATCTTCAACAAGCTTTTGTGTATTCCGTTAGAATTATACAGGATATCAAAAGGCTTCCGCCAAAAAAGCAGCGTGTTTGAAGAAATCCTGAATTCTTACATTCTTTAGACGAAGGTCAGTCTAAAAAAGTTTATCATATGCCCAAACTTATTTTCTTATAATGTTACCATTTGTATAATCGAAAGAAAAACCGAATGTGCAGGACACACATTCGGTTCACGTTCTACGATACATCTGCTGTTCACTCACAATCATATCCAGAGGCACGTCATGCGCATGAAGCTGCAGGATGTCCTTCTGACATTCAAAGGCGATACCGATTGTTGTTGCTCTGCACACCGGCAGATAGCGGTCATAATAGCCACAGCCATGTCCCATGCGGTTACAGGCTTCATCAAAGGCTACCAGCGGCACCAGAACAATGTCCAGTTGCGATGCTTCGGCAGGCAGTGCATGGACCGGCTCCCAGATACCAAACCTGCTCTTCCGATATTCAGTTGATTCATCAATGTGATAAAAGCGCATATCCGCATTGCTGCATGCCGGAAGACAAAGATGCAGACCGCTTTTATTCAGATAGGAAAGATCAACCTCACTGCCCACAGCACGATACAGTGCAACGATACCGTGCAGCAATGGCTGTACACGTTCACAGATTCTGCGGCTGTATTGTATGCGTTCTTCCCTGCTCAGTGCATTCCTGCGCTTCAGCGCACGCGCTCTGACATCATCCAATGGAGTCACTCATATCCAGCTTCAGAAGCTGGTTCAGCTCCACCGCATATTCCATCGGCAGTTCTCTGGTAAAGGGCTCCAGAAAGCCCATTACAATCATCTCGGTCGCAGCACTGCGGCTTAATCCCCTGCTCATCAGATAAAACAGCTGTTCCTCACTGATATTGGAAACGGTTGCCTCATGTTCGATCTGCGATGTCATATTTTTGGAAATATTGGTCGGTATGGTGTCGCTGCGGGACTGCTTGTCCAAAATCAGCGTATCACACTCCACCTTGCTTTTCGCGAAGGCGGCATTGGGACCATGCAGCACCAGACCGCGGTAATTGACCTCGCCTCCGTTTCGGGAAACGGATTTGGATACGATATTGCTGTAGGTATGGTCTGCCAGATGAATCATCTTGGCTCCGGCATCCTGTATCTGATGCTTCCCTGCAACGGCAATGGAAATGCACGTTCCCTTTGCATACGGCTCTGCCAGAATACAGGCCGGATATTTCATATTCGTCTGAGAACCGATGTTTCCATCGATCCACTCCATACTTCCGTTTTCAAACACCTTGGCGCGCTTGGTCACCAGATTGATGATGTTATCGCTCCAGTTCTGTACGGTGGAATAGCGGCAGCGTGCATTTTTATGCACGAAGATTTCCACGACAGCCGCATGCAGCGAATCCTTGGAATAGGTCGGTGCCGTACAGCC
>OJSL01002835.1_pt1 | contig 9759 bp, 10 predicted proteins | sample 1599451 | NCBI WGS metagenome assembly OJSL01 (sample SAMN04168657, study PRJEB22393) | human gut metagenome | biome: human gut microbiome; feature: stool | host: Homo sapiens | collected 2014-03-20
GCGACCACCGAGATCTACACTCTTTCCCTACACGACGCTCTTCCGATCTCAGCTGGTCCGGCGCCAAGGGTTCCGGCCGGGCCGCGTCCAGCGGCTTTTCACCGGTCAGGCAGGCGGCGACGTCGCAGAGCGTATCGACACCGTAGACCGTGAGGTCCGGACAGAGCAGGGCTTCGGCGGCATTGTCGCGGCTGACGAAGACCGTCTTCATCCCCTGGGCGGCCCCTTCCAGGACCATGGGCAGGATACCGTTCACCGGCCGGATGCGCCCATCCAGGGCCAGTTCGCCCATGAAGAGACATTTTTCGCAGGCCTCTTCGGGAATCTGTCCGCTCGACACCAGGATAGCCACGGCCAGACTCAAATCCAGGCCGGACGTGTCCTTCTTCAGGTCAGCCGGCGCCAGGTTGACCGTCAGGCGGCGCATGGGAAATTCATAGCCGCTGTTCTTGACGGCAGCCCGGACCCGCTCTTTGGCCTCTTTCACCGACGTCGATGCCAGGCCGACCAGGTCGAACGACGGCAGGCCGTTGGAAATATCCGTTTCGACGGCGATGACGTGCCCGTTCAGGCCCAGTGTCGCCGCCCCATAGATACGCGCGAACACGGCGTCACCGCCTTTCGGCCAGGAAGGCATGAGCAATGTGGCGGATGCCAGGCTGTCCGTTATCTCCTGGCCAGACTTCGATGACGTCGAACCGGCATGGCCGCTCCCAAAGATCGAACTGGGCCAGATAGGCCGAGGCCACGCGGGTGATCTGACGGCGCTTGCGTTTCTCGACGGCTTCGCAGGGCAGGCCGTAAGAACCTGTCGTCCGCGTCTTGACTTCGATGAAGACCAGCGTATGGCCGTCGTCGGCGATGATGTCGATTTCTCCCAGGCGGTTGCGGTAATTACAGCAGCGCACGTGATAGCCCTTTTCCTGGCGCACAAAGGCCAGCGCCGCTTGTTCTCCATAATAGCCTAATAGATTCTTCTCCATGGCGATTCCCCTTTCTCAATGTATCCGATTACGTCCATCGTAGACGAGAAAGATTAAAATTACATGAAAAAAAGACCCTTCCGGGTCTTTTTTTATGAGAAGAAGATTAAATTTTGTGGATCATCAGGAAAGCGACGACGCCGACGAGCAGGACGATGGCGATGATGCGGGTAAGGGCCGCCGCTGTAATCGTCACCTGGCGCTGGGGCTTCCGTCTCCGCTGCCGTTCACTCATACGCCGGGCCAAGCCATTTCTTTGCCGCCTAAGATGTGGGCGTGCATGTGATGGACCGTCTGGCCTGCTTTTTCACCGGTGTTGAAGACGACGCGGAAGCCGTCTTTATCAAGGCCCATGACCTGGGCGACTTTCTGGATGGCATAGAGCATCTTGCCAGCGACAGCGACATCGTCCGGCGTCAAGTCGGCGATACTCTGGATATGTTTCTTGGGGATGACCAGGACGTGGACCGGAGCGACCGGATTGATGTCCTTGAAGGCGAAGAAATTATCGTCTTCCCAAACTTTCGTGCTCGGGATTTCCCCGGCGATGATCTTGCAGAAAATGCAGTCTTCCATGATAAATTCCTCCTTAGGTAGGTGTACGTAGGGGCCGGCCTGAAAGCCTTTCTGGCCCACCAGACCGTCGTAATCATGCAGGCAGAATGCGTTCATATTCCGGACGGGCTCGCCACGTGCGAGCCCCTACAAGGGTTAGGGGTTAGCAGTCAGCAGCTAGTGGTTAGGGGTTAGGGGCTCACAGGCCGAAACCACGAGCCACTAACAACGCGCTTCCAGCTTCTGCCCGTCAGTGCCGATGAGGGTGACTTCGACGACGGTGCCTTCGGCATGAGGCGGAAGATTTTCGACGACGGCCCGTTCGTAGTTCTCCGTAAAGCCTTCGCCTGTCGTGCCGTCTTGTTTTTCGATGAGGACTGAGGCCTTCTTGCCGACCAGGGCCGTCAGGAGCGCCGCTTTCTGGCGGGCCGACAGTTCATTGACGAGTTCGACGCGCCGTTTCTTTTCCGCCGTTTCGACTTGGTCCTTCATATCCGCTGCCGGCGTCCCCTTGCGCTGGGAATACGGGAAGGCGTGGATATGCGAGAAAGAGAGGCGTTCCAGCGTCGCCATGGTGTCCTCGAAGAGGGCTTCCGTTTCGCCGGGAAAGCCCAGGATGAGGTCCGTCGAGACAGTCAGGCCGTCGATGCAGCTGCGCAGGCGGGCGATGAGGTCCTCATATTCAGCCACCGTGTAATGGCGGTTCATGGCCTTCAGGATCGGGTCTGAACCGGACTGGAGGGGCAGGTGCAGATGCGGGCAGATGCGGTCCGAGCTGTTCATGACGTCGATCATGTCGTCGCCGATTTCCAGGGACTCGATGGAACCCAGGCGGATGCGGGCCACGTCGGTTTCCTTGACCAGGCGGTCCAGGATGTGGGCCAGCGACGGATGGTCGTCGAGGTCGCGGCCATAGGCGCCGAGGTGGATGCCGGTCAGGACGATTTCCTTGAAGCCCGCTGCGACCAGGCGGTTGGCTTCGGCGACGATGGCGTCGGGCTGGCGCGATTTCAAAGCGCCCCGCGTATAGGGAATGATGCAGTAGGAACAGAAATTGTTGCATCCTTCCTGGATCTTCAGGTCGGCCCGCGTGTGTTCCACTGCCGACGGATAGAGGGGGATTTCCTCGAATTCATCGTGGCGGCGCACGTCGTGGACGGCCGTGATGGCTTCGTCGTCTTCGTCGTGCAGGAGTTCGCGGACAATGGATACGATGCGCTTGCGTTCATTGGTCCGACGACGGCGTCGACTTCGGGCATGGACGTCAAAAGCTCCGGGTCGAGCTGGGCATAGCAGCCGGTGACGATGACCTTGGCCGCATCGTTGCGCTTCTTCGTCCGCCGGATGAGCTGGCGCGATTTCTTTTCGCCGACCTGAGTGACCGAACAGGTATTGATGACATAGACGTCGGCCGGGCCATTGAAATCGGCTTCCGTGAAGCCTGCAGCCAGGAAGAGGCCGCGCATACTGTCCGTATCGTACTGGTTGACACGGCAGCCAAGAGTGGCAAAAGCGATAGTTGGCATTACTTGAATCCTCTTTCGTACATAATGATAGACAGGGCCGCCAGCGACGCCGTTTCAGCGCGCAGGATGCGGGGCCCGAGAGAGACCGTGCGGCACCACGACAGACGCTGCGTGGCATAGGCGATTTCTTTTTCGGCATAGCCCCCTTCGGGACCGATGGCGATGACGACGTCGCCGGTACGCACGTCGTGGCAGGCTTCCGACAAGGGCGCCGTCTCCTGTTCATAGGGGATGACGAAGCGCGTGTCGGCATAGGCGTCGACGAGTTCCGTGAAGCTCATGACCGGTGCCACGTCGGGTACGTCGTCGCGGCCGCATTGCTTGGCCGCTTCCAGGGCCAGGCGCTGCCAGCGTTCGAGCCGTGCCTGCCGCCGTTTATCATCTAATTTTACTACACAATGCTCCATTTGTACAGGAACGATCCGCCCGGCACCGAGTTCCGTCGCCTTCTGGACGACCCAGTCGAACTTGTCGCCCTTGAGGAGCCCTGCCGCCAGGATGACCCTGCCGTTGGACGACGGCCCGTCGGAAATCTTGCGCGCCGGCGTGAGGTACGCCGAATGGCCTTCCATGCGGGTGATGAAACATTCATAGGTCGCACCGGTGCAGTCCGTGACGTTCAGTGTATCGCCGACGGTATGGCGCAGGACGCCGACGACGTGATGGGCATCGTCGGCAGACAATTCAAAGGTCCCGCAAATGGGGAAATCCGTGAAAATCTTACGCATAGTCTCACCTCTTCATCTGGACGGCATACCAGCCGCTGCGGAACTGTTCATCGACCCAGGTGAAGCCGACGGCAGCGGCAGCGCGGCGCACTTCGTCGATGCGTTCGTCGATGATGCCGCTAGCAATGAGCGTACCGCCTTCCTTGAGATACGGCGGCAGCGTCGGCAGCAGGGCCAGGACGGCATTGGTCACCAAGTTGGCGACGACGACGTCGGCCTTTTCCCCCTGCGGGATGGCCGCCAGGAGGTCGCTGTTGGCGATGGTCAATTTGTCTTCGACGCCGTTCAGTTTGGCATTGACCGCAGCCTGCTTGACGGCGACGCCGTCGAAGTCGACAGCCGTCACGTGGGATGCGCCCAGTTTGGCGGCGGCAATGGCCAGGATGCCCGTGCCCGTGCCGATGTCAAAGACCGTATCGCCGGCCTTCACCGTATCTTCCAGGTACTGGACGCACATGCACGTCGTGTCGTGGAAGCCGCTGCCAAAGGCCAGGCCCGGATCGATGGAAAGGACGTCTTCTCCGTCGGCCGGACGGGCCGGTTCCCACGCCGGGGCCGCCCAGAAATGGCGGGAAATCTTCTTGGGATGGAAGTGTTCCTGCCAGGCAAAGAGCCAGTCCTTATCGTCAGCTTTCTTTTCGACGACCTTCCAGTCACCCAGGTCGACGCCCCGTTTTTCCAGGGCGCCCATCTTTTCTCGTATCGTTTCCACAAGACCTTCCTGTGCCAGCGGGAAATACGCCGTAATGCGGATGCGCCCTTTGTGGTCCGGGTGCTCGTCGTCGATGACCGAGCCATTGCTTCCACATTCAAAAACAAGAAGGGCCACCAAATCGGTGGCCGTTGGGGAAACGAGCAAATCTACTTCATTCCATTGCATCGTTCATACTCCCTTTATCTTTACAGATCTTCTTTTAACTTACTCCAAAAACTCTTCTTGGTCTTCTTCGTATCTTTCTTGTCGCTCTTCGCGCTCGTGGCGTCACCGTCGGCCGGTTGTTCAGCCGGCTTTGGCTCCCCCACCCACGTTTCGCCGCCAGCATAGGCGAATTCCCGCAGGAGTTCCTTCTGTTTGGCGTTGAGGTGCGTCGGTACGGAGACCGTGACCTGGACGTGGTGGTCGCCACGGCGGTTCTTGGACCCCAGGACCGGTACGCCTTTGCCGCGGATGCGGAAGACCGTCCCCGTCTGGGTGCCGGCCGGGATGGTCAGCTCGATCTTGCCGTCCAGGGTTTCGACGAGGATCTTCGACCCCAGGGCAGCCTGGGCGAAGGAAATCGTTTCCTGGGACAAGATGTCGTTGCCTTCACGGGTGAACTTGGGATCGCGGCGGACGAAGATATAGACGTACAAGTCGCCGTGACCGCCGCCGCGGACGCCCGGTTCGCCTTCACCGGCTACGCGCAGGCGTGCGCCGTCGTCGACACCGGCAGGGATCTTGATCTTCAGTTTCTTGCGGACCTTGACCGTCCCCGTGCCATGGCATTTCTTGCACTTGTCATGGATGATCTTGCCTGTGCCGCCGCAGCGGGAACAGGTGCGGACATTGACCATCTGGCCGAAAGGCGTGTTCTGGACGACGCGCTGCTGGCCTGTGCCGTGGCAGTCCGGGCAGGTATCTACCTTGCTTCCCGGTTCGGCACCGTTGCCGTGGCAGTGATCGCACGTTTCTTCTTTCGGGACCTGGATTTCCATTTCCGTACCAAAGGCAGCCTGTTTAAAGGTAATGTCTACGTCGAAGCGCAAATCGGCACCGCGCTGCGGGCCATTGGCCGACTGACGGCTGCCCTGGCCGCCGAAGAAGGAATCAAAGATATCTTCAAAGCCGCCGAAGCCCTGGCCGCCCTGGCCGAATCCGCCAAAGCCGCCGAAGCCCTGGCCGCCCTGGCCGAATCCGCCAAAGCCGCCAAAACCTCCGAAGCCGCCCTGGCCGAAACCGGCACCGGAACCGGCAGCATTGCCGTTCTGGAATGCTGCCGGACCGAACTGGTCGTACTGGGCGCGTTTCTGTTTATTCGACAGGACGCTGTACGCTTCGTTGATTTCCTTGAATTTTTCTTCTGCTGCCTTCGGGTTGTCCGGGTTGCGGTCCGGATGGTATTTGAGCGCTAATTTCTTAAAAGCTTTCTTGATTTCTGCGTCGCCGGCGTCTTTGGGAACGCCGAGGACTTCATAATAATCTCTTTTACTCATGTGGGCAGCCCCTCTTATCTATCTTACTTCTTGTCATCGTCGACTACCGTGTAATCGGCGTCGACTACTTTTTCATCTTTCTGGCCATCGCTCTGGGCCTGCTGTGCACCGGCCTGGGCAGCGTCTGCGTTCTTGTACATTTCGCTGGTCAGGTCATAGAGCGGTTTGGTCAAGGCTTCGGAAGCGGCTTTGATCTTATCCGTATCGTCGGTCTTCATGGCTTCTTTCAAGGCAGCGATCTTATCCTTGATTTCCGAAACTTTGGAAGCGTCGGCTTTGTCGCCCATATCCTTGATGGTCTTTTCGGCCTGGTAAATGAGGGAGTCAGCGTTGTTCTTAGCTTCGATGCATTCTTTACGTTTCTTGTCTTCCGCTTCGTGAGCGGCAGCTTCTTTGACCATGCGGTCGATTTCGTCCTTGTCGAGGCCCGACGAAGATTTGATGGTGATCTTCTGTTCCTTGCCTGTGCCGAGGTCTTTTGCCGAAACGTTTACGATGCCGTTGGCGTCGATGTTGAAGGTGACTTCGATACGAGGTACTCCACGGGGAGCAGCCGGGATGCCGGTCAGTTCAAAGCGGCCGAGGGTCTTGTTGTCGGCTGCCATTTCACGTTCGCCCTGAAGGACGTGGACGTCGACAGACGGCTGGTTATCGACAGCTGTCGAGAAGACCTGGCTGCCGGAAGTCGGGATCGTCGTGTTGCGGTCGATGATCTTGGTGAAGACACCGCCGAGGGTTTCAATGCCCAGAGAAAGCGGCGTAACATCGAGGAGCAGGACGTCTTTGACATCGCCGACGAGGACACCAGCCTGGATAGCTGCGCCGATAGCGACACATTCATCGGGGTTGACGCCTTTGCTCGGTTCTTTGCCGAGGATGGATTTGATGGCATCCTGGACAGCCGGGATACGGCTGGAACCGCCGACGAGGATGATCTTGTCGATTTCGTCGATGGTGTAGCCCGAGTCAGCGATGGCTTTCTTGGTCGGTTCCATCGTAGCCTGGACGAGGTCTTCCGTCAATTCGTTGAATTTAGCACGGGTCAAGGTCAAATCGAGGTGTTTCGGGCCCGTAGCATCAGCCGTGATGAAGGGCAGGTTGATATTGGTCGAGAGGACCGTGGACAATTCGATCTTAGCTTTTTCAGCAGCTTCCTTGAGGCGCTGTTCAGCCATCTTATCCTGCGAGAGGTCGATGCCCGTTTCTTTCTTGAATTCGCTGATCACCCATTCCATGACTTTGTTATCGAAGTCATCGCCGCCGAGGTGCGTGTTGCCGTTGGTAGCCTTTACTTCGAAGACGCCGTCGCCGAGTTCGAGGATGGACACATCGAAAGTACCGCCGCCGAGGTCGAATACGAGGATCTTGCCGTCGCCGCCTTTATCGAGGCCATAAGCCAGGGCTGCTGCCGTCGGTTCGTTGATGATACGGAGAACGTCGAGGCCGGCGATCTTACCAGCATCTTTGGTAGCCTGGCGCTGGCCGTCGTTGAAGTATGCCGGAACGGTGATGACGGCCTGGGTGACTTTTTCGCCGAGGTAGCTTTCAGCGTCTTCCTTCAATTTCTGAAGGATCATAGCGGAAATTTCCTGCGGTGTATATTTCTTGCCCTGGATGTCTACGGTGTAGTTTTCACCCATGTGGCGTTTAATGGACGAAATGGTGTTTTCCGGGTTGGATACGGCCTGACGTTTTGCCAGCTGGCCGACGAGGCGTTCGCCCGTCTTGGAGAAGCCGACGACAGACGGTGTGAGGCGAGAGCCTTCCGCATTCGTGATGACCGTAGGTTCGCCGCCTTCCATAACAGCTACTACGGAGTTTGTTGTACCTAAGTCAATACCAATAACTTTACTCATAAAAGATTCCTCCAATCTTATTTCAAACGATGATTAACCGTTGAATGCAACTTTGACCATGGCCGGACGCAGCGTCTTGTCGCCCAGGAGATATCCTTCCTGGAGGACTTCTACGACGACGTCGTCATCGTATTCGTCGCTGGGCACGCGCATGACGGCCTGATGATAATTGGGGTCGAAAGGTTTGCCGACGGCATCGATCTTGGTGACCCCTTCCTTTTCCAGGACGCCCAGGAGCTGTTTGTAAATCATTTCATAGCCGTCGATGAAGGATTTCACATCATCGGCCACCTTATCCTGCGGGACCTGCAGGGCCCGTTCGAAATTGTCGATGACCGGAAGGATGTTAGTGATGACGTCCATCTTGACGACTTCTGAAATCTGGAGCTTTTCAGCCGCTGTGCGTTTCTTATAGTTAGCAAAATCTGCCTGGAGCCGGACGAACTGCTGCTGGAGCTTGGCGGCCTTGTCGGCTTCCGCTTTGGCAGCAGCGTCTTTGGCATCCGGTGCCTTTTTATCGGCGCCTTCATCTGCCGCGGTTCCCTTGGCTTCGTCTACCTCTTCCTTAGCAGCATCTTCGGCGACTTTTTCCGCGTCTTCTGCTAATACGGTATCTTTTTCTTCTTTATTTTCTTTCTTACTCATGTCTGTGTACCCCTCCCTACTTATCGTCGTGGTAATGTGCCAGCATATGTGTCACATGCTGTTTCATAAAGTCCAAAAGACCGATAATCTTGGCATACTCCATACGAGCCGGTCCCAAGACGGCCAGCTTGCCGAGGACTACATCATGGTCGGTAAAGGTCGCTTCAATGATGCTGCAATCATTGATAGACGACAATTTCGCTTCTTCGCCGATGCGGACCGTCACGGCCCCGCCTTCGCCCTCGTCGTGAAGGAGATTGGCGACGACATCCTGTTCTTCCAGCATGGTAAAGAGGCTCTTGGCCTTGTCGACGTCTTTGAACTCCGGCTTGTTCAGGAGCTCCATGGTCCCGCCTTTGTAGAACTGCTGGTCTTTGTGGAAGGCCCGTCCCATGGCCCGGAAGGCCAGGCGGTACAATTCGACGTCGTCGACGATGGTCTCGTGAAAGGCTTCGATGGCCTTTTCATCGATATGGTCCATGGCCATGCCGGCCAGGTAGTTGGTCAGCCGCTGGGCGATGATGTTCAGATCGTCCAGGCTGGCACCGGCCGGTTTGGGGTAAATGCAGTTCTCTACCTGTCCCGTATCGGTGACGACGATCATGATGGCCCGGCGGTCATCGAGCGGTAAGAAGCGGATGTACTTCAGCTTGGAATTGAGCCGCTGTGACGCCATGACCAGGGTGACGTTGTGAGTGATCCTGGCCAGTAACTTGGCCGTCGACTGAAAAATCTGGTCGACGCTGCTCACTTTGTCCTGGAACCAGGCGCGGACGAATTGCTTTTCTGCGTCCGTGATCTTCGTCGGCTTGAGCAGGCAGTCGACGTAGAAGCGGTATCCCTTCAGCGACGGGATGCGGCCGGACGACGTGTGAGGCTGTTCCAGGTAGCCCATTATTTCCAGATCGAACATTTCGTTGCGGATCGTCGCGGCGCTGACGCCTAAGTCATACTTGCGGGCAATCGTTCTCGACCCGACAGGTTCGGCAGAGGAGATGTAATCCTGAATAATGGCTTGCAGTATTTTCTGTTTTCGTGCATCCAAATCCATCGTACTCACCTTCTGCTCATTTGACCATTTTTAGTGGTCTGACTATTTGACTTCTAAGACTATATATAAGATAGCATGGAGAATATGTTTTGTCAAGAGAATATAAGTCAAAAAGTCAAATTAGTTGTAAAAAAAGAGCTGCCGCACATGCGACAGCTCTTTTTTCTGTAGGGGCGCCACGTGTGTCAAGAATAACATCGTTTACATTTTGTGCAAGGACAT
>OJSL01002852.1_pt1 | contig 9694 bp, 7 predicted proteins | sample 1599451 | NCBI WGS metagenome assembly OJSL01 (sample SAMN04168657, study PRJEB22393) | human gut metagenome | biome: human gut microbiome; feature: stool | host: Homo sapiens | collected 2014-03-20
CGACCACCGAGATCTACACTCTTTCCCTACACGACGCTCTTCCGATCTCAGGCAGACAACGAAAGAAAACTCCCCAACAACAAAAGAAAAAACCTCTTCACATTGCCTGTTTCACACTTGTTTCCCATTCCTTATTACTTGTTACATTTATTTGCCGGCAAAAGTAGAAGGGACGTATTGCAAGAAGATGTAAACAGAATTACATTGTAAAAACGATTATTACAATCCGTTGACAACAAAAAGAAAGCAACCATTTGACAAAGCGACCACCCATAGCAGATTTTACGAGAAAAAAGGCTGCTAAGAAACTATTTATAGTATCTTTGGAAACAATTAAATAAACAATATACGATGAACTAGGTCATGCGCAAACTCCCAATCGGAATACAAACCAGCCTCCACAGGTTCGGCAAAAGAAGCCTCATCCCCTACCAAAGTGACAGACGTGACATCGTCAAAGTCTGCATGGAATTTGCCGAAGAACAGAATATCACAAGATGGCTATGTGAATAACAAAACTATCACAACGACCGCAGAATGGACATACACACTTTATACATCATCGCTTATGCCACCAGCACCACTTCCTGCCTGGGCAGTTGCGCCATCCTGCTGTTCTTGAACTACGGCAATATCGAGACAAACCCTGTTTACCTGAAGGCACGGCGGATCCTCGCATTTGCGACCTTCCTCGTGGCCATCGGTCTCCTCGTCTCGCTTACCACCAGAAAATGGCAACCCGTCGGATGGGATATCGCCTCGTTTCCCGTCACCCTGATCGCCTCCTCGCAAACCCTGCTGTTCACATTCTCACTGATCCTGCTGTTCAACGAACAGTATGCCACCCGGCAGCGGATCCTGCTGCACGCAACTCCTTCCCTCCTCTTCACCCTGGCCTACGCCGGAGCATGCCTGATCTGGAAAGACCACCCCGTCTATGCTTACTCGGAATGGAAGTCACTGGTCACGAATCCGCCTTCCCTGATCCGCACGCTCTATCTGCTTGCCTACATCATCCAGTCAGGCATCTATGCAAAACTATTCCTGCACGAACGACATACTTACCTCTCCCTCTTGGGAGGAGTGAAGACAGAAGACAGGTGGCTCAAACTCGGACAGGTGACAAGCGCGTTCTTCCTTGCCTCAGGCATCGGCCTTTGTACGCTGAGCCTCGCCTTGAATCCTCACCTGCCTCACGAAATCACCGTGACCTTCCTATTCACCGTTTTCTATTTCGCCTTCGGAATCTTCTACGCAAACTTCAGTTCCACCTATCGGGATGTCCGAACCCGCATCCGTGAACAGAACTCAGCCTTTTCTCCTCCCGCCGGAGCGGACATGGAAGAATTGATCTGCTACCTCCAACCGGATGACGACAACAACCGTCTCTTCAAGGACATAGAAGCCTATTTTCAGAAAGAGCAGCCCTATCTGGACCCTGACTTCAGGATATCCGACCTGCCCAGGACCATCGGTGCAAACCCACACAAGCTCTCGACCGCTGTCGGCCGTGCCACCGGGCTGACGGTCCAAGACTACGTACTCCGCCTCCGCATCGGCCACTCCGCAGACCTGCTGCTACTGCCCGAAAACGCCGAGCGCACGATCGAGGACATCGCTTTCTCGTCCGGTTTCCAGTCTACAAGCACCTACAACCGGAATTTCCTGAAACTGATGAAAACAACCCCTTCCCGGTTCCGGAGCCGCACATGACAGGAATACCCCCGCCCTCCCGAGAGGAACACCCCTGTCCGCCCGACGGACAAAACTACATCATACTCATCATTGCTGATTTCGGGCACAACTTTACGGATTTTGGGCATCCTTTCTGTCCTTCTCTCCCCATCTTTGCCTCCAAACGGTTAACGCCCGGCCAACCACCGGGCACTTAAACATTGGAATCATGACCAACGAAGAAGAACAGATCACTCTCAACATCGATCTCTACGACAACATCATGACGGAGAAGGAAGGCGACTACACCGGCCGCCCTCGTATCACCGGCACTCTGTACAACAAACAGATAGCCGCCCGTATCGTGAAAGCAGGTACGGAGTACAAACAGGAAAGCATCGAGTATATCCTCGATCGTGCCGACAAAGCGAAAGTAGAAGCCATCGCCGAAGGTAAGAGCGTAATAGACGGCGTCGGGCAATACCTCGTCACCGCACGCGGCTCGTTTATCGGTGAAAACGCGCAGTTCGATCCTGTCAAACATTCCTTAGGCGTTTCCTACACGCCCGGTCAGCTTCTGCGCAGCCAGCTGAAAAAAACCAAAGTCGTCTGCAATGGCACAGCCAAAACAGGTCCGGTCATCAATTCCATCACCGACAGCACGACCGGCAGCGTCAACGAGATCATCACCTCGGCAGGCCCCGCCGTGATCAGTTGCAGCAATGCCAAAGTGATAGGCGACGACCCGTCTGTCGGCGTCTTCCTGACCAAGGACGAAGAGGGTGCAGCTCCGATGAAATGCCCGGTCATCATCCGCAACGCCCCATCCGAACTCACCGTCATGCTCCCCGCCATCGAAACAAAGGTTCTGTACACGCTGAGCGTGACAACACAATACAGCAGCAGCAACAAGATGCTGAAAAACCCGCGCACCTACCGCTTCCCCATCCTCTTGAGCGACGGGAAAAGCAATGACGAGGAACGCCCCGGCGAACTCTGACAACGATGGAGACGTTTCCTTCGAGCCAAGGGAGAGGCTCCCTCGCCTCGAAGGAAACATCTCCACTACCTCCAAGTGAATCTCTCCCTTGCATCCAAAGGAGGCATTCATCAAATTGGATGCTTTTTTCATAACACCTAAATAACTACATACACATGAATAGAGATTTAAATATCAAAAGTACAATACGCCAGATTCTTGGCGTATTGATTAGTATCATGATACTAATGCCATTTACGGTATCCTCTCAAACCGTCACAACCACCATCGACTGCGCAAACGCTACAACAGACATAAACGGCAACGGATATCGTTGGGACCTCAGCAACAAGATACTGGCTCTTGACGGAATAGACCTAAGGACAAGTCAGATGATGGGCATAGAGCTTCCTCCCAATTCAACAATCACGCTACAAGGAGACAATTACATCGAAGGAGCAAGCAGGGCCATCCTCTTCAATATCGGTTCCACAGAGCAAGACCCAGGCGGAACCCTGACTATAAAGGGAGACGGGACCTTAACCCTGAACAGCACGAACACCCCCAGCGCCATTTTTAACGCAGGTACGAGCACGATCAAGAACAAAGCCATACTTGTGATAGAAAGCTCGACCGTCATCACAAACGGCCTGTCGGTAGGAGGCAATGCCAAAGACGAAAACGGAGAGTGGGGAAAAACGGGTGAAACAATCCTCAGGAACAATGCATGGTTGGATATCACTTGGGAAAAAACGACCAATCCTTCCGGTTTACCTCTCTACAACCACAACATAAAGGTGGAAAATTCCGTTCTGTTCTACAACTACCGGAACACCGGGACATTAGGATATTATGGTGAAGTATACGGAGACGTGACGCTGTCAGGAGACTGCACCATCAAGAACGGACAGACGCTTTTCATCCCGACAGGCTGCTCGCTCACCGTAAACGGAACACTGGATAATCAAGGAACCATTTATAGCAAAGGTGCACTGACCGCAAACCAGATAACAGGAAACACGGTGACCAAAGACAAGGTTGACCTCAACGGGACAAGTTACAAAACATGGGCGGAGGCAACAGCTGCACTCGCAGGTTCCGAAGAACCGGTCAATATCATCACTCTGTTAGACGACGAAACAGCTACAAGCACACCTCCAAAACCCTGTATCATAACAGGCGACGGAAAAACGTTGACATATGCCGGCGACCTCGAACTGCAAGCCGCCCTTACCTTCAAAAGCATCAAACTGAACATGAGCACCATTTATGCCAACGGCCACGATTTGACATTCGACGAGTCTGTCGATTGCCGCCCGTCGACATACACCAACAACGGCAACCCCCTGACCGGCATACGTAACATCTGGGGAGGAACTAAAGACAACAATACGATCGACAAAACCAATATCGTAATCAAAAGCGGACAATTCGGCTGGATCTACGGCGGCGGCAATGCCGGTAACATCACAGGGACAACCAAGGTGACCATATCGGGCGGAACCGTGAACAACTCTGTTTTCGGTGGAAGCCATGCCGCAGGAAGCACAGTCGGCAATACCGAGTTGAACATTACCGGAGGAACTCTAAACTATATCTACGGAGGCGGCTGGAACGGGGACGTCACCGGTACAGCCACGACGAATATCTCTGGCGATAACACGGTTGTCAGCGGCTTTATCATCGGCAACACGGAAGGAACCGGCACAGCAGGCAACACGGATGTGACACTTGACACATCCGCAGATAATCCCATCCAGGAAGTACACGGAGCTGGTATTAACTACAATAATACAGTACACGGGAAAGTTTCGGGAAATGTCAATCTCACCGTTCTGGACGGCAGAATCACCGGGAGCCTGATCGGTTGCTCCTCAGCCGTCGAGGGGAAGATCAACATAAACGTGAAAGGAGGAGAGGTCAAAAGAATAAGTGGCATCGACTATTCCTTGTCTGCAGATTCACCAACTCCCACTTACAGCGGAATAATCCAGATCACCATAGAAAAAGGCCATACCACCATCGGACAAATAGACAGCAACAATAACCACAAAACACATGTAACCTACAGAAACTGCGGAACAGCCGACACTCCCTATCTGATTTCCGAACTGCGCTCCATCGATAAAGTCATCCTGGAAAACTCTTTTATCAAAGAAAAGGACCAGACATCGGCATTCAGGCTCGACATGGGGAACGGAGAGACTATGGAAATAGAAGGGACCGGACTGACCGGAGATTTCCATCTGGTCAATTTGAACGGAAAAGCATCGGATAATCAGTCGATTATCACGGCTTCCGAACTGTCGGGTACATACAGTTTCACCCATAAGGCCGACAATAAGATGCTCTATAAAGCCGGTTTCAACTACCGCTATCCGGGTAACGCCACATTGTGTGCCATCACCCTTCCGACAACAGTCGAGAACGGCACGCTAGCTCTCAAAGGCACGATCGGAGCCGACCAGGGAGAAACCCTCTTTGAAAACGGTGACCAAGTCCCAGCAGGCACACCGATGACTATAATCGCCACTCCTTCACCAGGATATAGTATCAAAAGCTTCTCTGTAAGACAGGGTAATAACAATGTGACGGTTGATACAGATGGCAGCTTTACTGCTCCCGACGGTGATTTTACAGTCGCTGCCGAGTTTAAGAGGATATATACTCCGCCGGCAGCCACCTACTACACCGTCACTCTCCCCTCCGTGGAAGGTGCGACACTCAGCAAGCAGGCAGGTGACCATACGGTCGAGGAAGGATACAGTTTCACCTTCGCCATCACCTTGGATGAAAACTATAGTGAGTCCATCCCTGTTGTCACCACCGATCGCGGCGAGACGATCATACCGGACACGAATGGCAGATACAAGATCAACAACGTGGCTGAAGACATTGTCGTCTCTATCTCCGGCATCGTGAAGAATCTTCCAACAAGTATCAAAAGTATCGAAACAGACACGAAGATATGGACCGCCGACGGCACGATCTTCATCCACACCTCTTCCCCACAGCAGATACAGGTGGTAAACCTCGCCGGAAGCACTCTCTTCTACCGCAACATTCCGGTAGGCGACACACGGCTCAATGGATTGGCAGCAGGAGTCTACATTGTACGCTTCTCAAGAGAAATGCCACGGAAAATAATCGTACGCTAACCCTGTTTATTATATGCAAACTGAGGGCGATCGCGACCGCCCCCACATAAAAATCCCCCTCTCTGCACACAGCCGGGAGGGGGATTCACGAACAGTTCAAAGACGAGGTGCTGCCGAACAATAAATTGTAAAATATTTGTTACATTTGTGACCTTAAAATTATTGCTCGATTGGGCACAAATAATCTATAGTATGAAGAACATTAAAATCTATCCGAAAGATTGGTTGCAGTTGCACCCTTATAAACAGTCAGATCCGACAGATTCCTATTATACCAATATCGCAAACCGTATTTACGGCATGTTGGAAGAAACACGTCTTGCCTATTCTTTTGAGAAGGACGAGGTCAAACAGATCAGTATACGCATGGCTGCCTATTTCGAAGATGTGATTTCCGGTCTGAATATCTGGCGCTCATTCATCACGGAACACAAAGCCTTATACGGTAAATTCCTGCCGTTTTATACACCTGACGATCACTATTATGATGACGAGGTCAACTACGAAGATATCCGGTTCTTGCTTTGGCATTACACACAGCAGTATCACGGGTTTCACAAAGGCACATTCGTCAGTCCCGACAATGCGGCAAACGGCGACACAGCCAAACTGATCTACCAGATGTTCTGTGACGAATGGACAACTGCACCGGAGAACGAACGGCTGCAACAGCTCTTTGCTCCGGAAACCCGCTATGAGGATGTCGACAAATATAACGAGTTGCTTCACTGGTTCCATTACCAATGTTACCTGTTTACCGATTCACACCAGGAACTGACAGATACAGTCAAAGAATATTGGGAACAAACGAAAGAGAAAGACGAGCAGTTCATCATGACCGCCTACGAGGCTCTGGCACATATTTCCAAAAGTGCATTTTTGGCTTACACGGCTCCCAAATGGCTTTCGCTGATCTTTCCGGCAGATCATCCGGATCACAGCTTGTTCGTTGAAGAAGGTGAAAAGTCACAGGCATTCAAAGAACCGGTGTCCGAAGAGAGCAAGAAAATGCTGACCGAGCACTTTGAGAAATTCACGGCAGCGGCAGAAGGAAAAGCACTCCTTTATTTCCAAAACAAGCGTGAATTCCTCGATTTCCTGACGAAGATCGGCATCGAGACGGAAGGAGCGACAGGCGATACCGCCTCCCGGAAATTTGCCGTTTATGCCACTCCGTCAGAAGGTTTGCAAGTCCTGGCCGATGGTGTTGAGTATATCAAAGACGAAAACAATCCTTTCTACAATCAGAAAAAGGCGGAAAACCAAGGTTTGTCCTTCTTCATGATCCGGAAATGCAGCCCGTATCTGCTGAGAATATTGGAAGAAAAAGGCATGTTAGCCGATGCGCAAGCGAAGAGCCTGGCCGGTGAAGAACGTAGCAAAGCGATCGTTCACGAGAACTGGGAGTTCCTGATGCGGTATTTCCTTCGGGAATATTGATTGTTACTTTTCTCCCAAGAGAAAAGTAACAATCAATATCGATCAGCCGGATACCGGATTCCCAACTGCCTGCGCACCTCATCGATGATCTCCAACGTGATCAGGGAGTGTTCGTGGCTGTTGATTCCAGACTGGCGTTTGCCGGACAGAACCAGATCGATAAACTCCTCCACCTCATAATAATATTCATCCTTGTCCGTCACGACGCTTATATCCTGAGCTTCGGCAGAGGGACCTCTACCGGAAGCGGCCGCCAGACGGGGAGTATATTTTACCTCTCCGATTATATTGATCCGGTCGAGCGTTATGTTTCCCTCTTCTCCCTGTATCTCTGTCGGCAAGGATGAATTGGCTATCTTGGAATAGAGAACGGTCGCATTCATCCCTTCGTATTCGAAATTGACGGCTCCCTGTCCGTCCGCACCGGATGAAAGAACGATTCCTGAAGCATCTATCTTTTTCGGACGTCCGAACAAAACGACCATCGGATAAACAGTATAAATCCCGATATCCATCATCGCCCCGTTCGACAGTTCCGGTCTGAAGGCATTCAGTACGACTCCTTCCTTAAACTTATCATAGCGGGAAGAATACTGACAATAGCAGGAAAAATAACGCCGTATCGTTCCCAAGCGTCCTAAGTTTTCCCGCACAGACCGAAAATTCGGGGTAAGGGTCGGTTTCATCGCCTCCATCAGCGTAACGTCATATTTTGCAGAGGCTGCGATCATCTCCCTCACCTCCCACGCATTCGAAGCGAAAGGTTTCTCACAGAGTACATGCTTTCCATGCTTCATGCACAAGATACTCTGCTCTGCATGAAGGAAATTAGGCGATGCGATATACACGGCATCGATCAACGGGCTTTTTGCCATCTCTTCCAAAGAGGTAAAAGTATAAGGTATCTGATGTTTGGCGGCAAAGGCATCCGCCGTCTCCTGCCTACGGGAATAAACGGCGACCAATTCAAAACGTTCATCCTGCCGTGCTCCGGCAATCACCCAGTCGGTTATAAAGTTGGTTCCGACCACTCCAAAACGAACTTTTCCACCATGTTTTTCCATATATTCCATTTCTTGTCAGCGTAATATTAATGTATCTCCCTCTATCGAAAGTTCAGGAACCTTATCCGTAATACTCAAAGTCAGGCAATAGGGAACAGCATCTTCGAGATGGTTCGCTTTCAAGCGTCCCATATGATCCGTCGTATCCAGATAAGCAAGCAGGTTCGCCTTGTTGCCCGTCCACATATCCCGGGCAATCACGGCAGCATCGCTGCCCGCCTCATACAAACCGGTATTCAGTAGCGCATCCGTCAAAGCTCCTCCAAAAAGCGTATCTTCTATATTCACCTTATCCTGCCAGCCAGAACAGAGCACGACCACATCCCGCTTATGGCGGACACAGTAACCGGCCACCGCCTGCAGATTGATGAAAGCTCCCGTTATGACCCGGAAAGCGGATTTGGCGATCGTGATCGCACGTGTACCGTTGGTCGTGGTGAACACAATATCTTTCCCGGAAACCTTTTCCGCCGTATAATCAAACGGGGAATTTCCGAAATCGGCAAAACCACATCGCTTCACATTCCGTTCCGCTCCGACCAGCCAGCCTTTTGCCTTATATGCCTCAGCCTCTTCAACGGTAGCGACCGGACGGATACTGCGCACTCCGTTACTAAAAGCGGCGGCCATCGTCGTCGTTGCCCGAAACACATCCACGACCACCACGATAGCTTCCGGATTATGATAGACCGGATATAATGCTGGTGAAAAACAAACATCTATTTTCATATCAAACGATTATTATACCTGCAAAAATACGGGAGATTTTAAACATTTCCCCTATCTGCTTGTTCTTTTATTACATTTTTGAATAAACGTTTTAAACTAAGTCGTATGAAAAGAATTGTATCTATGATGGTGATCTTCACCCTTCTGTTGGGTGGCATGACACATGTGCAGGCTCAGACAAGTAAAGCCGCAGAAAAAGCTGATGTATTTTGCACTTTATATTTCTATGTTCCCGCAGCTGATCGCAGGACCGATCGTGCGGTATGTGGATATTGAGGAGCAGTTGGAGCACAGATCTATGAACGTGACCAAGTTCGGACAGGGAGCCATGTATTTTATGCGGGGACTTGCCAAAAAGGTAATTCTTGCAAATACGACAGGAGCGGTTTTTGAGCAGATCGCAGCGATGCATCTGGGCAGCTATTCGGTGATGACTGCGTGGATCGGATGTATTTCTTATGCATTCCAGATTTATTTTGATTTCGGCGGATATTCGGATATGGCGATCGGTCTTGGAAAGATGTTCGGATTTGAGTTTTTGGAGAACTTCCATTACCCGTATGTATCTACGAGTGTGACAGAATTCTGGAGAAGATGGCATATATCTCTGAGCACCTGGTTCCGTGAGTATGTGTATATTCCACTGGGAG